>Ga0116148_1004152_pt1 | contig 12800 bp, 7 predicted proteins | sample AD_UKC055_MetaG_FD_89786 | JGI IMG/M metagenome (GOLD analysis project Ga0116148, IMG submission 89786) | Active sludge microbial communities of municipal wastewater-treating anaerobic digesters from USA - AD_UKC055_MetaG | ecosystem: Engineered > Bioreactor > Anaerobic > Digestate | place: USA... | reverse complement strand
GTCGTGTTGCTAAATTGCTTGAAAACTAACTTCAAATGTTTAATACTATATCCAATAAAATAAATCAGGGGGATGCGTAATGTTCAAACTTTCGAGACTTTTTCTGCCTCTTTTTGTCATGATTTCAATGCTGTTTTTTACTGGCTGCTTTTCAACAAGCCAAAACCCATCTTCACCTCATTCTAACGATTTAAATGAAGCTGCCGTTTCAGGCCCCGTAAGCTTCAGCATCATGCTCCCGGAAACAGAAGTAAAAAGTTCTGTCATATCAGAATCAATTCGGTCTGTTGTAGCCAATCCAACCGTAACATTCAAACTCATTGCGGTTAATGTCGGAAATGCCGGAATTCCGACACACACCTTCGTAAAAACTGCCCCGGTTGATGTTGAAACCGGAAAAGCCGAGACAACATTTTCCAACATCCCGGCAGGAACCTGTATTGGCGAAATCCACATTGAAGGCGGCAATATCAATTCTTACAGCGACTTTCACGGGGTTGTAGATTTAATTGCCGCTGTTCCAAACACCCTTTATGTAGTTCCGAAGGGTTCAAGAATGCAGATGGATTTTCTCGCGCATGTCATTAAAGAAATAACCGTTTCGCCGGCGCTTTTTGCAAAAGCCCTGCCCAATCTCACCGCTCAGGTTACGCAGGCCATTGCAAATCTTGATAAATCCGCAGAAAACGCCTTCAATGAAGCGGTTGCCCTTTTCGCCAAATTCGTGGATGTCTCTATTCAGGTAGTTACTTCTACCAGAACCGTTACCTACAATGGCAATGGAAATGACGCCGGGTCGGTTCCTGTCGACTCAAATGCTTACGGTCCAGGTGACAATGCTGTTGTTGCTCAGTCAGGCAGCCTTGCAAGAGCAAATTATCATTTTGTCTGCTGGAACACAAAGGCCGATGGCTCAGGAACAGATTATCAAGCCGGTTCAACACTACAGATGGGTTCAGAAAACATTGTTCTCTATGCAAAATGGCTGGAAGGGACAAAGATAAGTGCAACAGCCTTACTGCCGGCAGTTGCAGCGACAAACATTCGGGCTGCCGCGATTGCGACAAGTAAATTCAAAGGTTTTACAATGTCATTAAATGGAGTAGAACTCAATGCTGAAACGGAAGAAGGCACGACAAATGGCAGCTATCTCGTAACTTTCAGCCAAATTGTAACCGCACGGGAATACGAGGCAATGACTCAAGGCCTAATACCGGTATTAATTAGAACCGCCTCAGCTAGAGTCATTATTGCGACTTATCTCAATACTGCTGGTCTGACTTCCACCTCACCGCTGGCAATAACAGTCAGTGAAAACCTTGGTTCATCTACTGGCTTTTCTGTTATCTCTGCAACTATTGGAAGTAGCGTAAATCCTGTGGCAACTACAAACCCTGCTTCAATTCAAATTAGTGCCTCTTCAGGATTAAAGCCAACTTTTACGGCCGTGTTCAGTGCAGATATCTTTGGGACCGACTTCGCAACTCTCCCGAGCGGTGTTACCTACGATGTCGATGTGCGCGAAGCCGGAGGAACTTATCGCGACGTATCTTTAAGTGATTTTGCATATTCCTACAATGCTTCCACACGTACGATGACACTTGCACTGTCAGGAAAAACCCTTACGGCAGGGCAAACCTATGAAGTAATTGTTCGAAGCATTAAAGTAAATGGCGCAGATAAGGTTTCTGCTCGCTATTATACATTTACAGTCGCTTCTTTATGAAAATTGTTTTTCAGAAAATGGGATACAAATAAAAGCATTCTGCAAAAAAATAGAGCTTTGCAAGGAAGCCTGCCGGGCTCCCTTTATTTATTTCAGCCCTGCTTTCCCCCTCCAACAGAAAAAAGGCTTCAAAGCCAGGAAAACAATCAGTCGGGTTAGCAACCAAACAGGTCTTCCCTGTCATTCTCGCGGCTATGGCAGGTAGAATGCAGGCAAAAAATACCGCTAAGTATTAGATATCTGCCGGCACGGAGACGACACATCAGATATAACTCATCAAAACAAATGAGTGCAGAAACGACATAGAAAAAGCCCGAAGGCAGGGGTTCTGCGCTTCGGGCCGGTTGGCGAAAAGTGAAAGGGCGTTATTTTTCCATGTTGCGCTGTGAGAATTCGTCGTCGCTCAGCGGCAGATCGTAGGCGATCTTGGCGGTTTTAAGGCTGGTCGAGGTGCCTTTGACGAGGTCTTTCATGACCACTTCTTTCGGGGTCCAGATTTCCTGGATCTGTTCGAGGTTCGAGGCGGTCATCTCCTTGATCATCTTGTCAGGCGCCTTTTTGTCATACATTTCAGAACGCAGCACGATGAAGGTGCTTTTGCAGACCTTCATGATGACTTTTGCGTAGCTGGTGTTGGCATCTTTTTTGGTTACCGAAATCGAGTAAACATCTTTGTCACCGAGCTTTTCTTCTTTTAGGTCGCTGGCGACATAATCGTCGGCTCTTATGTCATCCATGTCTTCGTAGGTAAAGTCGCTCGAAACGAACGCCATGGCGTAATCTTCGGCGACGATCTTGCGGGTTTTCTTGAAGGCAGAAAGATAGATCCATTTCTGTTTGTCGCGGTTCTTTTCGTTGACCAGATAGGTGGTGTTGCGAATATCTGGCGGCGCCACGAAATGAATAAAGTTGTCTTTATTGCTGCCATCGATCTTGCGGCGTGAAATGGTCAGCTTGCGCTCGCGCACGCCGCCGTTCTTGTCAATCAGATCCATCTGAACATTGGCTTTTGAGGTCTTGCCAATGTAACGGTCTTCGACTTTCTGCAGGACTTCCTGGGCTGTGAGGGCCATGGCGCTTACAGCACCAGCCAGAACCATAACCAGCACGAACATCAGTATTTTCTGTAGTCGCATAATGCCTCCGCGATAGTACGTTATTTTAATTTTAACATAAAGAAAGAGCCGGGGTAATACCCCGGCTCTCAGCTTCTGATCTTACTTCAGATGATAGACATGAAAACTTTCGTAGATAAAGGCGCGGTCCTGCTGAAACAGCTGCTCTGAAAGCTCGGGTTCATAGACCAGGCGGTCGAGGTTCTGGGCATCGAGTTCGCGCGGGCGGGCAAAAGTGTAGCGCCAGGCCATGCGCGAACCGGGGCGCGCCAGTTCGAGAACTTCGCGAATGATGCCGTTGAAAACTTCGTTGGTCATCCATTCAAAGATATTCGACAGGTTGAAGCGGTCGTAACTGCCCGGCCCGTCTTTTTTGAGTACATCGCCGATCGTTCCCTGAAAGATTTCGAGGCGGTCGATATTCTTTTTCAGTTTCGGGTAGTTCTCGCGCAGCAGATAAGGCGACATGCCCTTTTCGTGGAAATGCCCGCCCAGCATCAGCAGACACATGAAATAGTTGTCGGGGTTGAAAAATCTGGTCATGCCCAGAGTGCGCTTACGGTTGAGATTGCCGGCGAAATCTTCGAAATCGACCTGGGCAAAAGAATGCGCGCCTTTTACCAGACTGAGAACGCCGCGGTTGAGCAACAGGCGATGCAGAGCATTCCAGCGTTTCTTGCGGAAATTGGCATAAACTTCGCGCTGCTTTTCGAGACTGTCGGCTTTGAACAGCTTCATCAGCTCTTCTTTGCCATAAAGCCAGCCAAGCACGGTGCGATAGAATTTGAAGAATTTTTCGACCTTGCCGCACATCATGATGCCGCTTTTTATGTGATGCAGGTTTTCATCCCAGAAGGCGGTGGCATGGGCCGGCATGTGTTTTTTGATGCGGTTATAGAGTTCAACGCGGTATTCCGGCGACTTTTCAGGCTTAAACAGGAACGGTGTACCGAGCGCATCGATGAATTCATCATATTCGAGTTCCATGATCGCGGCACGCTTGTATTCAAGCATCGCCAGAGCGGCGGGGTTGAGATCGATAGAAATCAGCTTCGCCGGGTCTTCGAGCAGCAGGCAAAGCGAGTTGCAGCCGCCTGAGGTTATCGAAAGAACATTCTGACCGGGCTTAACTTTTAAAGAGACCCGGTTGAGTTCGGGGTCTTCCCATACGTTGCTGTAAACTACTGCTGGTTTCATTTTCAGAGTCTCCGATCTTTAAATTCGCCCAATCAGGCGCGGGAAATAATCTTTACTATGCCGGTGGTGCCATCGAGTTCAACCACGTCACCGGTCTTAACTTTCTTTGTAACGCCGGTGGCGCCGACAACCGCGGGCAGACCAAGTTCGCGCGCCACGATTACCGAGTGTGACAGCATGCTTCCTCTTTCGATGAGAAGAGCGGAAGCGGTCGCGAACAAAGGCACCCAGCCCGGGTCGGTGCGGGCGGCAACAAGAATTTCGCCATTCAGCGACATATCGTCACTGGGGTTGAGAATGACTTTGACCTTGCCGGTTACCTTACCAGAACAGCCACCGATGCCGCGAATGATATCGGGGTCGTCGTCGCCGGCCTGTGCGGGCAGCATGCCGCGGGTCAGGTCGTTGCAGTAGGTGATGCCGGTGGTTTCGATGCGGTCGGGCAGCTCATCCATGGCCCGGTATTCATCGAATTCAGCGCGGCGCAGTGCGGCCAGCTCGCGCAGTTTCTGGCTGCGGGCGGTGCCGGTGACGTATTCGAGGGTTTCCTGCATTGTCAGATAAAAAATATCATCGACCTTATCGAGCAGACCGCGCTCGACGAAGCGGCGACCAAAGGCTTTGTAAATGCGGCTGACAAGACCGTACATCCTGGTGCGGGCAAAGCGCTGGTATTCGCGCACCGCCATGGCCTTTTTGGCCCAGTTGGCAACGAACATCAGAATATCGATTTTCTTGATCAGACCGAAGCAGATTGCATCATCGCGCAGCAGGGTTCTGACTTTGAGCTCAGCAACTTCGCGCACTCTGCGCTCTTTTTCGCCAACATCGCCCTCTTCCGGCATCGGTGCGGCAGAATAGTTCTTGATCATATCGAAGAGAAACTCGGGCTTTTCGTTCATCGACGGTTCTTCGAGCTTCAATTCACACATGGCGCGATAACCGTATTTTTCGAGGTAATCGGCAACCTGAGCGCCCAGCTGCTGATGGCTGGTCGGGCGGTCGGCACCAGGAACCGGGATAAACATCTCTTTAAGCTGCACGGCGGTTTTACTGCGGAACAGCTCTTTAAGCTCATCATCAGCCGAAACGAACCGGGCAATTTTCTGAATCGTGCGCAGCGGCAGAGTGCTTTCGACATTTCCCTGACCGGCAAGCAGGTCGTTTTTAAGAGCCGGGTCGGCGTTGAGCTCCCATTTTTTCATAAGCGCATCGAGCACGCCGTAGAAAATCATCGCCATAAAATCGTTGATGATCGGCGCTTTCCAGTTGGCCAGCACCGTGTTGTCGAGTTCGTTGAAAATGTCGACCAGCTGATGCGCGGGCGCCGCATTGAAGTCGAAATCCTTGTATTTGTCGTATTGTTCCTGATAAACCCGCATGAAATGCTTAACTTCGGCATCAGTGCGCCAGAAGCGATATGCCAGGTTCGCGCCAACCAGCGCCAGTCGCGGCAGTTCACAGAAATACTTCTGGAAAAAGCCCATCGGTTTATGCTTCACCGTCTTGTCGTAGCTGACCTTGACGCCCATCATGCCTTCCATGAAGCGGCTGTTGTAGCTATAACCCGGCAGAACCGAGATCAACCGGTACCAGTTCTTCAGATTGTAGTAAATACGCCCGTTCAGAAAGCCGAGCATATTGGCAAAGGCAAAATCGTTGGCCTTGATCTCTTCTTCGGGCACCATCAGCACCTGACAGAACTGCACATAAACACGGTGATACGCGTAAATGGCAAACGAGAAGGTCAGCGGCGTCGTGACGCCCGAATAGCTCTCGACGATGTTCGAGTTATCCCAGATCGTTGAATACTGGCGTTCAGACGGAACAGGCTGATCGATGGTCGTGATCGGGCGGGCCTGCAGAATGCGAACCCGGCCGTCGCCGTCGATCGTCCATTCGATATCCTGCGGCACCCCGTGATAGGAACCCTCGATGCGATGGCAGACCGTAGCGATGCTGCGCAGCTGCGCTTCGCTCAGACTCGGCTTTTTCGCCTGATCGGCCGCCACTTCGACGGTTTTCGTGCCATAGTTTTTCTCGCGGTCGAAAACCAGCTTTTCGACCTTATCCGCCAGCTGCGTTTCGATTACCGGGTAGTTTTCTTTTTTAAGACAGATGAACTGGTCGGAATCGAGTGTACCAGAAACCAAGCCTTCACCAAGGCCGAAGACTGAGGTGATGAGGATTTCGTCCTGATAGCGGGTGGTCGGGTTAACGGTAAAAGTGACGCCTGAGGCAACGCCGTCGATCATTTCCTGAACGACTACGGCCATCGAGACGTCATCCTGCGGGATGCCGCGCATATTGCGATAGGCAACGGCCCGGTCAGAGAAGATCGATGACCAGCAGGTAACGACCGCTTCACAGATTTCTTCGTCAGTGCGCCTGAACAGGCAGGTATCGAGCATCCCGGCGTATGAAAATTCTTTAGAATCTTCGCCCAGAGCTGATGAGCGCACGGCCATAAAACAATCGCTTTTAAAAAGACTGCGCAGAGTTGCAAACAACTCGGTTCTGATCTTTTCGGGTATTTTATGGCCGCAGATGCAGGCACGCAAATCGCCGGCGGTGCGGGCGATTTTATCGGGCGAAGAACAGTCTATTGCCTTCAGTTTCTTTTTAAATTCGTCTCTGAACGAATCGATGAAATCGTCAAAACAGTGGCGGGTGAGAACCGCAAAAGCAGGTACATCGGCACCGGCTTCGGTCAGTTTGAGAAGATTGCCACCCTTTCCGCCGACCAGCGGCAGCACCTCTGCAAAATTGCGGTTTGCGCAAGAAACTATATACATGGCGGTTTCCTCGTTTTTGTCTTTGATTCAGGTAATAATTGTAACCGACAAACCCACAAACGCCAATATACAAAATCAGCCGGTTTTATCAGGCATTTTCAGGTTTTCACCGGCAAGAAATTTGCGCAGAACGCTTTCAAGAACCTTTGGTTCAACCGGTTTGCAGATCAGGTCATCCATGCCAGCTTCGAGACATTTTTCGAGTTCGCCCTTGATGGCACTGGCTGTAAGGGCGATGATCGGTACATGCACCCCGGCAGTTTCGCTGCGGCGAATCTCGCGGACAGCGGTGTAGCCATCGACTTCAGGCATCTGCAGGTCCATAAAAACCAGGTCCGGATGTTCCTTCGTGAATGCCTCGACTGCCTGTCGACCGCCTTCAGCTTTAATTAATTCAGCTCCCGGAACAATTTTCGCAATCAGTTCACAGGCAATAACCATGTTCATTTCAACATCTTCGACAACCATTATTTTAGGCCGGAGGCTTTGTAAAAAATCGTTCGCAGCTGCTTTTATATCAACCCGGGATTCGACCGAACTTGAATTCTGCTCAACTATGCGGCAAAGCCAGCTGTAAAGATCATTTGGCCTGACCGGCTTGATCAATTTCGCTTCCACTCCAAGTTCATGGCAGTCAGCAAGAACCTCGGGGTCGTCAATAGAACTGCAAAGAAGAATCACCTGCCGGGCAGACCCATTGTGTACCTGATTCATCCTGATTTTTCTTATGGTCTCGATGCCGTTCTGACCTGGCATCATGTAGTCCATGATAATTGCGTCAAAATGCAGGCCACTGTTGACCATAATCTCGGCCTGAGCACCACCGGCAACCGTCTGCACCGAAACACCCCATTTTTCAAGCATCTCTTTGAGAATAATGCGATTCTGCTCGTTATCATCGACAATCAGAATATTCTGCAGACTCTTGAGACGGTGCGCTTCGAAAGGCTCGCCAGGTTCAAATTCAACCGGAATACTGAAATAAAATAGGCTGCCGGTGCCAGGCCGAGATTCTAACTTAAGTATACCGCCCATTTTTTCAACCAGCAGTCGTGCAATTGTAAGACCCAGTCCGGTTCCGCCAAAACGCCTTGTTGTCGAATTATCGGCCTGAGAAAATTCTTTGAAAATTCTTTCTACTTCTGCGGCTTCAATGCCTATACCCGTATCTCTAACAGAAACAACAAGCAGGCCTATTCGCCCATCGCCGTTTTCGAGTTCAATTTTAAGCTCGACTTCGCCCCGCTCAGTAAATTTGATGGCATTGCTCAGCAGATTAACCAGAATCTGCCCAAATCGCACCGGATCAAGATGAAAATATCGCGGAATGCCTGGAGAAATATTCAGCAGCAGCTCGATCTTTTTCTTCTCGGCAGCAAATCTGACAGCAGCGACATTCTGCTCTACCAGCTGCGGCAGATCGGTCTTAACCCTTTCCAGCTCAAGTTTTCCGGCCTCAATTTTGGAAAAATCAAGAATATTGTTAATGATGCCAAGCAGCGAGAGTGCCGCCGTATTGGCATTTCGCGCATAGAGCCCCTGTGAATTTTCGAGTTTTGAACCGAGCAGAAGCTCGGTAAAGCCAATAACCCCATTCAACGGAGTACGCAATTCATGGCTCATATTGGCAAGGAACTGAGATTTGGCGCGATTGGCGGCTTCGGCCCGGTCACGGGCAACAACAAGCTCTCTGGTGCGTTTATTGATAATATATGAAAGAACAAGGTTAACACCGATTAACACGAAGATCAGCGAAAGGCCGAGTATAACCCATTCTCTGAACTGATCGGTTATCGACGCCGGGCGCCCCTGCAAAAATGCTCCCTCGGGCAACAGCGCATCGTTAATCTTGAACTTCTCAAGCATTTTCCAGTCGAATTTTGGCACGGTTACCGGCTCATAACGAACCGGCAACCCGGCAAGAGGTGTACCACCAAAATATTGAATCACTTTCCTGGCAACTGCACTACCCTGTTCGTGGCCGCTGGTAAGAAAACCTCCAACCGGGCCATAACCAAGGCTGAAATCCCATAAGCAGTAAACCGGAACCTGGCTCGCACTGGCGATAAGACTTGCCCCATCGTCAAATTCTAGAAAGCGACCTGCGCGGTCACGAAAAAAGATGCTCCAGATTACTGCACTGCCCGGGCGCAACCGGCTTACTTCTTCAGAAAGTTCGGCAAAGGTAGCATCGGTTAACTGTCTGATTTTTATTTTCTGATATTTTTTTCTGCACCCATCAAGATATGCAGACAGGATTCTACCGGTCTCGGTATTGTCAACGACAAACACTATTTCTGAAAGCTCAGGGTGCAGCCTGCTTATCAGCTCAATATTCCGGTCGATGTCAACGACTTCGCTGATACCGGTAAAGTTCGGCAACCCTTCCAAAACCTGAGGATCGAGATAATTCACGCCGCAGAAAAAGACCGGAACTCCAGGAAAAACATCCTTCCCAGACTCACACATATATTCAAAGGCCAGATTATCAGAAACGATCACCGCATCTGGCTGCATGTTGCGGTATTTGTAACTGAGCAGTCCTTCAAGCAGCATTTTGTAGTTTTTATCCCAGCGCCGCTTGCTGTCCATGTATTCGTGAATCAGTTCGACACCCGTCGGCCATGTCTGCATTACCTCACTTATGCCAGCCGAAATATCATCTGTCCATTTAAAGCCCTGATGGTAAGAATGGAGCACTACCACTCTTTTTTCGCTGACCTCAGCTACTGAAGAAATCGGCAAAAAGAACAGCATAGCCAGCCAGAGAAGAGCTATCCGGGTCGGAAAAAGAAAACCCCTCTTTGCAGACATTTTCCCTCGCACAGTGTTCGAATAATTCAGAACAAATCAAAAAGAATCTTTATTATCAACGATAAACGAGCAGATAGATCGAAGTGGCAATTGCGGCCGGATAAGCAAGAAGATACAGGGTAACCATACCGCGATACAATTTTGCAAAAGCCTTGTCAGGCCTGAAAGCATACAGTGCCCCGGCTATTACCACGATCAGAGTGACTGCAGCTGCAGGCCCGAGCAGTCTCAAATCGGCAACGGCGGCAAATTTGCTGACAGCGGCATAATAGAAAGCCAGATAAGCCGCAGCAACATTTACCAGAAGCAACAGAACCGCACCCCAGGGGCGAAGCCGTGCCGAATATGAATCGACACCATCGCGTTCTTCTTCGGCACCAAAGGTTTTGCGGCCAAACTCGAAGACATTGAAAACGAACCAGTTGCCAAGAGCGAACAGCAGAGTCGAACGGTCGGCCTGAGCAGCATCGGAAAAACAGACAACCGTATGAATCAGCAGGCTGATCATCGCCGCTGAAAATGTGTGAGTTATTGCGTAGAGCTCGAGTTGCGGGCGTAGCCAGTCGCCGATAAAAAATTCCATGCGCATCATCAGAGTAAACCAGATAACCATGATGCATGCCGGCAGCATCGGCCATGCCATTATGCCGGAAATGGCCAGTTCAGCAAGCAGACAGACGAGCGTCATTGCCGAGAATTCGTCGACACTGATAAGACCTCTTGCCAGAGGTCTTTCAGGGTTATGTTCCCGGTCAAAATGATAATCTTTGACCTCGTCGAAAAGCCGCATATGCAGAAAAATCAGCCAGACAACAATAAAGCCGGCAGTAAGTCGTTTCCAGCACGGGGGAGCGTGCACCCCTGGTTGATAAGCCATGAAAGCGCTGGCAGCGAAAAAAGCGCTGACCATAAGAGTTATGCCGAAAGGTTGGTGCCGCTCTTTTAAAAATTGCCACCAGCGGGAAAAAAAAGCCATACTACCTCCGCAGATATCGGCCGGCGCATTGCCAGCATTGTAATTGTCCGCAGCTCTTCTTCTACTTATGATCAGAATCAGGTTACCATGCAGCAAATCAGCAGACAATAAAATGTTTCCCAGGCTATTAACCAGCCCAAACAGACAAACCACCACGTCATCCCTGCGCAGGCAGGGATCCAGGCTCTAAACGACGAGATTCCCGCCTGTATCCCTCCGGGGTATAAACACGGGAATGACGAAGAACCCTGCAACTCAAATGTGACAATGAACTATAAGCGTAGTATCAAGCGTTTCAGAGACGCAGGCCGCGACGACGGATTTCGGCAATTTTTGCCGGCGAAGGCGTGCGGGTATAGTTTTCTTTTGCCGTCACGTTCGCCATGCCTATGTCACGGCCATGCCTTCTGATTCTTTCGAGGCAATTCAGAAGACATGGGGCTTCGAGCTGACTCGACCTGAAGGGAATTTCGATGTATGAGCGCACACCCTGAGTATCTACTTCGCAGCGCTCAATAATTGCACCGTCATCGATCTTTTCGTTCATCCAGTGAATCGAAAAACCTACTGGCCGCCCTTCTATCCAGGCCCAGAGGTCGCACATTGTACCTCGATTATCTGGCAACAACCCGTGATGAATATTGATACAGCCAATTTTTGGCAGATCGAGAACCGGCTTTTTATAAATATTGCGGGTGCGCATATTCACCATCAGATCAGGCTGCAGACCGCCGATAAACTGAAGGGCAGCCTGACTGTTCACGGTTTTGCAGCTGAACAGTCTGATGCCGCGTTCGCTCAGCAGCTTTATACGCGGGTCGTTAAGGCGCGACTGAACCAGATTGTGCATAAGCGTAAAGCTGAAGCCGGGGGCACCAATGGCAAGCAGACCTAAAATATTTTTCAGCAGCAGCTTTTCGGGTACCTTTATCATGATCACTGCCGCAGGTTCGATGCCGGCCGGCAGTTCTTTCTGGCTGGTAACGTGGTCAATAAGCGACAAATAATTGTCTTTTACGTAAGTTACGTCAGAAGTAACAAAAATAGTCTTCATATCAGGCTTTGACTCCTGGCTTTAGACCACCGGCCCTACCGTAGCGGGCGTGTGCGTCGGTAAATTCGTCTGCGGCCATGGCCCCGATGATCGAAATTTCGCCGGCTAGAACCCCGACCGCAAGAATTTCGGCAAACTTCTGGGCATTACCTGGCCCGGCACATTGCATGAGCTCAAGACAGCTTTTCTGGGTCGGAAGTCTGGTGCCACCACCAACTGTACCGACCATGATTCCGGGCAGGGTTACGCTGATCTGCAGGTCGCCATCGACCATCTGCAGATAGGTGATGCCGGCGGCAGATTCGGCAACACAGGCAGGATCCTGGCCGGCAGCAATATAGACGGCAGCGAGAGTGTTGGCGTAATGCGCCTGCACCCCGAAGGCATGTGCCTGAATCGATGTTACCATCGAAAGATCTGCCAATCGGCACATGCGCTCAGGTGTAGTGTGCAGAATCTGCTTAACCAGCGCAGCCGGAATAAGACAGGCAGCAACAATCTTCTTGCCGCGGTTACCGGTAAAGTTGATGCTGTTGATTTTCTTGTCGCCCGAAAGATTGGATTCAAGGAACCAGTCTTCGATGCGACCATCATAATTTTTGAGAATATAGTCTACGGCACAGCGGGTCGCAATGGTGGTCATATTCTGCCCAGAGGCATCACCGGTCGAATAGCTGAAGCGCAGAATCAGCTGGCAGCCAATCGGAAAAAGCTCGATCTCTTTCAATTTTCCGTGGCTGGTAGTACTTTCGGCGGCTTTTTTTATTTCTTTAAAGTTGCTGTCGACCCAGCCAGAGAATCTATCCAGCTCGCTCAACGAGGCGAAAACAAAAACCGGCGTTCTGACAACGCTATCGCTGACGAGTCTTACCTCTGCCCCGCCAGACATGGTGATAATCTGGCAACCTCTGGCGACAGAAGAAACCAGCGCCCCTTCGGTTGTGGCAAGCGGCAGATAGAATTCGCCCTGCGCATATTTACCAAGTACCTTCAGCGGGCCGCAAACACCAACCGGTATCTGGGCAAAGCCGGCAAAACCTTCGATATTGCCCGAAAAATCTTCGGGTTTATCGGGCACCGGTAACCTGAAGTCAGCTTTACCGGTCAATTCTCGAACAAACCG
>Ga0116148_1004143_pt1 | contig 12830 bp, 8 predicted proteins | sample AD_UKC055_MetaG_FD_89786 | JGI IMG/M metagenome (GOLD analysis project Ga0116148, IMG submission 89786) | Active sludge microbial communities of municipal wastewater-treating anaerobic digesters from USA - AD_UKC055_MetaG | ecosystem: Engineered > Bioreactor > Anaerobic > Digestate | place: USA... | reverse complement strand
GTCCGGTGGCGGGGGCGCGTCGAGGGGGTCAAGGAGCGGGACGGCAGCCAGGTCGCGGCCGTGGAGGTCCGCACCGCGTCGGGCGAGCCGGCGGGAACCGCGGATATCTTCTACAAGCGGCCCGACCCGGCCCTCGCGGTCGACTCGCGCGTGGTAATGGAGGCCGTGATCATGGATTTTATAGGGATAGAGAAACGGCCATACCTCGTGGTGAAAAACGTGAAATTATTGCCCTGATAGGTCCGCAAGCGCTTGCGGACCTATCATCAGTTTTCATCAATTCGCAGACGCGAACGTCTCCTTGAGCTCCCTCTTTAATATCTTGCCTGACGGGTTCTTGGGGAGCCTGTCCACGATCATGATGCGCTTAGGGCACTTGAAACCGGCGAGCTTCTGTCTGCAGTATTCGGTCAGCTCCTTTTCCGTGACGGTCGAGCCGGCGCGCGGTACGACCACGGCGGCGACCAGCTCGATCCACTTCGGGTCCGGGATGCCGATGACCGCGACCTCGGCCACTGCCGCGTGCTGGTAGATGACCTCCTCGACCTCGCGCGACGCCACGTTCTCGCCGCCGGTCTTGATCATGTCCTTCTTCCGGTCGACGACGTAGAGATAGCCGTCCTCGTCGAACCGGCCCAGGTCGCCGCTGTGGAACCAGTCGTATGCGAAGGCCTCTGCCGTCTTTTCCGGGTCATTGAGGTAGCCGGTCATGGTCTGGCCCGAGCGGTGCACGATCTCTCCCACCTGGCCGGCCGGCGTGAAGGTGCCGTCGTCCTCCATGAGCCTCGTCTCCACGTTCACCACCGGCTTCCCGGCAGAGCCGGGCCTTGTGATCTGGTCTTCCGGTTTCAGGATGGTCGCGACCGGCCCCATCTCGGTCTGGCCGTAGTAGTTCCAGAGCCTGAGCCCGGGAAAGGTCTCGCTGAGCTTTTTTATGATCTCGACCGGCATGATGCTCGCACCGTACGCGGCCTTCCTGAGGCTGGACAGGTCGTGGTTTTTAAACTCCGGGTGGTTCAGGAGGCCGATCCAGACCGTGGGCGGGGCGAACATGTGGGTCACCCGGTGCTTCTCGATGTTCTTCATCATATCGAGCGGGTCCGCCCTGTAGAGAATGATGTTCTCCGCGCCGCAGTAAATCATCGGCATGAGGAAACAGTGGAGCTGGGCGCAGTGGAAGAGCGGGAGCGCGTGCAGGCTGATGTCGCCGGTCTCGTACTGGCCGTCGATAAGGCAGCTGAAGTACTGGGACATCAGGGAGCGGTGCGAGAGCATCGCGCCCTTGGGACGCGACTCGGTGCCGCTCGTGTAGGGTATCTGCACGATGTCCTCTGCGGCGATGTCCGCATCCGGGTCGTCCGCGGGCATCTTCGCCATCTCCGTGTCCAGGTTGAAGAACCCCGCGGGCAGCTCTCCGCCGCCGAGGGGAATGGCGCCCCAGGTAGTGATGTTCCTGAAAAGGCCGGGGGCCGATTTCATCTGCGGGATCATCGAGTCCTCGACCAGGAAGACGCGCGCGCCGGAGTGGGTGACCACGTAGTCGACCTCTTCCGCGTTGAGCATGAAGTTGATCGGCACCTGGACAGCGCCAATCTTGGCAAGGCCGAGAAGGCTTATCGCGTAGTGGTGCGAGTTGTATGAGTTGATCGCCACCCGGTCGCCCTTGCGGACCCCCAGGCCGAGCATCAGGTTTGCGAACCGGCATGACAGCTGTTCCAGGTCCAGGAAGGTCAGCTCTGTGTCTTTGTAACGTATTGCTTTCTTGCGGGGATATCGAGCGGCCGCTCGACGAGAGATGTCGCCAATAGTGTCCCGGTTCATTTTGCTGGGCATGGATGTCCTCCTGAAGGCTATAATCCACAATTCTTTAAAATACACGTGTGTACGTCGAGATTATTTTTGTACAGGAAATTGTTAATAATCCATAGCGGAAATTGTTATAATACGTGATGGTGAAAAAGGAAGAGTGAATAGTTAATAACGAATAGTGAATAGTTATGGAGAAAAATCCTCCTTCGTCAGATTTTTGGTTTTAGTGGTTTTTACTGTTGAGATTAACATTCGTAAAAGAGCAGAAACTTCTACAATTAGATACGAAAAGCTTTTTTCATCTATATAGCCAATATCCTTCAAGATATTTAACCAATACTGTGTTTCTGAAGCTTCCTTAAGCGCGATATTCATTTTGTATAAAAAATCTGCACGGCTTTGAGCAAATGATGCCTCACTAATATTTGCACCAATCGAGGTTCCTGCTCTCATTAATTGTTTAGAAATAATATATTCATTTCGATTTTTCATAGTATCATTGCAAAGTCTTATCACATTCAAGGCAAAATGATAGCTCTTGTCTTTCAAAGGACTTTTTCATTCGCACACTCCTATATTCGTAGCTCTTGAGGATTGTACGAACAAGAAGCCTTTAAAATAAAAAAATCCGCTCCCTTGGAGCGGATTTTTTTATACCTGAACTATTCACTATACACTATGTACTATACACTATTAACAATTCATATCCATCGACGAGCATCACCTGTTCATACTCCATAACATATAGTTCAGCAGCGAAGCAAAACTCACCCACAGGAAGTAGGGGACGAGCAGGAATCCCGCGGTCCTTGACAGGGGGAAAAACGCGACCATGGTGGCGAGAATGAAGGCCCACAGCAGCGCGATGTCTACAAGTCCCGCGAGCGGGTTGTGCATGCCGAAAAAGAGGATGGACCAGAGAAGGTTCAGGGCCATCTGAATGCCGAACAGCGCGACCGCGATTTTTGTCTTTCTGTCGACGAGGCCGTTTCTCCAGACCAGGAAGAGCGCAGTGCCCATCATGATGTAGAGTGCCGTCCATACCGGCCCGAAGATCCAGCCGGGAGGGTTGAAGGAAGGCTTGTCCAGTCCGGCGTACCAGGTGCGCACCGCGGGCTCGGTGAACAGCGCGCCGATGCCTCCGGCGAGCTGGGGTATAATGAGGCTGGCGATGAGGCGGATGATGCGTTTCGTTTTCCCGTTCATGCGGTCCTCCCTGCCGGTTGTGTTGGACGCGGCACCGGGCCGCGCTTCCCCGTATCTCATCCCCGGTCGCGCAGGCGGTCGTATATCTGCCCCATTCTTCTGAGACGCAGCGCCATGTCGTCATTGAGGCTCTTCTCTTTAAGCTTGAACCGCCAGTTTCCCTCCGGGGTCCCCGGCGTGTTCATGCGGAATTCCGGCCCGAACCCGAGGATGTCCTGCGCCGGTATGATGACCAGGTTCGCGACGCTCCGGTATGCCTGCCGGATGAGCTTCCAGTGGAAATCGGACCAGTCCTCGAGCCCCATGTATTCAAGTATGTAGCGCCGCGTGTCCTCGCCGGTCTCCGGGCCGTAGAACCAGCCGTTGGTCGTATTGTTGTCGTGGGTGCCGGTATAGAGCACGCAGTTGCGGTTGTCGATATTGTGCGGCAGGTAGTAGTTTTTATTGTTGAAGTCGAACGCGAACTGGAGGATCCGCATCCCGGGCAGGTCCAGGTCGTCGCGCAGCTTCTCGACCTCGGGCGTTATCACGCCCAGGTCCTCGGCGATAAGGCGGAGGTGCCCCGTTTCCTCGCGCAGCTTTTTGAAAAACTGGATGCCCGGCCCCTTGATCCAGGTTCCGCGCACCGCGGTTTCCTCCCCGTCGGGAATGGACCAGTACGCCTCGAACCCCCGGAAGTGGTCGATGCGGATCACGTCCACCAGGCGGTTGAGATGGCTGATGCGCCTTCCCCACCAGCGTAGAGTGCCGGCTGAAAGCGCGCTCCCTTTCTTCCACCGGTACAGGGGGTTGCCCCAGAGCTGGCCCGTATCGCTGAAATAGTCGGGCGGAACGCCCGCGACCGAGACGGGCCGGCGCGTTTTTTCATCGAGCTGGAGTATGTCCGGGTTTGCCCACGCGTCCGCGCTCTCCATGGTCACATATATCGGGATGTCGCCGATGAGGCTGATCCCGGACGCGGCGCAGGCCTCCCGGAAGTCCTCCCATTGCCTGAAGAACAGGAACTGGAGGAATTTCAGGAAGCGCACCGGCGCGGCGAGCTTTTTGCCCCATGCCGCGAGCGCCTTCGGATCGCGCTCCGCCAGCTCCCGGTCCCAGCCGGTCCAGTCCGCGTCTCCGGCGTGCTCCGCGAGCGCGCTGAAGAGCGCGTAGTCGTCAAGCCATGGCGCTTCGTCGTCGCAGAAGCGCTCGAACGCGGCTTTGTCCCCGGAGGAGGCGCTTTTAAAAAAGCCCTGTTCCGCGGCCGCGAGAATGGGGAGCCGGTGACGCACAACGTCCGGGAACGGTACCATGAGGCTTTCTTCGAAGGGGTCTGGCCCGATAGATCCGGGGAACCAGGGCTCTTCCGCAAGGCGCTCCAGGCTCACGAACATCCAGTTTCCGGCGAAGGTGGAGGGCGAGGAGTAGGGCGAGAAACCGGACTTTTCCTCCACGGGCCCTATGGGAAGGACCTGCCAGTAGCGCATGCCCGCCTTGGCGAGAAACGCGGCCATTTCTTCAGCCTCCGGTCCAAGCGAGCCGATGCCGTACCGGCCGGGCAGGCTGGTGATGTGGAGTAAAATACCGCTGCTTCGATCGAGCTTCAAATTCCCTCCTTGCCCCCGCCGGGGGGCACGGTTACGGTGCTATGTGGTCAATATGCTGCACTTAGTAATAACATATTGTCAAGTCTCTCGCAGAGTCGCAGAGATGCGGTGAAAGGTACTATGATCTGCAAGGGCAGGCAAGTATTATTTCTGAGCAGTAGATATAAAACCCATGCTCCCCCCCCTCCAGTTTTCTGGAGGGATTGCTAATGAATGATAAGCGATCTGGTCATAATAGATTTAAATAGCAGGCACGAACAAACACAAATACAAACGAATTAGTATTTCAATTGAGGTATCTCATATTTTCAATTCGATCAAAACCGATGTTGGAAATAATAATCCTGATAATGCTATTTAGTGTTAATTCGCTTCCATTAGTGGTAAAAAAACAAATTGGACCCGGACGCGTACTATTAAATGCTCTTGCGAAACCAAATTGGAGTAATGCCTGGACTGCGGCGGTGACATGATTGAATGGTTGATCTTTTCGTATTTTAATTAGAGTTGCTCATATTTTAGCGGCGCGCGAAATTTCACGCCCCCTGTCCGGCGTTTTTTGTGTTGAAATTGCTCGCTTCATCTATCCTCTTGGTTCAGATAAGGCTCATTGTGTCCCTTGAACCTTGGGTGAATACGACGTAATTTACCCGGTATTAATATTGGAGAAGGATCTGTTGTCCCGGCAGGAGCAGTCGTAACAAAGGTTGTACCACCACTTGCAATTATGGCCGGATTTCCAGCGAAAATTATTGGAGAAAACGTAAGATGGTATTGACCAAGTTAATCCGGATTTGCTCTTGCTTTTTGTGATGATCATTTGTCGTCAATACTACTTATTTGCAGGATTCGCATAGTATGATAGATAGAGTATAAGTGACATATTAAACTCATAATTGATTTGCTTATTTCCTGTATAATGTTTGTTTAAGAAGAACAATAAGTTTTGCAGTCCGCATTTTCTCGCCAGCTGGATTAATATGAGCAGAGGCATCAAGGAATAATTGTTCAGGATAAATGAAATCAACAGGTTTTCCTAAAATTTGCAACTTGATATCTTCTTTCAGCCAATTGTAAATTGAAAGGATATCATTTCTTTGTTGATAATAGCTCTGATCATGCCATGGAGAAAAAGATATAAATGTCCGAACTTTGTTCCGCTCACAGTACACGTAAAAATCATTCAAAAAGGACCAATTGTTCCTTGAGATATCCTTGAACTTGATAACCGGTATTCGCAATGGTCTTTTCACCGGCCATTGCAGTCGCAGTTCTCCGCGTTCATTGTAGGCCTTGTAATAATCCTGAAGGCCACTCTGCCCCAGCTTACTCCAATAGCCGCTCCGGATATTTTGCAGGGCCGTTTTCGTCCTTTGCTGGGTCACCTCGACAAAGGCTTTTATGCCGTCCCCAAGACGGCCCTCAACGGCATATCTGTAAAGCCATTTCATGGGCGATGCCATGAATATAATCTGCTCTGATTCATGATTTATGGAATTGTTATTATTGGCGCTATAAGCATGATACTCGATAATAAAAACAACTATGTCTCCCGGTTTCAGGTACGGCTTAATCTCATCCAAATAGTATTTGTAATTGATTCCATACCACATTCCGAGATTCACCACTCGTAAGGGAAGGGCCTTCTCAATCATGTCGCCCTTAATGGAAAGGACATTGCTGCCGCCTATAATAATGATCCTCGGCGGCATACTCTTTTTGAGTAAATCCAGTTTGTTGATGGCGACGGCGTACTCCGTCGTATAAACGCCGGGGCTAAGCCATATACAGGCGATTACGGCGGCGACGAGTGAGGAGAGAAGGCACAATTTCATAATAAAGGCTTTCATGGGCGCCCTTTAAAAGTTAAAGTATATGAACTGGGTATTTGAATACATGCCGAACAATAGAATTGATAAAAGAATTATCAGGTAAAAGGACCATCGGAATATCGTTCTTTTTTTTGATATCATGGCGATGAAATCGTCTTCTCGCTGGATAATCTCGGTCATGGCGAGTAACCCCAGTGATATGAAAAGTATGGTCATCTCAATGAGGTACTGTTTTGAATTGAAACCGAATATGGTTATGGCATTTGTTTTTCTTATCATTATTTTACTGAAGAACTGGATGCCTGTAAAATCGTGAAATAGCAATGATCTCACCGATGAGAACAACCCGTTGAGTATGCCCCCTATCATGCGGCCCGCGTCGTTAATGGAATTGGCTCTGAAGAAAATCCATGCAAACATGACCAGGATAAAGGTGATCGTCATTTGCAGAGCCCTGTGAAGGGATTGGAAACGGACGATTCGAGTCAGTCGTGTGATCGTATCCCGCACTGGCTTTGTTATCATGCCGATTATAATGTACATTCCATGCAGGATTCCCCATGTGATGAAAGTCCAATTAGCGCCGTGCCAGATTCCGCTGATTAAAAATGTAATAAAAATATTAAAATATACCCTCGGTTTAGACCCCCTGTTCCCTCCCAGGGGGATATACACATAATCTCTCAGCCATGATGAGAGAGAAATATGCCATCTCCTCCAGAAGTCGGAAATCGAAATTGAGAAATAAGGCTTTCTGAAATTATCGGCAAGACGAAACCCGAGAACCCGGGACGAGCCAAGGGCGATATCGGTGTAACCGGAAAAATCGGCATAGAGCTGCAATGTAAAGAAGAAAGCTGCCACCAGGTAATGGGACCAGTCATAACGGACGACGTTATTGAATATATCATTAACCGGTATTGCCAAGCGGTCGGCAATGACGAGCTTTTTGAAGAAGCCCCAGGCCATAAGGATAAGTCCATCGGATATTCTGCCGAAGTCAAGGTTCTGTTTTTCATGTAGCTGTTTTAAAAGGGATGCAGGTCTTTCAATAGGTCCGGCGATAATCTTCGGGAAAAACATGATGCATAGGGTGAATATGCCGGGATGATGTTCCGCTTGTATCGAACCGCGGTAAATATCAACAATATAGCTTATTACCTGAAAAACATAGTATGAAATGCCAAGGGGGATCAGTATCTTTAATATGGGGACCGGATATTGAAGGTGAAGAGCTTTGGCTATGGCGGCTATGTTTGAGTTGAAAAAGTTCAAGTATTTGCATATAAAAAGCATTATCACGGGAAGGGTTATTCCGATGACTAAATATATTCTGGCAGTTCTTTGGTTGTTTCTTTCCCGGTACTTTTCTATTAAAATGCCGGTGCAAAAGAGAACCGCCGTGACTGCAAGCAATAACAGGAGTGCAGATACTGAAACCTGGACATAGAAATAGCAACTTGCTGCCAGCAACCATATCCATCGCAATGAATGCGGAAGGACAAAAAAAATAATTGAAACAATGGGAAAGAATACAATAAAACTAAATGAATTAAATTCCATATTGGATCTGGTGTTTATTTTATATAGGATTAATTATCCGGATGATACAGCTTCATAATATGAAATATGGCATATTTCATTGTCAATTAATAAATACTGATGCATCCAGTAATAGTCAAAACCACAAGGAACCTGTGAGCAAGCTGGTGAAGTATTAGGGCGTCTATTTCAAAAAGGGAGATTTTATATTCCGTGAAAACGATCCGGCCGATGTCATGTATATGATCCACAAAGGAAAGGTCCTGATCAGCAAGGGGGCCGATTCCTTTGATGAAATAATACAGGTTCTCGGTGAAATGGCCGTCATCAATGAAATGCCCCGCTCGGCCAGCGGCGTGGCCCTGGAAGATTGCTTGCTGATCAAGATGGACCGGGTTTCCTTCCCCTCATGCGAGAGAAAAGCGGCGTCACTTCAACGAGTTCATCCGCTGTAAAATCTCCCCTAACATGCGAATATTCTCCCCGTACTTCGCCCAGTTGCCCTCGCGCATGTTGGCTTCCGCCTGGTTGTAGTGGTTGAGGGCGCGGACCGCCAGGTCCCGTATCATCGTTTCGCGCGTCTCGCCCGCCACGGGCCCCTGGTCCACGAACACGTTGCCGGAGAAGAGCCGCTCCAGCGCGGCGGGCAGGTCCGGCTCCATCACGATCTTGTCGGAGAAGGACACGATGACCCGCCTGAGCTCCGGCATCTCGCTCGACACTGCCTTCAGGTAGAGCGGCTGGATGAAGAGGATCGATTCCTCGATCGGGATGGCCAGCATGTTACCCTTGATGATGCTCGATCCCTTCTGGCTCCAGAGCGTGAGCTGCTTGGAGATGTCCGGGTTCTGGTTGATGCGCGCCTCGATCTGGAGCGGCCCGTAGGAGAGCTTGTCTTTCGGGAGCTGGTAGAGCTTCAGCTCGCCGTAGTCGGGCATGTCGCACTTGGCCGTGAGGAATGCGATCATGTTGTCCTTCTTGAACGGGGTGAATGGAATGATGACGATGAACTCGTCCCGCTGCTCATCGGGCAGGCGGGTCACCAGGTAGTAGCTTTCCACCGGGGCCTCGGAGTTCTCGTACACCTGGTTCGCGATGTGCCAGGCGTCCTCGTTGTTGTAAAAGACGTTCGGGTCGGTCATGTGGTAGGTCAGGAGCATGTTCGCCTGAACGGTGAAGAGCGACTCCGGGTAGCGGAGGTGGCCCTTCACCGGCTCGGGCATCTTTGACATCGGCTTCATCACGCCGGGGAATATGCGGCTGTACGCCTTGATGATGGGGTCCTTCCCGTCCGCGATGTAGTAGTTCATGGTGCCGTCGTAGGCGTCGATCACGATCTTCACGCTGTTGCGGAGGTAGTTGATCTTCCGGCTGCCGACCGCGATCGGGGTCGAGTAGGGAAAGAGGTCCGTGGAGGTGTAGGCGTCGATGATCCAGTAGAGCCTCTTGTCCGCGATGACCAGGTACGGGTCGTCGTCGAATTCCAGGAAGGGCGTGAACTCCTTCACCATCTCCACGATGTTCCGCCGGTAGTGGACCCGGCTGCTGCCGTCGATGGTGCCGGATATCAGGATGTTGATGTCTTTAAACGCGGCGGCGAAAAGGATCCGCTTGAAGATCGAGTCGAGCTTCGTCCCCCCCGTGCCCTTGTAGGTCGTGAACTTGTTGACCTCGCCGTACGGATAGTCGAACTCCTTCATCGCGGTGTTGGTGATAATGTAGGAATTGTTATGCTCGCCGAAATAGATTTCGGGGCGGTCGAGGGGGATGTCCACGCGGAACTTGGGCGGTATGTCGTAAATCAGCATCTCCGGCTGCCCCTCGGACGTCACCTTGTCCACCCGCGAGAGCGCCAGCCCGTAGCCGTGCGTGTATACCAGGTGCAGGTTCTGCCAGGTCTGGCTGTTCCTGGAGAGCCGGTCTATGGACAGCTCCCGCGCGGACAGGTTCACGGCGATCTTGCGGTTATCGATCGTGTACCGGTCCACGTCCACGTCGTTGAAGAAATAGTAGGGCTTGAGCTCCTGCAGCTGCTTGTAGGTCTGCTTGAGAGGCCGCCAGTCCCAGAGCCGCACGTTTTCCAGGGTGTTCCTATTTTTGGCGATGTCCTGGTAGGACAGGTTCTGCTTGTTCGCGAAGGGCATCTCCTTGACCCGCTCGATGTCGTAGGCGATGCGGGTGTACTTGATGTTGTATTCGATGTACGCCTTTTCCTTCTCCAGCTCGTTCGGGTCCACGACGAAGCGCTGCTGGATCGCGGGGAAGATGGTGCCCAGGATGAAGTAGACCGGGATGATGGCTGCCAGGAGGATGAGGGGGAGCCTGAAGCTCCGCTTGAATATGTTGAACAGGAACAAGCCGGCGGCGATGAACGAGATGACCATGGCCGCGTTATAGGCGAGCAGGTTCGCGTTCACGGCCGTGTAGCCGGCCCCGTAAAACTTGCCAATTTTAGAGAAGAGCAGCTCGTACGCGTCCAGCCGGTACCCGAGCCCGTACAGGAACACCATCATCGCCAGGAGGGTCGATATGTGCGCCCGCGCGAAGAGCGAGAACTCGAGCCTGCTGTTCTTGAGCAGTATCCCGCCGTTGATCACGTGGAACACGACGGAAAAGAGCGCCGTGATAACGAGGCAGGACATCAGCCACCCGTACAGGAAACGGAGGAAGGGGAGGCTGAACACGTAAAAGCCCAGGTCCATGGAGAAAATCGGGTCTTTCGGGAATCCCTCGAACGGCACGGCGTTCATGTACAGGAGGAATTCCTTCCAGAAGGAAGACGCGCCCAGTCCCATGAAGAAACCGCCGGTCAGCACCCCGATCGCCAGGATGATGAAGAGCGCGCGCTTCGGCGAGCCCAGGAGCGGGAGCTGGAGGCGGCTCAGGATGTTGCTCGCGAAGATCCTGCCTTTCCCGCCCAGTATGCGGATCAGGAGAAAGTTGAAAGAGAATATACCGACGAATATCAGGCCGAAGAGCAGGTGCACGTTGAACTTGGTGAAGAAGAGCACCCAGAATATCTCCAGGCCGTTGTATATCCGGAACCATTCGTAATCCGTATAAAACCCCGACAGGGAGGAGAGAATAACGTAGATAATGACAAAAATGGTTATCGCGAAGATCAGTTTCTTGTTCATGACGGGTTCCCGGTTATGAGTAGTATCGCGCAGGGGCCGGCGCGTTGGGAGCAGGGTACATACACGGACCGGGTTAATCAAGCGATTTTTTCGGGGCCGGAGGGCCTTTTCCGTCAGGGTTTCCGGTGTCTTTTTTACTTGCCGATTCGACGCGGGGAGGGTAGTGTTGGCGGGATGCCTGTTTTTCTATGTAAATTGTTGGTATTGCCGGTAGTCATTGCGAGGAGTCCCGATGCAATCGGGATGACGAAGCACCCTTCGACTCACTTCGACAGGCTCAGTGCAAGTCGCCCAGGGACCGGTCGGTTGCCGAGCGTAGCCGAGGCGCGCTTCGCTCCGCCCGCGATGACATCCGGAGAGATTATTCCCTGAGAGAAATGAGACTATGGACTGCACGGACAATCCGAACAACGGGAAAAAGATGATCGCGAAAAAGGTGCTGGGCGTAAAGTCCTTCATGGTGATGGACGTGATGGCCCGGGCCGAAGAGCTGGAGCACGAAGGAAAGGACATCATACACCTCGAGGTCGGCGAGCCCGATTTCGAGACCCCGGAGGTCGTGCGCGAGGCCGCGATCGGGGCGATCCGCTCGGGCAAGACCCATTACACGCACGCCATGGGCATGCTGGAGCTGCGCGAGGAGATCTGCGCCTTTTATCACCGGGAGTACGGCGTGGAGGTCAGCCCGGACCGGGTGCTCGTGACCTCGGGCACGTCGCCGGCCATGCTCCTCATGATGCTCTCGATCCTCGAGCCGGATGAGGAGGTGGTCCTCTCCAACCCGCACTATGCCTGCTATCCCAACTTCATCGAGGCGGTGGGCGGCCGCGTCGCCGAGGTGCGCACGCACCCCGACGACGGGTTCCGGTACCGGACGGAGCAGATCCGCGCGGTGCTCACGAAACGGACCAAGGCCATACTTATCAACTCGCCGTCCAACCCGACCGGCATCGTGATGACGGAGAAGAACCTGGAAGAGATCGCCGGGTTTGAGGGCCAGTTCATCCTCTCGGACGAGATATACCACGGCCTGGTGTACGGGGGCCGCGCGCGGTCGATCCTCGAGTTCACGGACCGCGCCTTCGTCATAAACGGCTTTTCCAAGCTCTACGCCATGACCGGGTGGCGGCTCGGCTACCTGATCTTCCCGAAAGAGTTCTCCCGCGTCATGGAACGCCTGCACCAGAACTTCGCCATATCCGCGAACAGCTTCGTGCAGGTTGCGGGCATCGCGGCCCTGCGCCACGCGGGTCCCGACGTCGAGAAGATGAAGCGGACCTACAACGAGAGGCGGGTGTACATGATCGGGCGGCTCAGGGAGCTCGGGTTCGAGATCCACGTGGAGCCGACCGGAGCTTTCTACGTGTTCGCGGACGCGCGCCGCTTCTGCACCGACTCGTACAAGGAGGCCTTCAGTATCCTGGACAAGGTGCGGGTGGGGGTCACGCCCGGGATCGATTTCGGATCCGGCGGCGAGGGCTTCCTCCGCTTCTCGTACGCGAACTCCCTGGAGAACATCAAAGAGGGGCTGGACAGGATCGCGGAGTATATGAAGACGAGGGGATGATTTTCTTTTTCTGCCCGGCGCGTTTGGCGCCTATCCGACAGGAGCGTGGAATACAGGATGAGAGTTTCCTTTCCGTATGGCACGGGATTTCACGAGCTCGAGCTCCCCGCCGGCGCGGTTATTATCGAGCCGCGCGCTGCGGAGGCCCTGG
>Ga0116148_1004141_pt1 | contig 12833 bp, 9 predicted proteins | sample AD_UKC055_MetaG_FD_89786 | JGI IMG/M metagenome (GOLD analysis project Ga0116148, IMG submission 89786) | Active sludge microbial communities of municipal wastewater-treating anaerobic digesters from USA - AD_UKC055_MetaG | ecosystem: Engineered > Bioreactor > Anaerobic > Digestate | place: USA... | reverse complement strand
TCGTCCGCGCCGGCGACGATCGAGAACAGGCTATGGTACCGCATGGCGTACGCGCCCACGGACCCGCAACGGCTGTTTGATTTCGTCGGGAAGGCCGTGAACAGGTACCGGCAATCATGCGAATACTGGGAGTTCCTGAACGAACCGGTGTGGGTGCCCGATTTCTGCCTGCCCCAGAGCGGCGGATACAAGGTCGCTGACTATATCCAGCTGCTCGAAGGCGCGTACCGCGCGATCAAGGCGGCGGACCCCAATGCTGCCGTTATTGGCGGGCTGGCCATCGAACCCAAGCACATCTTTGGTGATGAATTCATCAGCCAGGGCGGGCTCGGGTACTGCGATATCTTGAACCTGCATCCCTATGGCGGGCTGACTGTTCCCGAAGAATTCATCAAGGACTTTGAGCGAATTCAGAACGCGATGCGCCAGTCGGGGCAACGCAAACCCATATGGGCCACGGAAACCGCCTATTACGCGGTAGATGACAAGCCCTGGACCCCCTGGGCGCCGCCTCCGGGACATTTTTCCGCGGGACTGCTCTTGCCCGATGAGCGGACTGCCGCCGACTATATTGTGCGCCATGCGATCATCATGCTCGCATACGGCACAGCCAGGATTTTCTATCATGAGCCGATCGAGGGCATGGTCAATAACGGCGCGATGGATATTGAGAACACGTTTCTCGGTGTTGACGCCGTGCCCAGGAAGTGCTATGCGGCGCTCTCCGCCCTCGCCAACATGCTTGGGCCGTCGCCGCGATATGCGGGTCCGCTGGATGCATCCAGCGCGGACAACGTATACGGCTATGCCTTTCAGTGCGATGATTGCGCGCTGCTGGCGGCTTGGACGGGGAAACAGGATGGGGAATCGAAGACCATCGAGCTTGTGGTTCCCGAAGGGTGCACGGTTTACAACGTCATGGGGAACGAGGCCCCCGGCGAAAAGGCCCTTCTCACGGAATCGCCCATATACCTGCGGTCGAGTTCCATGACGGCCGAGGCGTTGCTCGCCGCATGCACGGTCCAAGGCTCGGCAGTGTGACCTCTAACGGTTCTTTGCCGATCCGAACGGCGTCACGGGGTAAGGGCCCCGTGACGGTCTCACACAAAGACGCGGCGAACACAGAGAATCGAACTGTGATGGCCTGACGGCTCCGTTCCAGCGCGTACTTTCTTTTGAGTCTCCGCGTGGACAGAACGGGGTTCGCACGTCGGCCCGGGGATTACTTGCGCGCAACTCGTCAGGCAATTACGCCCCGCCGCCGAGAGTAGCGCCCGCACAAGAAATGGCCGGCGCCCGCCTCTATTTGGCGGGGACCATGCCGCACAGGGTCTGCGGTGTTTCATAGAGGAGCTGGCGGGCAATATACAGGGCGCTGTCGAAGTCGTACTGACCCAGGCGAATCTTATCGGTGAGTACACCGGCAAGCACGCGCCGCACCATTGCCGCTTTGGCATAGGTCCATTCCACGCAGTAGGCGTCGGAGAAGAAGCCCACCTGGCGGTTGAGGGGAAGCATGTCGAGCCGCTCGGCCATGACGCGCGCCATGATCGACGGGAAGAAGTTGTGCCACCAGTATCCGGCCAGCGACAGGTTGGGCAGTTCGCGGCACAGCGTGCACAGCGACTGGTTGGCGTGCGCGCTCGACAGCGAGCATTGGAACTGGAGCCTGGGATGGCCGCCGACCATCGCGGCCAGTTGACCGATGGTGCGCTGCGCAAGACGGCTGCCGGTCTCGAAAGGCAGCGGTTCGGCGCCGAAACTGAACTGGAACAGGAGCCGTCCGCCGTAACGCCGCTCCAGGGCGGTGAGGAACGCCTCATGGATGTAGGAGGCGTAGATGTCCCGCTCGCGGGAACCGGCTGTGGAGCGGCGCGCGAGCGCTTGTTCCATCTCCGCGTCGCTGACCGGCTGGTAGTCGATGTCGGTGCTGATATGGGTTGCCGTCGAGATGATGTCGTCTATGGGGATCTGATCGACGTACCATGCAACGGCGTCGTGCACGCCGGCCAGGGTGCGGATAACGCGGTCCGTTGCCGGCCGCGGTCCGCCGCCGATGGGCGACGCGGCGGCGGGCGTACGGCCCCAGCAGCGTTCCAGTTCGTACAGCGCCGTATCGTATTCGCCCCACTGGCACCGGGTAAAGAAAGCCCACTCGAGGGAATACTGCAGCAGGTCGTCATCCTGGCCCTGTTCCCGGCGCGCGATCTCGGTGCAGATGCGTTCGATGCCCGCCCGGCGCACGAGCTCGCGGTGCCATGTGCGGTCATCGGCCCGCTCGCGTATCAGCGCGTCCAGGTTACGCCAGTTGCCGGCTGTAACCGGCGCGGTCCAGCCGTAGAGTTCGTTGAGGAGCGTGCGAATGCCCCAACTGATGCTCGTGTTGCGGACCGCATCGAGATGGGGCAGCGCTTCTTCGATGCGGCGGCGGGCCTCGTCCGTGTCCGGCCAGCCGGGATACTGGGTCAGCCGCGCGCCCGAGGGACACCCGGCCGCGTACAATTCGCTCACCGCCATGTGGTACAGGAGGATATCGTGCAGCCCTCGCGCGCCAAGGCGGCCGCCCACGAGGTGGGTATGCGTGTCCAGCAAGGGCGTTGCGTTGAGCGCCTCAAGCACTTGTTGTTCCAGAGAGTCCGTCGACATGGGGCCTTCGCCTTTCTTACCCACGCGGGGCGGCCTGTTCCGGGTTTGTTAGCGGACTGAGCGGGAAGTCCGTCCATTTCTTCTCGTGGACCATCATGTGGCCGCCGGGCGTTCCCGGTTTGCCGTTCATGCCCTGTCCCTTTCCATTCGCCACCTGCCGGGACTAGCCCGAAGTGGAAACCGCGATCACCTCCGCGCCTGCGCGGCGGAAGGCGTCGAGAATCTTTTCATCAGCCCCGTCGTCGGTCACCAGAGTGGTGATTGCAGTCACCGGGGCGACCTTATACAGGGAGAATTGACCCAGCTTGGCGTGGTCGGCAACCACGATCACCTCACGCGACGCGGCAATCATGGCCTTCTGGGTCTGGGCCGTGGCGAGCAGGGGCGAGCTGAGGCCCTCCTCGGGCGAGACCGCATCCGCGCCGAGGATCGCCTTGTTCGCGATGAGTTGAGCCAGCTGCTGTTCGGCAGCGGGCCCGGCGGTGGTCCCGGTCTCGGCGCTTACCTCTCCGCCAGCCATGACCAGTGCCACGTCACCGCGGGGAATCAGCGCCTGCACCACAACAAAGGAATTGGTGATAACCGTCACGCCCGGGGCGTTAAGATGGCGTGCGGTCTGATAGGCGGCATATCCGCCGTCCACCATGACCACGTCATTGGCCGCCACCAGCCCCGCCGCCGCACGGCCGATGCGCGCCTTCTCGTCCGGATTGACGAGGTGGGTTTCGGCGAATGCCCGATCCGTGCGCATGGGGCGGCTCGGCGCCGCGCCGCCGCGCGTGCGCTCGATGAGGCCCCGTTCTTGAAGATGCCTCAGGTCGCGGCGCACCGTAGCAGGGGAGATTCCGACACATTGGACAAGCTCCCCGATGCTCGCGCCGCCCCGGGACTCCACAAGCTGGATAATCCACTCCCATCGTTCTGGTATCAGGGTCCTTCTCAACAGATGTTTCCCCAACGCTCTCATCTGGCCTGTTTTTGGGGTCGAAGCGGCCAGAGGGCTGCTTTGTTTCGTTCTCAACGACAAGATCTATCAAAAACTGCTTGAAATGGCAACTCAAATCGTCAAATATGACCGAAATTGACCTATTATGGGCTTTTCAGGTCATTCTTCAATCATCTTGTGCTCATTCCCGGCTTGACGTGCCCTTTCCGCCCTGCAATACTGTCTCCCGTTATGGAAAGCCCGGACATAGAGAACCAGCCTATCCGTATTGTCGGGGCGGGCATCTGTTGTCTCGATCACATCGTGGTCGCGCCCACGGTTCCTTGGGGCAACACAGCGCCGGTGCGCGAGTACTGTATGCAGGGCGGCGGACTGGTTGCGACGGCCCTTGTGGCCTGCGCGCGCCTGGGCGCCCAAACGGAATTGCTGAGCATGCTGGGGGATGACGCGGCGGCGGACCACATCCTTGCGGAGCTGGGCGCCGAACATGTGTCGACCGCTCATGTGCTGCGCCAGCCGGGAGGGGCCAGCCCGTTCAGCTTCATCCATGTGGACGAGGAGACGGGCGAGCGCACGATCTTCCACCGGCGCGCCACAGGAATGGAATGGCGAACGATGGACCGGGGTCTTCTGGCGGGCGCTCGGGCGGTACTGGTCGACGGCTACTATCCCGAGCTCGCCCGCGACGCCGTGCGCGCCGCGCGGGACTGCGGTGTGCCGACGGTGGCCGACACGGTACCCGGCGAGGCTAACGCGGAATGGCTCCGCGACGTGAGCGTGCTGATCGCGCCGCGCCACTACTTGCGCGCAGGCGGGTTCGGCAACGACCTCGAACGGGCGCTGGACGCGATCCACGCGATGGGACCCGCCACGGCGGTCGTTACCCTGGGTGCCGACGGATGGGTGGCCTCCGCCCCCGAGGGCCGCTCGAAAGGCAATGCGTTTCAGGTCGGCGTGGTGGACACGGTGGGCGCCGGCGACGTGTTTCACGGGGCTTACGCCTACGGTCTGGCGCGTGACTGGCCCACGGCGCGGTGTGCCGAATTCGCCGCGGCCGTCGCCGCCGTCAAGTGCACCCGCGTAGGCGGCCGCGCCGGCATCCCCACGCTGGGACAAGCCCTGGAATTCCTGCGGGCCCGCAGCGCCAACGGCTGGACCGGCATCGCCTGAAGCCGCAGGCCAAGAGCGCCCGGCCGAGCCGCACTGTCGGTTCTCCGGCACAAGTGCTATGCCGGCAGGCGAAAATAGTGGCGGGTCACGATACCCGAGGCCAATTCCCGCGCTTCGAGCGTCCACATACCCGGAACATCGTTTGGGGCAGGCGTGATAGTAAGAGTCAGCAGCCCGTCCCGCGCACCGTAGTACCCGCTGAACTCGGCGCGTCTTCCGTCCGGGTCTCTTATGACAACTTCGAGAGGAACGACCGCATTCAGGGGCGCGCCCGCATCGTCCGCTACCGTAATCGACACGGGCAGGTCTTCACCGCGGACTGCTTCCGCCGGGGCCTGAATATGAACGCCGCCGACCGCTTTTTCTGTAATCAGCCAGAGCCTTCCGCCTCCGGGTTCCAAGTCCACGGGGATGCGGAGCACGCTGCCATCACTTTCCACGGACACCGGGCGATGTTCAACCAGGTCGTAGACAAAACCCGCTTTCCTGTTTACCGTGAATTGCGCGCTTGCCGGGAGGCCATTTTCCATGACAAGGCCGTGGTGGCCAACATAAGTGCCGAATTCACGCCGGTCATTGATGGCGAATACGTAATCCGATGAGCCATAGGACCGCCGGTAGGGAAGCGCCTCCTCCAGGGAGGAGTCCACGTATGGCTGGTACCGCGGGCCAAGTTGTTCCCGAAGCAGCCGGGCACGGGCCAGCAGCGCTTCCTTGTCGGCGGCGGCCTGTTTCGTGCGTTCATACACTTCCAGAAGCACGTCCGGCCGGATGGCGGGACAGAGGCGCGCGTCGCCCACGATGACGCCCCCGGATTGCTGGAAAGCGGCGATACGTTCCACAACGGGCGCCGGGAGAACATCACAATCCGCCAGCACGAGGACTCGATAGCCTTCCAGCCCCCACTTCATGATGGTTTCTTCGTAAACGATCTCAGGCTGGAGCCGGGCATAGAGCAGCACGTGGTAGGCGTCGCCCGCCCAGGAACCGCCCCAGCCGTGCGTGCCCCGGCCGGCGAACATGGCCGAGGAGAAACTCTCGAGGAAGGCCACATCCGCCGGAACCGCGGGCACTTGAAGCAGCGTGGGACCCAGGGGCCGGATAACCCCGGCGATGAGTTCCTTCAGGGCGTAGCGCGTTTCGGGGTGGGTAAACCGGTATGCCGAAGCGCCCTCGGTAGGCACGAGGGATTGCCACCCGTGGTACATGATGCCTTTCACCGGACGGGCTATCTTGGTCCAGAACGCCTCTTTAAGATGCATGGGAGCAATGGTGATGTAGTTGGCGTCGGGGTCACGGTCCTCCCAGGGTGAAGAGGCGGCGGCGGCGCCGGCCGTTTCCGCTGGCGGCGCGGTTTGCGAGCGGTACCAGATGATCTGGGTCATCTTCATCACATCCTGTCCCTCAGGGCCGCCCTTTGCCATGGCGAAGAGTTCGTCGGCCGTCAGCCCGATTCGTACGGGGTCGGGGTAGGTATAGGTCCAGTGCGAGAGGAAATCGACGTTCCCCCCGCTGCCCCACAAAGGCGGAACGCGAACCGCCGGGTCGAAGTAGGACCAGAGATCCGGCCGTCCCGTGGATTTCAGCCCGTTGTTCACCGCCGAGTGAAATCCGTTCCATCCATCGCCTTTTCGCCAGAACCAGCGGTAGAACTGCAGGAGTTCATCGTCATCGGGCACCACGCGCGACGCTGGGAAACCCTCTATGTTCGCGTAGGCAACGCCGTTCTTTCGTGCGACAGCCTCCGGGACCTCTTTTCCTGTTTCCGCGCGGTACAGTTCGCGGTCGTGGTCGTGAAAACACACCTGCGTGCCGTCGCGCACTTCCGTGTTGATCATAGCTGCGTTGAATGCGGGAAACGCCCCGAATGTCTGCGCGACCGACGCGCCCACGTTCTGCGCGAACGCCGCCAACGGCGGGAAATTGCAGCAGATGTTGGCGGCTTCGTAAGGTTTGCCCGCGCGGTCCACGCGAAGCAGCTCCGGTTTGCCTTCCAACCAGTGTCCTATCCCCAATCCGATCACGATTCCGAGGTCGTTCACGAGGGCCTGGTCGAGCATGCGCCGGCTTGCCGCGAGTTCTTCGTCGCTCACGGCGGCAACGGGCGTTCCGGCGTCCCAGATCCGCTGGTAGTCGCACCGCAACCCCAGGCAATGCGTAAAACCGATGTCTTTGAGTGTTGGCAGGTTTTCCGTGACGGAGTCCGTGCCGCCCAGACCCCACATGATAACCGGCATCCGGAACGGCGGTTTTCGGGGAACGAGGTCCACTTCGAAGGACTCACGACTGACCCAAGCATCCGCCCCTTCGCCAAAGCGGCACTCTACCGACACGGGGTACGTGCCGGGGCGCAGGCGGGTGTCGAACGAGTATTCGAGGAGATGCGTCGCGCCCCCAGCCAGTTCGGGAACGGCATACGCTTGCTGGGGCAAGCCCGGCACGTTCACCGTGGCCGTTATGCCCGCAAGGCTTTCCCGGCGCATGTTGGTCAACCGAAACTGCAACAGCGGCGAGGGCTCCATGCGCAGGTACGCGGTCCGGGCGTGTTCCGCGGCAACGGTCAGCGGGCGGAATTCGCGCACTCCCCCGGTGATGCGAATCTCGTCCATACGCCCCGGGAAACCGTGGTAATAGCTGCCCACGCGGTCGCCAAGCGAGAGAAAATGGTCGCCGGGGCAGATGCTTCCGCGGCCCGGTTTTGTTGCCTTGCCCAATGACCGGCCGTCCTGAAAGAACTGAACCGTCCCCGCGCCGTCATATGAAAAAGCGATATGGGACCATACGTCGCGCGCAAAAAGCGCCGGTTCCGATGACCGCCACGTATCGGAGCCGGTTCCAAAGCCGAGGCATACGCGCATGCTTCGCTGTCCGAGCGCGCCGGCCTTCTCGAGCACCCACTGGTAGTCCATATGAGCGACGTATTTCTTGTCGACAATAAACGCTTCGTCATACCCATCGAATGTTTCGGCGGGACACACCCACATCTCAATGGTGAATGCGCCCTCGGGGGAGAGAGACGGGGCATCCTTGACTTGTATCGCGTGGCGCACATCCTCGACCGGCCAGCCCCGGAACGATTCAACGCACCCGCCGAAACGGCCGTCAGGACGCCAGACAGCGCCCTGCATCACTCCGGCATGACCCTTGCCCGACATGTCCGCGACACTGTCTCCGGATTCGTCAAAACTCCATAGGGCGACGACGTGTCCGCCATTCGCGTCCTCGCCGGCATAGCTCGCCTGCCAGGGCTCCGCGGATTGTCCGAACGCTCCACACGTGAAAGCGACCGAGACGACGACAATCAGGCCAGATGTTATGGTACGCATGATACGTTTTACCTTTCGCTCAAGTTTCGGTTTTTTGCGCGGGGTTTGGGGTGGGGAACCGCGCGCCCACTTCCTTTTGCCAGGCGTGGAGCTTGCCGGCGAGTTCCCGCGCCTCGTCCGGCATGCTCCCGGCGAGATTGCGGGTTTCGCCGAGGTCGTCGCTCAGGTTGTAGAGTTCGAGGCGGCCGTCTTCGAAGAATTCGATGAGTTTCCAGCCGCCCTGACGAATCGCCGCGCTTGGACTTCCACCCTGGTTGCCGTAATGCGGATAGTGCCAATACAACGCGCGTTCTCGCAGGGCCCCCCGCTGCATGAGCAGCGGGACAAGGCTCACGCCGTCCACGTGCTGCTCGTTGCGCCACGGCAACCCGGCCATCTCGAGCATGGTCGGATAGAAATCGGTACTGATAACCGGGACATCACAGACCGTGCCGGGCTTCGCGACGCCCGGCCACTTGATCATCATGGGTTCGCGGATGCCCCCTTCGTACAGCCAGCCTTTCCCGGCCCGTAACGGCAGGTTACTCGTGGGATGGCCCTCCGAAGTGCTCAATCCCCCGTTGTCGGACATGAACATGACGATCGTGTTGTCAGCCAGCTCAAGACGGTCGAGCGCGTCCAAGACCTTCCCGACGGCGAGGTCCATCGCCTCGACCATACCCCCGTAGACCGCATGCTCCTGTACCAGCCGCACCTCGCGGTCGCCTTCCTTTCCCCAGCGGGGCAGATTGGGGTCGATGGACTGCGCCTTCTTCGCGTATTTGGCTTCGAGGTCTTTGCGCGCCTGAAGGGGCGTGTGCACTGAATAGAACGCCAGATACGCCAGAAATGGCGTTTCGCGGTGAGCTTCGATGAACCGAACCGTCTCGGACGCCAGCCGGTCGGGCAGGTGCTCGCCGGGGGGGCCGTCCTCGAGCTTGGGATTTTTGTAAGGCGAGAAATACCCGCCGGGCGGGCTGCCGCGCTCGTAGCCGCCCTTGTTTATCTCGAATCCCTGGTCTTCGGGATAAAACCCGGGCCCGCCCAGATGCCACTTGCCCGCGAAGAAGGTCCGGTACCCGCCCTCTTTCAACGCCTCCGCGAGGGTGAGCTCCTCGAGGGCGAGCTTCTCGGCGTACGGCGCGGGCAGGAGCGGCTTGTCCTTGGTCCAGTGCCCGCTTACCGCTTCCGGCTGGGGCGCGCCAAACCAGTCGGTGGCGCCCATGCGCGCGGGATATTTCCCCGCCAGGATGCTCGCCCGCGTAGGACTGCATACGGGACACGCCGCGTACGCGTTCGTGAACCGCATCCCCTCCGCGGCGAGCCGGTCGCAATTCGGCGTCTCATAGAACGAGCTGCCGAACGCACCCAGATCGGTCCAGCCCAAGTCATCGACGAGAAAGAACACGAAATTGGGCCGCCGAACGGCTTCCTCCTCCATGCCATGCCCCTTTCCGGCCAGCGCCAATCCCACGGCTGCTCCCGCGAACCCTGCCAGAAACTCCCTGCGCGTCATTCTTGATGCCCTCCGGTTTTGGGGACACAATACTCAATTATGCATCCGCGGACCAGGGAATGGGTATGCGCGCAACCCCAATTGAGTATTGTGTCCCCAAAACTCAGATGATCCAGTGGTCCATGTCGAGGGCGGGCTGTTGCGATTTGGGGCGGCCCACGACGCGCGCGGGCACGCCGACAGCGGTGGTGTGAGGCGGGACATTGTCGAGCACGACGCTGCCGGCGCCGATTTTGGCGCCTTCGCCGATCTCGATGTTGCCGAGGATCTTGGCGCCCGCCGCGATCAGGACGCCTTTGCGGACCTTGGGATGGCGGTCGCCGGTTTCTTTGCCCGTACCGCCGAGGGTGACTTCGTGGAGCATCGACACGTTGTCCTCGACAACGGCCGTTTCGCCGATAACGACGCCGGTTGCGTGGTCCATGAGGATGCCGCGGCCGATGCGCGCGGCAGGGTGGATGTCGACGGCAAACACCTGGGAAACGCGGCTCTGGAGGAACAGGGCCAATGATTCGCGCCCGGTTCGCCAGTAATAGTGGGCGATGCGGTACGACTGGATGGCGTGAAACCCTTTGAAGAACAGCAACGGGTTGGAGTGCGTACGGCATGCGGGGTCGCGGCTCAGCACGGCCTTGATGTCCGCGCGCGCCGACGCCCCGATTTCGGGATCGTTGACCAGGGCTTCGTCGATGAGGTCCCGAAGCGCGACGGCGTTGATGATGGTACTCTCGAGCTTGGTGGCGAGGATGTAGCTCAGCGCGTCCTCGAAAGTCTTATGGTTCAACACCACGCTATAGAGGAAATTGGCCAGCAAGGGTTCCTTGCGCGTTTCCTCGGCGGCTTCTTTGCGTATTGCTTCCCATACGGGGTCGGCTTTTTCGAGCGTCATGAGCGTGCCTCCGGAACTCGGTTCGTCAGCGGACCAGTGTAATCGAAGCAAGGGCACAAGTTAAAAACGCCCTTCGGGCGCGGGAAGCTCTTTCTGGGTAAAGACTTCATCACGGCCGCACCTATAAGCCCAACGCCCGGCGGGCTGTCCCGCATTCCCCCTCCCGAGAGGGCGTTCATGGGCAGGAGCCGCTCCGCCGCCCCGATCGAAGAATTGACCTGGAATCGCGGGAAGTGTAAACTTGGCGGGATCGATTCGTTGGGAGGCAAGGGGGGCTCTTGCCATTCACTCGGAAAAGGTTGCCATGGCAGCGTTTGGCATCGATATAGACCGCGACCGCATTTGCGTGTTCAAGAAAGCGCTTTCCAAGCACGATGCGCTGTGCAAGCTCGTGGATGCTTTGTTTGCCACGGGCGGGATTCCCGATCGCGAGGCCTTCCGCAAGGCCGTGTGCGATCGGGAAGCCGTGATGAGCACGGGCATAGGCCAGGGCCTGGCCATCCCCCATGTGCGGTTCGAAGGCGTGCGCAAACCTGCCGTCGGCGTCGGCATCTCGAAACAGGGCATAGATTTCGACACCCTCGACAACCAGGTGGTCCACGTGATAGTGCTGTTTGCCATGCCTGCGGGTTCTCAGAAGGAGTATTTGGGCCTTCTCGCACAGGTCATGACCGCCCTCAAGGAACCGAAGTTCCTCGAACGCCTGGTCGAGTGCGACACCCCCGAAGAGGTGGAGGACGTTTTGGCCGAGGATGTTTAGGCGTGGCGGCCGAGAGCGCCGCCCCCGGAGCATTGTTAGATGAAAGTCGCCTTCTCGCGCGCGTATCTGGCGGCATGCGGCTTACTTCTGCTCGTCCCCGCTACCGCGATAGCGGGCGAAGCGCCGGAACCGGCAACTCCCGACTATGAATGGGTTTGCGTGACGCCAAAGGCTGCTTTTGCTCCTCGCGACGGGGCTGGCGCGCTGGTCTACCGCGACGCCATGTGGTTTATTGGCGGATGGAACCCCAGCAACAAGGACCATTTTCCGAAGGCCTGCACCAACGACGTCTGGCGGTCCGCGGACGGGGCGGAGTGGACCCTCGTCAAACCCAACACCTTCGGCACGGACCAGTTCGACCCCGAGACCGACTGGGAAGGGCGCCATACCGCCGGGTACGTGGTATTCCAGGACAAGATGTGGCTCGTCGGCGGCGACGCGCTCCAGGGATACTACCCGTGCGATGTCTGGAACTCGGAAGACGGCTTAACCTGGTCTCACGTCAATAAGGGTCAGGACGTTCCCTGGGCGCCCCGGGTACTTCACTACACCGCGGCGTTCAATGGCAAGATCTGGGTTATGGGCGGCCAGACCACGCCTCAGTTTGCTCCCGCCGAAGAAGTGTTTCATGACGATATCTGGAACACCTCCGACGGCGTTCACTGGACAAAGGTGGTCCCGGAGGGGCCCCACTGGTCCCCGCGCGGGATGATCGGCGGCAACGTGGTGCTGAACGGCCGCCTGTGGGTGCTCGGGGGCGGTACCTACGACACCCCGAAACAGCCCGGGCGGAATTTCTACAACGACGTCTGGAGCACCGCGGACGGCATTCACTGGGAATGCCGCCTTGAGCACGCCCCGTGGCATCCCCGGCAATATCATGACGTGGCCGCGTTCGACGGCCGCATGTGGGTGCTCGGGGGCTGGAACAAGCAGAACCGTAACGACGTCTGGCACTCGGGCGACGGCGTTACGTGGCACGAAGTGCCCGGCACGCCATGGGCGCCGAGACATGCCTCGAGCATCTTCGTGTATAAGGGCGCACTCTGGGTAGTCGCCGGAAACAACATGCAGAGCGACGTCTGGAAACTCGCACGGCGGTAACGGCGCCGTAGCACAACATACCCGCCGCCAGCTACACGATTTCTTCGCGCTCCCTGTCCCATCGGACCTGGCGCTTCTGTTTGTACGATTCGACGCTCATCAAGAGGGTCGCCGCCTCAATAAAAGCCTCGTCCTCGTTACAGCGCGGGGGTTTCCGCGTCCGCACGGCGTTGAAGAAGTCCTCCATGTGCGTGGGTTGCGGCGGCGCGGCGACCGGGTCGAATCGTTCGGCGGGCTCAGGGGGAGCTTCGCCCATGCGCCACGCGGGCACGTCTGGGTACAGTTCGTAGCGGCTGGCGTCCTGGCCGATCCCGTTGTAGATGATCCGGCCCTGGCGCCCGACGAATTCGGGGGTCTGCATGCGGTTCGAGTTGATGATGCCCTCGAAGATGGCCGTGCAGTCATGGCTCTCGAACTGGTACGTTGCGAGCCAGGTGTCGGGGGTTTCGCGGTCGTCTTTCCAGAACGCGTTCAGCCCCGCGCAGGCGCAGGTATCG
>Ga0116148_1004139_pt1 | contig 12835 bp, 10 predicted proteins | sample AD_UKC055_MetaG_FD_89786 | JGI IMG/M metagenome (GOLD analysis project Ga0116148, IMG submission 89786) | Active sludge microbial communities of municipal wastewater-treating anaerobic digesters from USA - AD_UKC055_MetaG | ecosystem: Engineered > Bioreactor > Anaerobic > Digestate | place: USA... | reverse complement strand
TGGTCTGGTGAGGTTGCATCGATCTCTGGCAGGCTGTCTGGATTTAAGATTCCGCTTTGATAGAAGAAGGCTTATATGCAGTCGCTCACTAACTTAGCATTCAGCCTGACGACTTACAAGTCACCCCCAGAAATTAAAATTCCCAGGCATGTTTTTGGCTGGAATCCGGCGAAAAATAGCTGTATGATGGCTTTAAAGGAAAAAGCGGCATGGACCCGAAAAAACTGGGTGAAAAATACGACAGAATTGCGGTGTGGTGGCATCAGCAGCACGTTGATTCGCAGTATGGCGTGCAGCAGATTTCGCGGGCTCTGAAATTCTGCCGGCCAGGTGGCGAGGCCCTCGACGTCGGTTGCGGCGCCGGTGGCCGCTTTATCCGTCTTCTGCATGAAAAAGGGTTTGCGGTAACCGGTCTCGACGTATCTGCCGAAATGATACGGCTTGCCAGACAGAATCATCCTGACGAGGTTTTTCATCAGGCCGATATCTGCGAGTGGCAAACATCTGAGACTTTCGACTTCATTTTTGCCTGGGACAGCATTTTTCATCTGCCGCTGAACCAGCAGAAGCCGGTAATAACCAGACTCTGTCAGCTGCTGGCCTCGGGCGGCGTGCTTGCTTACACCTTCGGTGACGCGGTCGGCGAACACACCGATCGCTGGCATGACGACACCTTTCACTACAGTTCGATCGGCATCAATGCCAATCTGGCGGTAATCGCAGAGCAGGGCCTGACCTGCCGCCACCTCGAACTCGATCAGTGGCCCCAGAAGCACGTTTTCCTCATCGCCTGCCGCGACTGAAATGGGCAGACGACCCCATGAATACAGCCAATCTGCCGATTTATCAACGCATTTACCTGTTAATTTGACAATAATTCGCAGCTAAACAGGACAAACAGGCAAAAATTATGTATTATTGCAAAAGATAATTCACACTCAGCAGTTGAGGCACATGACAGTGGGAGCCGCATCACCGAATTTCGGGTTTTCGGTTTTTCTGACCAAGTGGAATCTCAGATTGTTAATGCCAGAGAACGAATCGAGAATCTGACCGCCAGTATTCTCACCAAAGCTTTTCGCGGCGAACTGGCTTGAGTTTAATTGAAAAGGTTCGGGCTGGTTTTTCAGCCCGGGTCGTGGCGGCCGTCGTCGCGGGCAAGGTAGCGAACCAGGCATGAGTGAAAGAGAAACCATGATTTCCGGCTCATGCGGGCCTGCAGTTGTGCGTGCCTGATCAGGCCGTCGCGTTCAACCGAGCACATCTGAGTGAAGTCGATAAAATAGCCTCTGCCCGTATCTGTGCGCTGCCAGACCGGCAGATAAAACCTCTTGTAGGTTGAATAGGAATAGAAGCCGTTCTGAAGTTCTTCGGCCGTGTGTTCAGGCACTTTTTCGACCGGGCAGATGTGGGTGTATTTAAAATCGCCGGTCTTCTTTGAAAAATCACAGGTATTTCCGGCAAAGAGCCACAAATTATCAGGGTTTGGAATAAATGAAATTTCGCCATCCGCGTCGATGAACGGAAAGTCGGTTGCAAACCGGATAATGTCGCCCTGACAGAAAAACGGCAGCTCGTTTTGACAATAGAATGTTTCAGAGAACCCCTTTTGCTCTCTAAGCCTGTTAATCTGCTCTTGCAAAGTATGCGAGTCGTAGGCAGGGGGCCATCTGTCAGCCATGTTACACCTTAGCTGCGTCGTGAATGAAGTTTAACGGGTTGTCTCTTTATGGTTTCGAAAAAATCATCCATCTTCTTTTCAAGGTGCAGATCGACAGGAAGAGTCGGAATGTCGGAAATCTGCCTGAAAGACTGCATTAAATGCTGTTCTGAAAGATGGGGCATGAAAATGTTGGCCGAAGCGTTTCCGAAGGAGTCGAAGGAAGAGTTTGTCTGCAAGGCGCTCTGGCTGACAACGTGTGTTTTATTCAGCAATCCCTGTCTGATAATATGCAAGCCGGCGTCTTTTGCATGCGGACCGGATTTCACAATTGCTGCGAAAGCTTCCGGCCTGGTAGCCGTCTGAGTAGAACCCGGCCCAGAAAAGCCAGAACGAAGCAAACAGACTGGTCTTGTGCTGGAAAATCCTTTCATGGTGCATACTCCGGGCATAATTGTGCTAGAAAATCTTCGTTCAGCAGTGAGAAAAAATGTTCCTTATCAATGCGATGGCAGGTTTCGATAGTTTGTAAAATCTGCTCAGGGGTTGAGTTTTCCTGAAATTCAATAAATGAGTCGATGTCTATGATTGAACCGCCTGAGGCTGTCTTGTCTTCGATAACCAGAGCAACGTTGTTGGCAATCTGAAGGTTTGACGAAATACCAGACCGGTTAAGCTGGCAGCTGAATGCTTTGGGAATTTCGGCAAGTTCCCGGTCTTCAAGAGAGATTTTCATTTTTATTCTGGGGAAGATGTCAAATTTGAAATGATCGATGTACCTGACACCAACCCTGCAGAATTTTTTTTCGACTTCGAGGCGGTTAAAATCTGCAAAAAGTTTTTTGAACTTTGAGAAGTATTTTTCCCAGCCGACGTAATCGCCGGGGTTCGAAAGAGATATAACCCTGGGGCCGACTCTGAGAACAAAACCTTCTGATCGGGCCTGAAAATAAGGGCTGAATCTTAGATTCGGGTCATTCTGCTTGACTTCATCAGGCAATTGAGCCACAGGAAGCTTTTCGAACCTGGGAAAATCCGACCTGAACTGCCCAAAGAAGAGCCCAAAGATAGCATCATCAGGAAGTCCTGTTTCAAAGCGTGTTTCAATGACGCTGTCTATGATCGGACAGGGAGAAATTCTAAGGGGCAGTTTCATAATTTTTCTCAGCCTCGGAAAAACCTTAAAAGAACTCTGTTTGCAATCTGGTATCAACTCTAATATCCTAAATACCATACTTGAAAAGCGCTTATCAACCAATTCTTTTAACCTGCAGGTTTAAATGAACAGCAAAACTGGAATTGAATGGACAGAAGTCACCTGGAACCCGGTCACGGGGTGCACCAAAATCAGTGCCGGGTGTAAAAATTGTTATGCCGAGCGCATGGCAAAACGTCTGCGCTTGATGGGCAGCCGGCGATATATGAACGAATTTGCCGTAACGCTGCACGAGGATTTGCTGGATTTCCCCAAGAAGATGCGTGCACCACGTCAGATTTTTGTTAATTCAATGAGCGATCTTTTTCATGATTTAGTGCCTCTCGAATTTATTCAAAAAGTTTTTGCAACCATGAATGCCTGCCCGCAGCATGTTTTTCAGATACTGACCAAACGCAGCACCCGTCTGGCAGAGCTTGCCGACAAACTGGTGTGGACGAAAAACATCTGGATGGGCGTCACTGTTGAAGATGACGCAAATAAACATCGCATCAAAAACCTGAAAAAGGTACCCGCTGCAGTCAGATTCATTTCGTTTGAGCCGCTTCTGTCTGAAATTTGCCACCCGGATCTGACCGGAATAAACTGGATTATCGTCGGCGGCGAATCCGGCCCTGGTGCCAGGCCAATCAAGAAAGAATGGGTCGAGTCGCTGCAGGAATCTGCCAGAATCAACCACATTCCGTTCTTTTTCAAACAGTGGGGGGGCACTAACAAAAAGAAAGCCGGCAAACTTCTCAACGGTCGTTTGTGCCAGGAAATTCCCGCTCAGACGCCGTCTCAATTGTCAACAGCCGGTTGAATCTTTTTTCCCTTAAATGATTGCTACTAGCCGGTCTTGTGAGTGCCGTTAAAAGCTGTAATTATCACAAAAAACTCCTTTAAAAATGAATATGCAATTCACTAAAGAAAAATCTGACAAAGAACTTATCGGATGTGAAAATCCGGTTGTTCTTGAATCGGTAATTCTTTGCATAGTATAATCATTTCTGATCTGGGCAAAAGTAGTTAATAGACAGGAGTATGCCAGTGAGAAGATATTTTTTGTCGACATTTTTTGTGGTTCTTGTTTCGTGCCTGTTCTACGGCAATGAAAGTATTGCCGCTGATCGCCAGACAAATCTCAGACGGCCTGTGCTTGGTGAATTTGCCTCTTTTGCGCAGCATCTTGAAACCGCCAGAAACGCCTGCAGAGCCGGGAACCCGGAAGAAGAACAGGGAGCCCTGCAGGCTGCCCGTCGGTCGCTTGAAAATATCAGAATGGAATCGCCGCACGCCCTGATTCGACAGGACTTTCAGAATATTCTGGTCAAGGATACGTTTAATCGTATTCATGGCGCGCCATCAGACCAGTTGCGCGGCCTGTATTTCGGGCTTGAATGCGGCACTAAGGGCGGGCTTTACGAGCATCTCGACGAAGCTATCCGCAGTCATGAATCGCGCATGCCATATTATTCAGAGTGTTCTGGTGGCGCCTCCGACCCGTTGTTTCGTAAAATCGCGACCTTACAGCGTCTCAATCTGCCGATTGCCTGGTACATTGATCTGCAGGCCCGGCGATTTCAGAAGGCCGGCATTCCGATAATCACCGGCGACCTTTTTTCGATGGCAACAATTTATCCGAAAGAGCGCCCACCGGTCTATAAGTGCATCATGAGCGATGAGACTTTGAAAGCCGTGCGGATAAAAGTGCGGGATTTTCAGAAAAAGGCGTTTCGTCACGTTGCGAAAAGTGAATTCTACAAAGTTGCTGAAGCGACCCATGGGCTGGTTGTCTGGTTGCGTCAGCTCGAAAAACAGCATAATGCGCATCTGGCAATGATGATTCATATGCTTGATTCGGTTGGCTATACGGCTTTGCATGCCGCCGGCTATCAGCAGAAAACCAGCGGCGCAACCGATAATCTCGCGCGCCAGTTTCTGACGATACAGATTTTTCCGCTGCAGGAATGTCTGCCCACCGACCATAAGGCGCAGGCTCTGCACGCCATGGGTATCGGCGTCATAGTCAACGATGTTCCTGATATCCATTTCCTCAAAGAATGGGAAATCTACCAGGCAAAGCAGCGTTAGAAAAGGCTCAAGCTGATACGATTCACCAGAAAGACTTTTTCAGCGCGGTTTCTTTCTGGTGACGGCTTTGCTCTTGCCGGTGCCGGCGGCGGTTTTTTTGCGGGCCGGGGCTTGTGCGGGCGGGCGTTCGACGACTTCGGTGCGCCAGGGCACTTTGTCTTCTTTAAGTGCGAACTCGGCCGGTGAAATGCCGAATACTTCGCAGAGGTCGATTTTAAGATCAGGGAAAAGGGCGGGGCAGGCAGGGTTGAAAATGCCAAAAATTTCGGGCCGGCCATAGGCGCCGTTAACCAGTCGGTAGGCGGTTACCAGCTGGTCGGTGGGGTGCACGAGCCAGAACTCTTTGACACCGTATTTTTCGTAGAGGGCACGTTTTCTGATGTTGTCATAAGATGCCGATGATGGCGAGAGAATTTCGACAACCAGATCGGGTGAGCCGAGGCAGCCTTTGTCGTCGAGTTTTTCGTGGTCACAGATAACCGACAGATCTGGCTGCACAACGTCGAAAATCTCATTTTCATTTTTTGCACGGTCAGCAAAGCGTACATCGAAAGGGGCGATATAAACTTTGCAGGGCTTGCCTTTGAGATAATTGGCAAATTGCCTCGCCAGTTCAAGCAAAATTTCCTGATGAATACGCAGAGGAGCGTTCATCGCGTAAACAATGCCATCGATTATCTCGTAGCGTTCGTCATCAGGCCATGTCTGATAATCAGCGTAAGATTGCTTTCTATCATGTGTGCGCCGCGCATTTGCCACCATAAAACACCTCCTGCCGTTCACAAAATTATAACACAGCCATTTTTTTATGCAATTGGTCTGAACCCTGATGTACTGTGTTAAAATTCACGGCATGAAAGAAAAGGCGAACGGAAAAAAGAGAAGCAATTTCTGGCTGAGGATGCTTCCGTTTATCATGTGGCTGCTGCCGCTTCTGGCACTGAACGTCGGGTTCAGATTTCTGGCCAGAATCGAACAGAGCTGGAAAGAGCGTGAGCTGGCCGAAACGGCGCAGCAGGAACTGGAGGCGTTAACCCGCAGTTCGACGGCTGAATACCGTCTGAACCGTTTTGGTGGCCAGATTATCGATAAATTGACGGTCGCCGGGAACGGCGTTTTTGACCAGACAAGCTGGCAGCAGCTGCAGGACGCTCTGTTTGCTGATATTGGCCAGGTTTTTCCTGACTTCAAACTGCATGTTTTCGGTAAAGTGGCGGCAAAGGACGAATTCGCAATGCTGTATGCGCGCAGCGACAAAGTTGAAAGTCGCCGCGGCATGGGCATGCTTTTCAATCACCTTGTTGATCAGCATAAGGGCCTGGTTCTGACTGACAGCCTTAAACGGCAGCGTGACAAAATCGCCGAAAACTATTTCGGGGTCGGTATCAGCACCGATGCGATTGCCGGCAGCATGAAGGGCCGCACCTGCAATATTCTGCACGGTCGGCTGCCGCACTGGTTTGTCTGGGATTATTATGAAAAGCCGGATGGCACGGGCTATGGTTACATGATGACCGCTGAGGTGCTTGAGACAACACGTGTTTCTGCTCTACAGGCCGCCGCTGAAGAATGCCAGAGCCGGGGGAATGGGGTCGGCGCTTTTATTCCGGTGCTCAAATTCAAAGAACCTGTGGTCGGGTCAGACAAGCTCACCAGATCAGGCCTTTTCAGAAACTGGCGGGAAAAGGAAGTCAGGCATCTTTTTTATGATCGCATCCACTGGATGGAGAATGGTCCGCCGGCACCGACAACTCTGGGCAGATATAGAATTTACAGCCATCTTGGGATCGGCATGAACCATCTTTCGGTGTTTGCGGCGAAACTGCCGCCTTTGGCGCCGCTGCCGCTCTGGCTTGGGTTTCTCAATACCTGTACCGGTTTTCTTTGGGTATTACTTGTCTGCCGCGGCTTTATTCTGAATATCTGGCCAGAAATGTCACTGACTCGAAGGTTTCTGATGCTGTATTTTCTGGCTGCCACGTTTCCGCTCGGATTTCTCGGAATTTCTGCCATTGCCTACCACCTGCAGACTGAACGTTCGGCCCGCAACCAGATCGCCGACAATCTCGAAGGTTGTTTGAGGCAGGTTGAAAGCACCCGCATGCAGCTGCAGGACGATTATCAGAAGGTTGCACGCCGGTTGTTCTCTGACACGAAGCTCGCGCAACTTATCAAACAGCATGGGCACACCGCGGAAGAAGTTAAACAATACATTCTCAATGAGTTTTCTTCGCATGAACCGGCATTGCCGCTTGTCGGCTTCATGGTTCTCGATAATGCCGGCAAAGGTCTGGAATTTGCACATGATTCGGCTTCTCGAGCCCGGCTGAAAAACATTTTCGGCGTGTACCGCGCCCCGATAATTGAAAACATGCGAAAGCGGCTTCTCAAAAAGAAGCCCGGGGAAAAGCTGCCTGAATTTGAGGTCTCAGATGAAGAGAAGTTCGGCTCACAGGCTTTCAATTCACTTTCAGGCAATACTTTCACTCACGAAATCGAGAAGCGCCGCAATTTCTGCATCAGTCAGAAATCAGGCGAGATGACCGCAAAATTGATTTATGATCAGATCGAAATTGATGATCTCCCGGCCGCGATTCTATTTCTTACCTGGGATGAGGGAAAACTGTTCGAGAAGTCAGTTTCGCTGGCCATTGATGGCTTTCGCCGCGATTTTGCCGATTTTTCGTTCATTGCTTTTAGAAACACCCCTCAGGGTCTTAGAATTCTTTATCGCCCGGAAAATGACGATCTTGCCGCTCAAGGCTTTTCCGGAGCTGCCAGAGTTACTGAAACGGCGGCTGCCAGGGGGGGCACCGTAAAAAATCATCTGAATGGCATGACTGTGGTTGCCATGCCTTACGGGCAAAATTCAGAAATAATCGTTGCCGCAATCGCCGGACACAGTAAGATCGAGTATGACAGTGCAGTGCGTCGGCGAACCTTTGAAATATTGATTGTTATTTCATTGCTGGTTGCCGGGTTGTGCGCGAGGTTTGTTGCAACTCTGCTGCTGCAGCCGATAACGACTTTGAAGTCCGCTCTCAACAGTGTTTCACAGGGAGATTACAGCTTCAATGCGACGGTTGAGGGTAAGGATGAGCTCGCGAGTCTGGCCGGTGAATTCGGCAAAATGGTCGAGGGGTTGAAAGAGCGGGAAAGGCTTTCGGCACTGCTCTCTGACCACGCTGTCGAGGCCCTGGAAAGCAATTCTGAAACGGCGGGGCAACTTCAGAGTCGAACCTTTCGAGGCATTGCACTGGTTTCTGACATCAGGAGCTTTACGACCCTCTGTGAAACTTACCAGACCCACGAAATAACCGAAATGCTGAACCATCATTTTGCCGCCATGTCAGAAGTGATAAACGGTTCTGGCGGGCGGATATACAAATTTATCGGTGACGCGGTCGAGGCCATTTTTGAAGGCCCTGACGGCAGAGTCGTTGCGCTGAATGCCATTTCTGCAGCAGTGAAGATGCAGAAGGCAATGCAGGAAATCAATCAGCATCGCCGCAACCGCGGTTTATTTACCTATGCTTCCGGGGTTGGGCTTGCCTGCGGCGAGTTTCATGCCGGGCATGTCGGCAGCGATGATACCCGTCTGGATTACAGCATCATAGGTGAGGCTTTCGCGGTTGCTGCCAATCATGAGGCTGCGACCAAAAAGTGCCGGGGTCTTCCGATAGCCTTTTCCGGCGATGTTGCCGCTTTGATTGAACCCGGAATCAAAGTCTGCAAACTCGATGAAGATGACGGGGTTTTTTCGTTTCAGCCTGACCAGGATCAGATCAGAAAAATAAGTGATGATTTTGCCGGTCTGGAAATGCTCAAGGTTGTCGAAGATACAGCCCCGGAAAATGTTGCAGCGAATTCAGAGTTGCAGAAGGCCACAGACCCGAATCAATTTTTTCTGATTTTTTCTGTGGCTGTATTTGCGGTGGTTCTGGCAATAAGCATTTTTTACGGCTTTGAGTGGCGGCGACAAAGAACAAACGAGGTTGCCAGACACCAGTCTGAGCAGAAGATCGCAAGACTTGTCAGGCAGCTCAGATCAGACAGTGCCGGTTATGTCGCCATGGAAACTTTAATGAACAGCTGTCTTAAAAGGGCCGAGAGCCGCCTTGCCTTCGAACCCTCAGAAAATGATGCCGGGTTGATGCGGGCCGAGGTCGAGCGAACGCTTGCCGGCCTGTCGCGGGCGGGTTTCCGACCGACGAGAGTGATGGGTATCAATCTCGATCGTGGGCCGGAAATAACGGCAGAAACTTTCTACAGGCACGGTATGGCCGGAGAACAGGAAGAACGGTTTTTCTGGCTGGCGCGTTATCTGGGTCTCATTTATCAGAGGCTCGACTCAAGACCGCTGCGCGACAGGATCGACCCGTTTCTTTCGGAGCTTTTCGGGTCGAGCGGATCAGCTGAGTTTCTGACAAATGAGAAGATCGGCTTTGTCGGTCTGACCCTGAATGGCCAGAAGCAGGAAGCGGTTTACTGGAATTACATGAAGGTTTTTCCGGAGCGGTTTGCTGGTGCGAGATTGCCGGAAAAAAATTCTGACCTGTTTTTTTACGATCATAAGCTGGCAAGGGTTGCCGGGGTGGTAATCGTCACAGTGCCCGTCGAGCAGCTGCGTGACAATCCATCTATACTCGCTGAGGCATATAGCGACAGTGATATAAGCATAGCGGTAAAAACACCTGCCGGTATGGAATACAGTCGAGAAAGCGCTCAAGCAGAGCAAGTGGAGCCGAAAGCCATTGCATCGACAATGGCGCGGGCTTTCCATTCTGAAAAAATCAGGGTTGGTGGCGAACTTTGTGAATTCAGGTTTGGCAGTGCTCTCGAGGTTGATGACAGTAATCAGAGGCGAAATCAGATTCTGTTCCTCGTTCTGATAACCCTTGCGATCGTCTGGTTTGCTGGCAAAACCTTTTTGGGCAGCAGTTTTATCAATCGCTCGATTCGTGCTCAGATTCTTCTTTCAATTCTCATGACCGCCATGGTGCCATTGATTACGGTTTTTTTCGTTGCACAGAGCTTTGTGTTTGAAAATCACCAGGCGCTTCTGCATCAGCAGAGAACTGAATTGAAGCGGTTTCTTGATGAGTTTGAATTGCGTCAGGCTTATTACCAGCAGGTAGTTGCCTGGCAGCTTGAGCGCTATAGCAAAAACCCGAGGGTAACCGCTCTCGCCGCCAGATCGAAGCAGGAGATTCAGAACAGCGATTTTGCAGCCGAATTCAGCAGATATTTTGCCGAGGTTTATAAGGCGGTTAACCTGGTTCGCGACTGGAGTTCGAACGTCACAGTGCGGGATGTGATTCTCGTAAATCACACCGAGAAAGAGCTTGCCTATCGTGAAAACAAGAGCAAAGATGAATTCTCGGGTTTACTGGGGCAGCTGATCAGGTTTCTGCTGAAAAATCTTTCGTTGCAGACAGGCGGTTCTGGCCTGCAGATGCAGAATGTCAAAGGCGAACTGTTTTTTGACGCGGCGATGAAGAGTATCAGGTCTAACTTCGGCGATGAAGCCTATCTCAGGTTGAATGCCGCCCACGGGATGCCGGTTGAGTTTGCCATCACAACCGGTGCGGCCATGATGCTGTCATTTGTATTGCCTTCGATTTCTCAGCCCGAGACGGCTCTCACATGGATGGTGACCTTTGCCGGCGGCGGTTACATGACGCGGATCGCCAAGCGCAACCAGTCGCCATGGGCTGTTTTTACCCTGGAATATCATTCTTACGGCTGTATTGAAGACCAGTTCGTGCCGTGGCCCGGGCTGAGGCTCGACAGGGCGGCGGGCTGGGTCAACGCTTCGAACCTGCCAGTCTCTTTTGAAGAAAAGGTGGGCGACGAAGTGGTTACCATCGAGGGTCGGCCCGGCATCAGGCAATTTCACAACTTTATGGTTGGCGCGGCAATGCAGCGTCCGGTTACCGAAGAGACTCAGAAAATAAGTGCTTTCAGCATGTATCTGCTGGCTCTGGCCGTTCTGCTTTTCGTTCTGATCGGCCTGCAGACCGCAGCCGATATAACGGTTCCGGTTCAGGCTCTGACAGAGGGCATGCGTCAGATCAGCCTTGAAAACTATGCTTTTCGCATCAACCTGGATCGCGAAGACGAGCTGGGGCAGCTGTGCCAGTCATACGACCGGTTTGCCAGAGGCCTGTCTGAAAAAGAAACAATGGGGAAAATGCTGTCGCGCAGTGCCCGGCAGGCGGTGATGAGTGGTGACGGCCTTGCTGGTGCCTGGCGTGAATTTGTCTTCATTTTCTGCGGCAGTCTGGATTTTACGGCGCGTTTAAGCTCCGAGAGCACCGGGCATCTTTTTAACCTGTTGAAAGAGCAGGTCGCAATGATCTGCAGAATCATTCTCGAAGAGGGTGGCGATATTGACAAGCTGATTGGTGACAAGGTTCTGGGCGTTTTTCCGATTGAGGAGGGGCGTGCGGTAGAAACGCGTCAGGCAGCTATAAGAGCTGCTGAGCGTATTATGGCCGCTGAAAGTTCAGGCAGTCTGCATTTTTCAATGGCAACCGGCGTCAATGCCGGCAGGGTAATCAGCGGCATGCTGGGTTTCGGCTCGAAGCGTGACTTTACCGTAATTGGTGATGCTGTGAATGTCTCGGCAAGAATTCAAAAAGAAGCCGAAAAATTGCCTGAGTCGAGATGTCTGTATTCCGAGAGCTTTGTAAAAGGCTTGTCTGACGCTTCTGGCTTCGTTATGCACGGCGAAACGGCTCTTAAGGGCAAGGCAGAAAAAGCGCGTCTTTTCAGGAAAGCCTGATCAGTTCATATTCAGAGATGCCATAGGCTGCAACCAGGCGCTCGACAAGGGTGTCGCGGATGACGATCACCAGGTCGATATCTGCCCCGAGCAGGGCTTCGAGCAGATGGTGAAAGCCCTGGCCCTGCAGTTCGAGATGGCCGGCCTCGTCGAGATAAAAGCGGCTGACGTTGTTCAATATGGCATTCTGGGTTATATGGCGGGCAAAGAGAAAGCCGGCGTTGCTGAAGCTGAAACGGTCATTGAGGCGGGCGGTTTCATCCCAGCCTGGCGGAATATGATTGAGCGAGCGGATCAGGGGGCATGCAAGACCGGTTTTCAGGTGAAAAAGATCGTAGCCGGTAAGTTCTGAACCGGCCAATACCTTTTTGCAGGCAAAGCCGTCGGCCTCAGGAAAATTCTGGTAATCGCAGAGAACCCATGAAGTTTTGCCGCTGTTAACCGGCCCGGTCAGCAGGTAGATCATCGATTGAGCTCCTGCAGCCATCTTTCAGCCGCAACGGCGAAACCGTGTTCATCGTTGGCGGGAGCAGACAAAAAGCGCTGTCGCAGGTCTTCGGGCCCGTTGGCAACGACAAAGCCTTGATTTGTCCATTCGAGCATCGCGAGGTCGTTGTAGTCGTTGCCGATACTCATGGTGTGACGCTGTTCGATGCCGAGTTCGTCGCAAAGCCATCTGGCCGCGAGCCCCTTTGAGGCATGCGGGTGAAAAACTTCGATCCAGACATGCCGGCCATCGAGCGGTGAAGTGGTTCTGATAATGCTCAGATGCGGAAACCTTCGCTGCAGTTCTTCAATGATCGCCAGGCCGTCGGTAGATATTGCCAGAAACTGGGTGGCACGCGAAAGCTGCTGATATGGCCCCTGGGTGGCGAACTCTTTAAGGTAGTGTAACCGCGACATAAGATCAGAAGAAGGTTCTGGTGCCGCAAACCAGTGGAAACGGTGATTTTCCGGGATCGGGTGATGAATCGAAAAATCGACTTCGCATTCGAGAAAGAATTCTGAGAGAGCGTGAATGTCGTGGCGGCCGAGTTCATGGGCGCAGATAACATGATCGTCTTCGAACGAGCAGATGCCGGCCCCGGTCGAAAAAACC
>Ga0116148_1004134_pt1 | contig 12847 bp, 8 predicted proteins | sample AD_UKC055_MetaG_FD_89786 | JGI IMG/M metagenome (GOLD analysis project Ga0116148, IMG submission 89786) | Active sludge microbial communities of municipal wastewater-treating anaerobic digesters from USA - AD_UKC055_MetaG | ecosystem: Engineered > Bioreactor > Anaerobic > Digestate | place: USA... | reverse complement strand
TATCGTGGCGACATGATCAACAGCCTCGAACCGACTCTGGAAGCAAGAATCCCTGACCCGGCGCGCATGGTTGAAGGCTATTTCTGCTCAGCCGCAACCTTGAATCTGGTGCGGGCATTTACCAACGGCGGTTTTGCCTCGCTCGAAAACATTAATTCCTGGAATCTTACAAGTTTTGGCAAATTCCATCAGAACCCTGACTACGAAAAACTTTGTTGCGATATCCGCAAAGCCGTGAACTTTTTTCATGCTCTTGGCAACAGCAACCTCACCAGTATTCAGGACTCATACATGTATACTTCACACGAGGCACTGCTGCTCGATTATGAAGAGGCCATGACCAGAGTGGACACGACCACCGGCGAGCACTATGACACCAGCGCTCACATGCTCTGGATTGGCTACAGAACCAGGCAGACCGATGGGGCGCATGTAGAATTCATGCGTGGCATAAAAAATCCGATCGGTATCAAGATCGGGCCGGAATTTAGCCTCGATGAGCTCAAAACCCTCATTGAAACCCTGAATCCAGACAATGAACCCGGGCGCCTTTCATTCATCACCAGATTCGGCAATCATAAAATCGCTGATTTTCTCCCCAATCTGATCGAGACAGTCAGACGCGAAGGCATGCACGTGGTCTGGATATGCGACCCGATGCACGGCAACACAAAAACAGACGTCAGCGGCAGAAAAACGCGAGCTTTCGAAGATATTCTCTCCGAAACACGATCTTTTTTTCAGATACATCAGGCAAGCGGTACTCACCCGGGTGGAATTCACCTTGAGCTCTCCGGCACTCAGGTTGCAGAATGTACCGGCGGAATTTTCGCTGGCGATTTTGAGCAGTCTGCAAGCTTTCAGAGCGCCTGTGACCCGCGCCTTAACGCCGAACAGGGCGTCGAGCTCGCTTTTGAGATTGCAAAACTGCTGAAATCAGATAAAAAACACGACTGAAAACCGATTTTACCGGCATGTATCCACGTCCCCGGGACTGCCCAACATTTTGCCTTTTCAGCCCGGATTTCTGATATGTTATAATCCATCACAACATATCAGACAGCAAAGGAGAAAGGAATGAAGCATTCAGGAAACCGGGCGTTTCTCTCTGGAAACGCTGCTATTGCCCGTGGTGCCTGGGAAGCCGGCGTGCGCTTTGCCGCAGCCTACCCCGGAACTCCATCAACCGAAATCCTTGAATACTGCGGCACTTATGCCGAAATCGACGCCCAGTGGGCAGTCAACGAAAAGACAGCGATGGAAACAGTCATCGGTGCCTGCTACGGCGGCGCCAGATCTATCTGCGCCCAGAAGCATGTCGGGCTGAACGTGGCTGCCGACCCGTTTTTTACCGTTGCCTATACCGGCGTTAACGCCGCTCTGGTGATTGTTTCGGCTGACGACCCCGGCATGCATAGCTCGCAGAATGAGCAGGACAACCGCTTTTACGCAATGATGGCCAAGATTCCGATGTTCGAACCCTCGAACAGCCAGGAAGCAAAAGATATGACCATCGCCGCCATCAAGCTTTCCGAAGAATTCGATACTCCGGTAATGGTACGCACCACCACGAGAATTTCGCATTCAGAAGGCATTGTCAGCCTCGGTGAACGTGAAAAAGCCCCGGAACGCGAATTTGTCAGAGACATGGCCAAATACTGCGTTCTGCCCCACAACGCCCGCAAACTTCACACCAAAGTTGAAGAACGCCAGAAAAAAATCGCTGAACTCGGTTGCAAAAGCCCGTTCAATCGTATTGAAGAAGGCGATAAAAGTATCGGCATAATTGCTTCCGGCATCAGCTATTGCCACGCCCGCGAAGTATTCCCGAATGCCTCTTATCTCAAACTCGGGCTGACCTACCCCTTCCCGGCCGAACTTATCAAAAAGTTCGCCGCCAGCGTCGAAAAGCTGATCGTTATTGAAGAAAATGACCCATTTCTCGAAACCGAAGTGCGCGCGCTCGGCATCAGCTGCATCGGCAAAGACCGGCTGCCCATCTGCGGCGAGCTCAACCCCGACATTATCCATGAAGCGCTGAAAGAACTGGTTAATCGGCCAATGCCGGCAACTACTCCCAAAGCCACTGTAGATATCCCGGTCCGGCCGCCGGTTCTCTGCCCGGGTTGCCCGCACCGCGGGGTTTTCTACACTCTCCGTAAGCTCAACTGCACGGTAACCGGCGACATCGGCTGCTACAGTCTCGGCGCTTTTGCACCCCACAATGCGATGCACACTATTGTCTGCATGGGCGCTTCGATCACCAACGCTCTTGGGATCGAAAAGGCCATGAAGGAAAAAATTCACGGCAAACTGGTAGCTGTACTGGGCGAATCTACTTTCATGCACTCCGGCATCACCGGCCTGATCGACACTGTTTACAACAAAGGTCGCCACGTGACCATGATTCTCGACAATTCGATCACTGCCATGACCGGTCATCAGGAAAACCCGGCCAGCGGCAAAACTCTCAAGGGTGAACCGACCAAGGTTCTCGATTTTGCAGCCATGTGCCGGGCCTGTGGTATAAGCAACGTTCATACGGTAGATCCATTCGATCTTAAGCTGCTTGAAAGCACACTCAAAGAAGCACTCAACGACTCTGAACCGTCGGTAATTATAACCAGACGCCCCTGTTTTCTGCTTAAAAACTACAAGCCACGCGTTCGCCTGGTTTCGATCAACCGCGACAAGTGCGTCAAATGCGGCATGTGCTGGAAACTTGGTTGTCCGGCCATTGAGGTAAACCCTGACGATGGAAAAACCGTAATCAACAGCGCGCTTTGCGTGCATTGCGGTCTGTGCGCCGCGGTTTGTCGCCCGGGTGCTATTACCCAGGCCAAAGAGGAGGCATGATTATGACTACCAATATTCTGCTTTGCGGCGTCGGCGGTCAGGGAACTCTTCTCGCCAGCAATCTTCTGGCAGAATGTGCCATGGAAGCCGGGTTTGATGTCAAGAAATCTGAAATTCACGGCATGGCGCAGCGCGGGGGCAGTGTTGTCAGCCATGTAAGATTTGGCGAACGCATCTGCTCACCGATTATCAGAAAGGGTGAATGTGATATTCTGCTGGCCTTTGAAGAGCTCGAAGCCCTTCGCTGGACCGAATATCTAAAGCCGGGTGGTCTGGTGATCACCAATGCCCAGAATATTCTGCCAATGTCGGTTTCGGCTGGCAATGCTGTTTACCCGAAAAATATCACCCAGATTCTTGCCGGCATGTCGGTTCAGACGATCGCGGTCGATGCCATCGGCAAGGCCCGTGAACTTGGCAACCAGAAATGCCTCAACGTGGTTCTTCTGGGAGTTCTCGCGCGCCAGATCAAAGAAGTCAAACCCGAAATCTGGCCAGAAATGATCAAAAAAATGTTGCCGCCGAAACTTCAGGAGCTCAACCTGAAAGCATTTACAACCGGCTGGAACCTCGCCTGAAAAAAGTCTGTTCAGCAAAAAGCCCCGTTGTGATTACAGCGGGGCTTTTTTTTGCGACTCCGGCAATTCTATCGGCTTTTGATCAGTTCAATCTGGTTATGCAACTGCTTTTTGGCTGGCTCAGGCATATTGCCGCTGCGGCTCTGTATGTCGGCAAAAAGTTCCTGAGCCTTTTGTTTCTGCCCGTTTGTCCAGAGCAGTTCGCCAATAAGCAGGGCCCAGACGATTTTTTTATCCTGGCCGGCATCTTCGAGCATTGAACGGGCAACCCGCAGTGCCTCATCAGGACGACCGGTTTTATTAAGTGACTGAATCTCGATAAGAGCCTTACGGCCAGCTTCATTCAAAGGCAATTTAGGAAACCCGGGGTCGATTTCAAGCAGAGTCTGCGGTCGCATCAGCCCTGGGGGCATATTTTCACGCGGCGGCCTGCCATGTTGTTCTGAAACCGGCGGCGGCGGGTTCTCTGGATTTACTGGATTTGCGGTCATTTCGGCATGTTTCTGACCGATATGTTTCACATCAGGCTGATTGTCAGAGCGGCGCATTCTTTTCAAAACAACGCCGGCGGCTGCCATCAAAAAAATCCCAAGCAAAACACCGGCAGCAATGAGTTTTAAATGGTTGCCAGAAGCGGGGGGAGTTCCTTCTGCAGCTTTATCAGGAGTTCTGGCCTGTCGATTACCAGGCAGAGTCAGCCCTGGTGCGCCATTTTTAAGGATTTTGTAAATTTTGATTTCGCGGGTGGCGTTTTTAAGCTCCTGGGCACCAAGGTCGACGGCACCGAATTCGTTGCGGTTCATGGCGAGATAGGTTGATTCAGAAATAAAAACATCACTCGGGTCCGCAAAAGTCTGAATTCTTGAAGCAATATTAACCGGGTCGCCAAAAAGATCACCATTTTCATCGATACCAACCTCGCCAGTGTTGATACCAATTCTGAACCTGACAATACTGTCGGGATTCATCATCTGGGCATTGCGGGCATCGAGGCGGCGTTGAATTTCAATACCGGCCTGCACGGCGCTCGTCGGTGAATCAAAACGCACCATAAAGCCATCGCCAAGGCTTTTAACCATGACCCCGTTCCATTTCTGCATGATTTCAGAGACGAAAGTATACATCTGGTCGTGGAAAAGCTTCATTTCTTCGATGGTCTGCCCGGCACTTCTGCGGGTATAGCCCTGCATATCTACAAAAACTATTGTCAGAAGACGGCTTTCCATGGTCAATGGCGCTCCTGTCAGCTTTTCAGTCGTTCAAAGAGCTCACGCAGATTCGGCAGGCCGGGTGCTCCTTCAGGGACTTCACTGAATGCCTTCTGCAAAACCTGCATGGCTTCAGAACGCTTGCCGGCTTTTGCAAGAATCAGTGCCAGATTATAAAAGGCCCCCGCGTCCTTATTATCAAGACCAATAGCCTTTTTATAACTTTCGGCGGCTTTCTCGAAATTGCCGGTTTTCTGATAGGCAAACCCAAGATTCGACAATACTTTAGCGGTCGGAGCCTGGTATTTCATTCCCTCTTCGAAGTGTCTGATTGCGTCATCCCAGCGACTGGTCTTGAGAAACAGCCCCGCCAGATTGAAGCGCACGGTTGTCAGTTCCGGCTTGAGCTTCAGGGCAGTTTTGAAATGCTCGATTGCTTCAACCAGCTTGCCACTTCGATAGTAAGCCGCGCCCAGATTGCTGTGAGCCTGAATATTGAAAGGATCGAGTTCAACCGCCTTTTTGAAGCCCTCAATGGCATCGTCAAATCTGCTCAACTGCAGGTTCAGATTGGCACCAAAAAAGACCGCCATCAGATCATGCGGGTATTTCTGCAGATAGCGGGAAACATGTTCGAGTGATTCTTTAAGTCGACCAGCCTTGAAATGCTCGAGAAAAGCGTTCTTCATCTCTTCTCGATTATCGGTGGCAGCAGCAGACTCGACCGCAACAGGTTCTTTTTCGACGGGTGGTCTGGGAACAGCCATTTCCGGAACTTTTACCTTTTCAAGGCTGCTCTTCAAGGGGCCGGGCAATGGCGAGACATCTACCTCACGCAGGGCCACACCGATCTGCATAAGGGCATAGGCCGCCGAAACCCTGGTCGCGATGTCCTTGCTCCCCAGCATTTTTTCGAGTTCCTGCAGAACTTCGACGTCACCAAGACGAAAAAGTGCCTTGGCAGCATTTGAGCGCGTACGATTGTCAGAATCTTTCAACAATGGCCTGATGATATTGATTCCGGCTTCGCTAAGAACCTCTTCTATTGCTTCTACTGCATTGGCGCGTACGCGAGAATCTCGGTCGCGCAGGGCGTTCTGCAAAGTCGGCACTCCTGAACGGTCACCAATATGCCCGAGACTGGTGATGACCGCAGATCTGATTTTGAAATTGCGATCAGTTTTAAGCATCTTGATCAACCAGGGAACCGCGGAAACTATTTTGAGTCGCCCGAGCGTAATAACCGCCTGTAATCTGACGAACGGAACCGGATCGGCGAGCATCCTGATCAGCAACTCTGTCTGAGCTTCCCGGGCACGGTTCGACAGTGCCAGAGCTGCGTTCTTGCGCACATCAGCGTCTTCATCTTTCAGCAGTTCTATTATCATTTCGAGCGCCTGTGAATGGTCAACCACCGAAAGAACATAACCCAGAGTGGCTCTGATCCATTTGTCAGGGTCGTCGAGCATTGCGCGCATGGTTGGCGTCAGGTCTGAGTTGCCTAGATTGGCCACGGCAATCATGGCATTACCGCGCACGCGATTGTTAGGATGCTTTAGAAATGGCTGAATAAGTGAGAGAGCTTTTTCAGATGGAAGACCCAGTCGAGCCAGGCTCTCGATCGCATTGGCCTTGACGCGGTCGTCAGTATCACGCAGAGCTTTGGTCAGAGTCGGAACTGCCGTCAGATCGCCAATACTGCCAAGCGCGGTAATCAATGCCGAACGCTTGCGCTCGTTGCGTTCCTTCAGATAGAAGGCAACCAGCGGATTGGTGGCACGATGAGCACCCATTTTTGCGAGAGCATCAACAACGTTCAGAAATATCCATTCGTTGCCCTCGCCAAGGCAGCCAAGCAGATTGGAAACCGCCGAGGAATCTTTGAGACGCCCCAATGCGCTGATGCTGTTAAATCTGACATTCGGGTCAAGATCGCCAAGCGCTTCTATAAGGGCAGCGACTGCCTGACGGTCGTTAAAAGCGCCGAGAGCCAGGGCAATATTTGGTCGCACTTCCCGTTCAGCTTCTTTAAATGCCGCAAGAAGCGGGGCAAGAGCTGACGGGTCACCAATTTCAGCCAGAGCGAGGGGCATCTGCTCATCCTGTTTTTCTTTGAGAAGAGCAGCGATAAGAGGCTCTACCGCTTCCGGGTCACCGATTCGCCCGAGAGCTTTGGCCCCTTCACCACGAAGACGCGCATCCTGATGCGACAAAAACCCGATCAGTCGCCGGGTGCATGGTTTCAGCAGCCAGAAGCCATTCTGCCTGAAGCTGTGTTCTCCTGCCAAGAGCTCTCGTCCTCCAGTAATTGTTTCTTAAAAAAAGACCCGGTTTACCCGGGTCTTCTTCTAAGCTGGAAAGTTTCTCAACCCATTCTCAGGTTTTTAACTCCAACCTTTTCGAAAGCAACCTTCATCTTGTTGATGCCGTCTTCGGTGGTACCGGTTTCGATTACTTCGCCGGTGTCATCCCAGACTTTGTGGTAAACCATTTCACCCTTGGCAAAGCTATCAGTAACCGAATACTCTCTAGCCTCACCTGATGCCGGTTTGCCCTTCTTCTTGCTGGTGACCGCAGGTTCTTCAGCGACAGCGCCAGCCTTTTTAATTGTTTTTGCACGTGCCATTCGTTGTCCTCCCTTCCAGGAAGTTGGAATTGTAAAATAACATAACGTGCCCCAAATTGTCAAATATCGCATTGTAAAAATCAGAACGGGCGAAATTTGACACATTCGGTACACGCCCGTATAATTAAAGATGCTTCATTCAGGCATTGGAGGAAAAGTGTGTATTACAAGAGTATAACAACGCCAATCGCTTTTTTCCTGCTGCTGTTTTTAACAGCTGTTTCAGTATCTGCCGAAAATTCTGCTCCGGTTGAAAAAGACTGGACCTTCATGATCTTTATGGCTGCCGACAATAACCTTGAAGGGGCCACCTCAATAGATATCAACGAAATCGAAAAATTCGGTTCTTCTGACCGGGTTAATTTTCTCGCTCAGATCGACCGCAACGGCGGGTTTTCCAATAACTCTGAATTGAAGTGGTCTGGCGCCCGGCGTTTTTACATCGTTCGCGACAAAGACCCCAACAAAATGACCTCAAAGGCTCTCGAAGACCTTGGCGACGTCGATATGGCCGACCCGCTGGCACTGACAGACTTTGTCAGCTGGGCCCACGAAAATTACCCCGCCAGACGCTACGCACTCATACTCTGGAATCACGGCACCGGCTGGAAGGAAATTCAGCCAAGCATCATGGAAGCCGACGCCGGCGAAATCGGTCTGTCTGCCGGCATGCAGAACGCCATCGAAAATATTTCCTACAATATCCCGTATGACGATACCTCCAAAACCTCGATGAGCATACCTGTTCTCGGCGAGACTCTCGCCCGTATCAAGGGCATACTCGGCAAACCTCTCGATCTGCTTGGGTTTGACGCCTGTCTGATGCAGATGGTCGAGGTTTCCTGGACCGCCGCGCCTTATGTCCTCTGCCAGGTCGGATCCCCCGACATGGAACCCGAAAGAGGCTGGCCATACGATATGATCGCCTCAGAACTCATCAAAAAACCGGAAATGGATGCCCTGCTTCTTGGCAAACACATCGCACAGGTCTACAACAAGTCGTATATGAGCGGCGCCCAGGGTAACACCGCAGTCGTTCTCTCGGTCATCGACCTGGCCAAATCTGAAAAATTCAGAGACGACCTCAACCATTTCTGCAATGTTGCGCGCCAGAATATCTATGACATCGATAAATACGAAACAGCCAGAGATGCGGCTCTAAAATATTCATACGGGGACTACATCGATCTTGGGCACTTTCTCAGCCTGCTGATCAAATCAAGCGTCAAGGCTGAAACCCGCTCTGCCGCGTCACAACTCCTTTCAACCATTGTCGGCGAAAGAAAAAGCGGCGGCTATGTCGCAAAAACTGCCGCCAACGGCGAAAAATTCAAAGACACCAGAGGGCTTTCCATATTCTTCCCGACCCGTCAGGGGTTCAAAACTTACAAAGCCCGCTACCGTGAGCATGCAATTGCCCAGGATACCGAATGGTTCAACTTTCTCAGCGAAGTTGCCAACCCCAACATGCCCTATCTCAAACTCGAAGACGTGGTGCTTGAAGACAAGAACAAAGACGGCCGCATCGCCGCCGGCGAAGAGGTCAAAGTTTTCGTCTCGCTGCGCAACCTTGGCCGCAAAACTCTTGATCAGGCCAGCATAAGCTGTGTTACCGACAGCAAACTGCTCGACAACGATAAATACTCTGCCGAGCTCACAAAATTGCCGGGGCCGGGCAAAACCGAACTGATCCACGCTTTCACAGTTAAGGTAAGTGAAGATGCGCCAGTTCATTCTGAAATCAGTCTCAAGCTCAGTCTTGCCGGTGAAAAACTCCCGGTCTCAACCATCAAATCAACCTTTTACATCAAAGAACCCTTCTCGTCAACCGGCCACGCCCTGCTGGTTCTAACCGATAATTTCTCACCGGCCAGCCCGGTTCTGCAGCAGATGATGCAGAATGCCGGCGTCAAATTCGACACCTGGGACCGCATGCTCGACGGCGCCCTGCGCCCCGAAGTCATGAAGCGCTACCTCGAAGGCTGGGTATTCATCGCAGTTCAGGATTCAACCCCCGAGCAGTCGCTGACCGAAGAAGAAATCGATTCTCTCGACCAGTTTCTCAAAGCCGGCGGCCGCCTGGTTCTCAACGGCCAGGACCTGGCCTTCTCATTGCGTGACAGCGACTTTCTGCGCACCCGCTGCAAAGCCAAATTCGTTCAGGACGACGTCAACGTGCACGTTGTTTCGGGCGCAAACGGCTTTCTTGGTAACCGCAGCGTGCAGATATTCGGTGGCGACGGCGCCAACAACCAGAAGTGGCCTGACGAAATCGACGCCCTGCCGGGTGCCGATGTCATAATCAAATACGAAGAAGGCGCCCGCGACAAGGCTGACGACCGTGAAATGAACGGCCCCGACCACAAGCCGGGTTCGCTTACTCGCGGCATAACTTCATCCGGCGCCGCCGGCATCAAAGTTACCGATGGCTACCGCCTGATTCTGTTTACCTTCGGCATCGAAGCTATCAACAACGCCAGCCAGCGCAACGAGATGATGCGGCAGATCGCCGACTTCATGCAGCCGGCTGCGGAAGCCGAAGTCAGAAACCTTGCCCGAGCCGCCACCCGACGCGTTAACCCGCAGGCAACTTCCGAACGTGTTGTCCTCGAAAGGGCCGACCTGCTTTCGAGCGTTGAAGCCAGGCTGATCAAGCAGATCAAAGAAGAGTTCAACAAGAACCCGCAGACCCGCACCCGCCTGCTCGACGAAATTCAGCGCCTGCCAGCCGGTCAACGCAAGGCCGTGCAGAATCTTGAAAAAAATGTGCAATCACTCTTGGAATTTGACGCACAGCATGGTACTCTGAACCAGAGATAACCGCAGCCCATTCCTACAGGGAGAAATCTCAACCGGGTTTCTCCCTTTGTTATGTACTTTTGCGGTCACAGGTTTAAATCAGTGAATAACGCCAAAATTCTTCTTACACAGGGCCCGCTTGAGCCTGTCACACGCACAACTGCCAGAGAAGACGATTCTCCGGAAACCGTATCGCGGCGCCGGCAAATCATCAGGCTTTACATCACAGCAATCCTGCTGCTCAGTGCCATGCTGACCGTATACATCTGGCAGTCGACCAAAATGGTCGAAGTAAAACTGCGCATCAAAACTATCGAAAAAGATATCAACAACCTTGAAAATGCCAATGCCGACCAGCGTGCCGAAATTTCAAAACTTCAATCCCTGACACGCATCGAAACCGTCGCCAAAAATGAGCTCGGAATGGTGGTTCCCCGTCGCATCATCTATATTACCATGCCAGAAAAGTGGTTGAAAAAGAATGAGTAATCAGACCCCGTTTCATCAGTCTGTTCTCGTCGATGCAGTGGTCAGATATGCCATGCCCGAAGATGGACACGTCTTTGTCGACGGAACATTTGGCCTCGGTGGGCATACCCGTGCAGTTCTTGCCAGTTATCCCACAATTACCAGAGTTATCGGCATCGACCGCGACGCTGAAATTCTCGAGCATTCATGCAAAACTCTTGACGACCAGCGCATCAGCCGTTTCCAGGCCAGTGCTTCCGATCTGCCAGAGATACTTGCCAGATGTGACCTCAAAGGTGTCGATGGTATCCTGCTCGATCTCGGAGTTTCTTCATGGCAGCTCGACAACGCTGACCGCGGGTTTTCTTTCACACGCCCGGGCCCTCTCGACATGCGCATGAACAATGCAGAGGGCGTTACCGCCGCCGATCTTGTCAATCAGCTCGAGCGCGATGAACTGACCCGGATCTTTTTTCAATATGGCGAAGAAAAATTCAGCCGCAGAATTGCCGATGCAATTGTCAAACAAAGAGCTGCAACGCCTTTCATTACTACCGACCAGCTGGCAAAGACCATAACTGAAGCCATGCCGGCAGCCAGCCGCCACCAGAGTCAGATTCACCCGGCAACCCGTGTTTTCCAGGCGTTACGTATTGCAGTGAACCATGAACTTGAAGAAATTGAGAGATTTCTGAACATCGCCCTTGCCTGTCTGAACCCCGGCGGACATCTGACGATTATTTCATTTCATTCTCTTGAAGACAGGCTCGTAAAGGCCTTTATGCAAAAATATCAGAAAGGCTGCGACTGTCCACCCAGATTTCCCGTCTGTGTCTGCGGCAAAAAGCCTCAACTTAAACTATTGACCGGCAAAGCCGTTTTTGCCGACGAAAATGAAACCGCCGCCAACCCAAGGGCGCGATCAGCAAGACTTCGAGCCGCCATGAAACTCAGTACCGGAGGCAATGAAAAATGAGCGTCAGGGCCATGCAGCCGAGAACCATGCGGGCGGTAGCTCTTCTGGCACTGTCAGCACTGATGACAGGCATTTTCATAATGAGACTGGTTCAGCTTCAGGTTTTTCAATATAACCAATGGGCGCAGAGATCCACAAAAAATCATGTAAGTAAGCGCGTTCTCGACATGAAGCGCGGCAACATCTATGACCGGCGCGGCGATGAACTGGCAATATCAGTCGATACCTACACGGTTTTCCTCTATACGCGTGAGGTAAAATCACTGTCTGAAGCGGCTAATGCACTGGCAACGGTTCTGCCGATGAGCCGCGAAGAGATCATCGCCAAGGTTGGTGACCGCTCAGGCTATATTCAGATTTATAAAGAACTTGAACCAAACCTGGCGATGAAGTTGCAGAAGCTCAATATTCCCGGAGTTAATCTCGAAAGTCATTATCGGCGTTATTACCCGCAGAAATCGCTCGCTTCAAACCTGATTGGCTTCACCGGAGCCGAGCAGCAGGGCCTCGAAGGCCTCGAAAAACTTTTCGACAAAACCCTGCGAGGTTACCCGGGGCTGGCTGTCCAGGAAGACATAAGTCTCAGCGAAAGCGGACCGGCGCAAATGCGTGTAATAACTCCACCCATGGGTGGCAGCAATATCAATCTCACCATCGACTCTTTCATTCAGCACGTCATAGAGTCTGAGCTGGCCAAACTGATAGAGCAATATGATCCCATCGATGCTACTGCCATCGTCATGGACCCGCACACCGGAGAAATTCTCGGCATGGGCTGTCTGCCAAACTACGATCTGAACAATTTTGGCGAAGCCAAACCTGATACCCGACGCAATCGGCCGGCAACAGATTTTTTTGAACCCGGTTCGTGCATAAAGATTCTGGCAGTAGCAAGCGCCATCGAAAATGGCAAAGCCGATCGCAACACCCGTTTTTACTGCCGAGGTTTCGGCGAAATGCCGGGCCGGCGCATTCGCTGTCATGGCGCTCATGGTCTCGTTGACACAGACAAGGCAATCGCTGAATCCTGCAATGCTGCAATGATGCAGATTTCACAGATGATTGAACCTTCGATGCTGTATCGCACCTACAAGAAGTTTGGCTTTGGTGATCCGACCGGTGCCGAAGTCGTTGCCGAAAGCAACGGTATTTTCAGGGCACCCTCAAAGTGGTCTGCTTTCTCCCCTTCTTCGCTCAGCATCGGCCAGGAAATGACCGTTACCGGCCTGCAACTGGTTCAGGCCTATTCAGCCATAGCCAATGGGGGGAATCTGATCAGGCCCAGACTGATAAAGCGCATTACCTCGCCGGACAACGAGATTCGCGAAGATTTCGG
>Ga0116148_1004117_pt1 | contig 12879 bp, 8 predicted proteins | sample AD_UKC055_MetaG_FD_89786 | JGI IMG/M metagenome (GOLD analysis project Ga0116148, IMG submission 89786) | Active sludge microbial communities of municipal wastewater-treating anaerobic digesters from USA - AD_UKC055_MetaG | ecosystem: Engineered > Bioreactor > Anaerobic > Digestate | place: USA... | reverse complement strand
TCATGATTCCGGTGCCCCTGGTGTCGGTCAGGAATTCGTCGTGGTACCCGATCAGACATCTGCTGGGGATCGTGAATTCGATTCTGACTCGGCCGGTTCCGAGGCTTCCGTAATTGATCATCCTGCCTTTTCGAATGCTTACCTTCTGGGTGACGATGCCTTGATAAGTGTCTCCGCAGTCGACGAAGAGATGCTCGATCGGCTCCAGCATTTTCCCGTCGATGTTCCTGCAGATCACTTCCGGCCGGCTGACGCACAGCTCGAAGCCTTCCCGACGCATTGTTTCGATCAGGATGGCAAGCTGGAACTCGCCGCGGCCCTTGATGATGAAACCTTCGCCGTCAGTCGGGACCTCAAGTCGGATCGACACGTTGCGCAGGGTCTCCTTCAGCAGCCGGTCGTGAATCCTGTTCGGCTGGAAGATCGTCCCCTCGGTGCCGGCAAGCGGCGATGTGTTACAGAATATCCGCATGAAAACAGTCGGTTCGTCGACAGTGAGCCGCGGCAGCGCCTTGGGAGCGGCCTGGGTACATATCGTGTCGCCAATCATCACGTCTTCGATGCCGGCCAGTACAACGATATCGCCGGGCTCGACGGTGTCGACGTCCTTGATGCTGATGCCTTCGTAGTTCTGCAGCCGGGTGACTTTCAGCGGTTTGCATCCGCCATCGGCGCCAATGCAGGTCAGCGCGTCCGCCGATGTGACATGGCCGTGTGCCACCTTCCCGATGGCCAGCCTGCCAACATAATCCGAGTAATCCAGATCGGATACCAGCATCTGGAAAGGTTCATCCGGATCGAACAACGGGGCCGGAATCTCGGTCAGGATGGTCTCGAACAGGCAGCGCAGATCCTGCCTGGCGTCGCTCAGCCCGCGCATCGCCACGCCGTCGCGTCCAACCGCGTAAAGGCAGGGAAAATCCAGCTGTTCGTCGTCGGCGCCGAGGTCTATGAACAGGTCGAATACTTCGTTTAGGACTTCTTCCGGCCTGGCGTCCTTCCTGTCGATTTTGTTGATGACGACAATGACCCTCAATCCGGCTTCCAGCGTCTTCTTCAGGACGAATCTGGTCTGGGGCAGGGGGCCTTCCGCCGCGTCGACCAGCAGGACGGCGCCGTCGGCCATCGACAATGCACGTTCGACCTCGCCGCCGAAGTCCGCGTGTCCGGGGGTGTCGATGATATTGATCTTAACGTCGTCCCAGATGACCGAGCAGTTCTTGGCCGCTATTGTGATACCGCGCTCGCGTTCCAGCTCCATGTTGTCCATGATTCTGTCCGCGACCTGCTGACCTTCCCGGAACACGCCGCTTTGACGGAACATGGCGTCAACCAGGGTGGTCTTGCCGTGATCGACGTGGGCGATGATCGCGACGTTCCTGACGTTCTCGTTTTTTCTGGCGTGACTCAATGCATTCCTTTCATGGTGATTCTGCAGCGTCCGCGGTATCTGCTGACGGCAACGGACGCGGAGTATAGGCTTTTTTGCCCGAATTGCCATGCTCGTCGGTCTGGTTGACTTGCACCCGTCCTTCAGCCAAGCTTCTTTCATACCGGAATCACCGGGGCCATACCTGCGGAGGTCTTTGATGGACGCGATAATGCTGGCCCGACTGCAGTTCGCGATGACGATCGGGTTTCATTTCCTGTTCCCGCCGATATCTATCGGTCTTGCATGGCTGCTGGTTTTCATCGAGTTCAAGGGGATGCGGACTGGTGACCACGTCTGGATCAGGCTGGGCAAATTCTTCGGTCGGCTTTTCGCCCTCACATTCGCGGTGGGTGTGGCGACCGGCATCGTGATGGAGTTTCAGTTCGGCACGAACTGGGCCTCGTATTCGCGTTTTGTCGGCGACATCTTTGGCGCGCCCCTGGCGGCCGAGGGCATCTTCGCGTTCTTCCTGGAATCCAGCTTCCTTGGATTGTATCTGTTCGGCCGCAACAAGGTTGGCAAGGGCGTTCACTGGTTCTCGATCCTGATGGTCGCGGTCGGAGCGACCTTTTCCGCGTTCTGGATCCTTATCGCGAACAGTTGGCAGCAGACCCCGGCCGGCTTCGAAATCGTGGACGGCCGTGCCGTGCTCACCAGTTTCTCGCAGGCCGTCTTCAATCCGTCGATGTGGCACCGCTTCTTCCACACTCTGGCGGCCTGCCTGATTACCGGTGCCTTCTTCCTGGGCGGCATCAGTGCCTGGCGTCTGCTGCGCGACCGAACTGACGAAGTCGCGCGTCGCGGTCTGCTGGTCGCGGTCATGTCTGGATTCGTCTTCTCGGTGACCGCGGCTTTCCCGACCGGTGATAATCACGCACGTCAGGTCGCCCGGACTCAACCCGAGAAATTCGCCGCCATCGAGGGTATCTATGAAACGCGGCAAGGCGCGCCTCTGGTGGTGTTCGGCATTCCGCGCAAGGATCCGTTGCGCCTCGACAACGCCGTCGAGATCCCGAAACTGGCAAGCTGGCTCGCATACGGCGATCCAAACGCCGAGGTGAAGGGCCTTGATGCGTTCAAGACCGACGAAATCCCACCAATCTTTCTGACCTTCGTGTCATTTCATACGATGGTGGCTCTCGGGATGCTTTTCATCGCGGTGATGGGGCTTGGCCTTCTGCTTTTGTGGCGCAGGCGCCTTGCCACGTCACGCTGGTATCACTGGATCCTGCTTGTCGTGAGCCCGCTCACACTGGCCGCGTCGCAGCTCGGCTGGATCACCGCCGAGGTCGGCCGTCAGCCGTGGTCAGTCTATCGCCTTCTTCGCACAGCCGACTCGGTGTCGGTGACGGTCGGCATACCTGAACTCTGGTTCAGCATCGGCCTGATCGGGTTCATGTACATCCTGCTGGGTGGCCTGTACATCTTCATGCTTGTGCGCGAGGTCAGGCGCGGGCCGGACAAGGCCCCGGAGGTGGTGTGATGGAACACGGAATCCTTCAGATCATCTGGTTCGTGCTGTATTTCGTATTGATCGCCGGATACGCCATCCTGGACGGTTTTGACCTTGGTGTCGGAGCTTTGTCGCTGTTCGCGCGTGATTCCCGCGAACGTGGCATCCACATGGATTCGATCGCCCCGGTCTGGGATGGCAACGAGGTCTGGCTGCTGACCGCCGGCGGCGCTCTGTTCGCCGCGTTTCCGTTTGTGTACGCGACGGTGTTTTCCGGTTTCTATATGGCGCTGATGTTGCTGCTTGTCTTCCTGATCTGGCGTGCGGTGTCGTTCGAGTTTCGCAACAAGATGGAATCGCCGCGCTGGATCCGTGCCTGGGACTGGGCGTTCGGCCTGGGAAGCGTCGTTCCACCGATCCTGTTTGGAGTGGCGGTCGGCAACATCCTGCGGGGACTGCCCCTGAACGAAAATGGCGACTTCACCGGCACATTCGTCGGGCTGCTGAATCCGTACGCGCTGCTCGTCGGCGTCCTGACGCTGGTCATGTTCCTGACCCACGGGGCGTTGTACCTCTCCATCAAGACCGAGGGTGACCTGCGCAACCGGATGCAGCGCATCGCCCCCGGTCTGTGGATCGGCTGGGTCCTGCTGTGGGTTGCCGGTACGGCGGTGACGCTGTTTGTTTCGCCTTTCCTGTTCGAGGGCATTCTAAGGAACCCGGCATTCTGGATTCTGTTTCCCATAATGCTGGCGGCGTTTGTCCTGATTCCGGTGTTTCTGAAGTCCGGTCATCAGATGCGCGCGTTCCTGGCGTCGTCGATCGCCATCGCCACCCAGGTCGGACTGGCCGCCGTGGGGCTGTTCCCGCGCATGGTTCCCGCCAGAAACGATCTGGCTCTGAGCCTGACCATCGACAACGCGTCTTCGTCCGCGAAGACACTGACCACGATGCTGATCATTGCCGCTATCGGAGTGCCGATCGTGATCGCGTACACGGTGTTCATCTACCGAATATTCAAGGGCAAGGTCCGTCACGGCGAGTTGTACGGCGGGCACTGAAGGGATCTGACGAATATCCGATTTTCCGGACTACTTCAGGCCGCTTCCCTTGCCAGGAAATGCAGCATTCCGCTAATCAGTCATAGCAGGTATCGCACGGACCTGTTTTTCCGCGAAAGCCACGTAGATCGACGGCAGGACGAACAGGGTCAGGATCGTCGATGAAATCAGGCCGCCGATGACGACCACGGCCAGGGGGCGCTGGATCTCGGCACCGGGCCCGGTCGCGTACAGCATCGGCAGCAGGCCCAGGACGGTCGTGGCGGACGTCATCAGCAGCGCTCGCAGACGCAGGCGGCAGGCTCGGATGACTGCCTCGACTGGCGATAGTCCCTCGTCGCGAAGTTGACGGACGAAAGTCAGCAGCACCGTGCCGTTCTGGACCGCGATGCCGAAAACCGCGATGAAACCGATGGTCGCGGGCACGTTGAACGGCATGCCGAAGGCGGCCATCGCCACCAGCCCGCCGGCGAGCGCGAACGGCAGGTTCAGCAGTACCATCGTGGCTGGTCGTAACGAGCCGAGCGCCGACACCAGCATCAGGAATATCAGCCCGATCGAGATCGGGATGACCACGCCCAGGCGCGTCATGGCCCGCTTCTGGTTTTCAAAGGTTCCGCCGAATTCCAGCCAGTATCCGGTTGGGAGTTCACTCGACAACGTCGAAAGCCGTTCGCGGGAATCGCTGACGAAGCCGCCCAGATCCCGGCCGGCCACGTTGGCCTCGACCACGACCCGTCGCATGCCGTTTTCGCGACTGATCTGGGCTGGACCCTCGATGCGCCTGATCGTGGCCACGCTGCCAAGTTTCACCAGGGCGCCCGATGGGGTGCGGATGGTCAGTTCCGAGATTGCCTCAGGCGAACTGCGTCGTCCTTCGGGAACGCGAACCTGTATGCCGATTCGCAGTTGCTCGTCGATCAGTTCGGTTGCGACCTTTCCGCCGACAGCCGTCTCGACCAGATCGTTGATATCGCTCATTTTAATGCCATGCCTGGACATCGCCGAGCGGTCGGGTATGACCTCGAGCTGACTGAAGCCTGTGACTTGTTCGACGCTGACGTCGCGCGCCCCGGGGATGCCGCGCAGGATGCCTGCGGTTTCGTCCGCGGCCTGCTTCAGCTTTTCAAGGTCGTATCCGAAGATTTTAACCGCCAGGTCGGCCTTTACACCTGAAACCAGTTCGTTCACCCGCAGTGCGATAGGTTGACTGAACGCGAACCGGGTGCCGGGGATTTCCTCAAGGGCTTCACGCATTTCGCCTACAAGCTGGTCGATGTCGCGTCCGGTCGTCCATTCTTTTTCCGGGTGCAGCATGATCATCAGATCCGTCTGTTCCGGACCCATCGGGTCTTCCGAGATCTCGGCCCGCCCGGTTTTGGAAACGACGGTTTTCACCTCGGGGAACTTCAGCAAGGTCCTTTCCATGTAGTCCGCCGTCTTGACCGAGCCTTCAAGCGACGCGTTCGGCAGGCGGACCGCGTTGACTGCGATGGCGCCCTCGTCGAGCCGCGGCAGGAATTCCATGCCGATTAACGGGATCAGAGCCAGCGTGCCGGCGAACACCAGAATCGCCACCGTGATGGTAATCCTGGAATGCCTGACGACGAATTCGACCGCGGCCTGGTACAGGCCGGCGAACCGCGCGAACAGCCTGGTGTCGCCCTTGTCCCCTGCACCGCCCCCCACGAATGACATCAGGACCGGCACGATCGTCATCGCCGCGATCAGCGCCGCGATCATCGCAAAAATCATGGTCAGCGCGAGCGGCTTGAACATCTTGCCTTCCATGCCTTCCAATGTGAAAAGAGGCACGAATACCAGCACGATGATCAGGACGGAAAACACGATTGGCCGCGCAACCTCGCGGATTGCCAGCACAAGACCGTCCAGCCGTTTTCCAGGGGCCAGTCCCTTCCAGTGGCGCGTGATGTTTTCGCAAATCACGATGGGCCCGTCCACGATCATCCCGATCGCTATGGCCAGCCCGTCAAGGCTCATCAGGTTCGCGGACAGTCCAGCGGCGCCCATGAAGATGAATGCCAGCAGGGCCGTCATCGGTATGCTGACCGCCGTTATCAGCGCCGACCTGATATTTCCAAGCAGCAGGAACAGGATGGCGATGACCAGCGCGGCGCCCTGCAGCAGACTGCTGGCAGTTGTCCTTAACACCGCGTCGACCAGTTCGGTACGGTCGTAGAAAACGTCTATCTCCACGTCGTCGGGCAGGGCGGCCTGGATCGATGGCAGGGCCGCCCTGACGCGGCTCACGACCTCCGCGGCGTTTTCGTCCTTCAGCATGATAACCATGCCGGCCACCACCTCGCCGCGACCGTCGCGCGATACGCCGCCCAGCCTGGTCATGAAGCCTTCGCGCACCTCGGAGACATCGGCGATCTTGACCGGCGATCCGTCAACCGCCGAAAGAACCACGTCGCCGATCTCGTCAGGAATCTTGAACTGCCCGACATTACGGATGTTTTCCTGCTCCCATCCGTTAATCAAGAACGATCCGCCGGCGTTGGCGTTGTCCTGGCCGATGGCGTCCACGACATCCCCAGTGGTCAGACCGAACTTGGTCAGTCTGTCCGGGTCGGTGACCACGTCGATCTGGCGCACCAGCCCGCCGAAGCTGTTCACCTCGTTTACCCCGGGGATCGCGCGCAGTCGCGGGGTGATGATTTTGTCCTGCAGCGTTCTGAGTTCGGTCAAGGAATGGGCGTCGCCCTTCAGCGTGTACTGGAAGACCTCGCCCAGACCCGTACTGATCGGTCCCAGCTCGGGCACGACACCCTCGGGCAGGTCGGCCGCAGCCATGGTCAGTCTTTCGGATACCAGTTGGCGGGCCAGAAATGTATCCATTCCGTCTTCGAAAACGACGACGACCTGCGAAAGGGCGGTCTTTGACATCGATCTGACAAGCCTGACCCCGGGCAGGCCGCCCATCGTGATCTCGATCGGGATGGTCACCTGTTGTTCCACGTCGTCCGGGCCCAGCCCGTCCGCTTCACTCAGAATCATCACCTGCTGGTTTGTCGTGTCGGGGAAGGCGTCGATCGGCAGCCTCATCCACGCCGCCACGCCGCCGGCGGCGGCAATGAGCGTGATCAGCAGGACTATCTGCCTGTTTTTGATTATGAATTCAAACATACGTCGATCCTTTGCCGGCCGCTGTCATCGGTGCGTCCGTCAGTGCGCGCATCCTTCTCCCATCTTCGAACGCAGCACGTCCGACTTGAGCAGGAAGGCGCCGTCGGCAGCGACCATCTGCCCGGCCGTAAGCCCGGAGGTGACCTCCACCATTCCCGCGAACGTCCGCCCGGTGTTGACCGGTCGTCTGACGTACCAGCGGTCGTTTTCCATGCCCGCGCCCGGTATCTCCTGTCTGACGAAGACGAATGACCGTCCGGCGTCCGTCAGAACCGAAGCCGTGGGAACGGCGACCGTCGCGGCCGCATCGCCGGTGATCGGTCTGACCGTCGCGAACATGCCGGCCTTCAACCTTCGATCGGCGTTTTCAATGGTCACACGCGCCTTCACTGTTCGCGTCGTCCTGTCCATCACACCGCCAAGGTAGTCCAGGCGCCCCTCGAAGACCGTCCCCGGCCACGCGTCCACGGTCACGGTCACCGGGAGACCGTCCCCGGTCATGGCGGCCGTTATCGGGGCAATGTGTCTTTCGTACAGGTCGATGCTGATCCACAGGGTCTTCTGGTCACCCATCAGGATGGCTTCGGTGTCGTAATCCAGGTGCGCGCCACGAACCGCGTTGACCTGGAACACCTCGCCATCGAACGGAGCGCGGATCGACATCGTTACCGCCGATCTGGCAACGGCGCGTCCAGCGTCGGCCTCTGACAGACCGGCGGCCTTCAGGGCCAGCCTGGCGGACTGCAGCCTGATTCGGGCCGATTCCAGCGTGGAAAGTGTCTCCTGGTATTCCCGTTCGGTCGTCATCGCCTTCGCCCGCAGCGATTCCTGCCATCCGACCGTCTTCTGTGCCAGTCGTACCGCCGAAGAAGCTTCAAGATACTCGGACGTCAGCTCGGCATACATCGGGCTTTCCAGTTCAATCAGGACATCGCCCTTTCTGACCAGGTCACCGGCCACCACGTTTACTTTTTTTACGAACCCCGCCTCACGCGGGCCAAGGCGGGCGATTCTCCGGTCGTCAAGCGTGATCTCGCCGTTCAGAGTCAGATCGGACTGGAAGCTCATGGTCACGGCTGATGACTCGTTGATCAGTCCGCCGGCGGCGACGGCAGCCGGCACCCGTACGACCCCGACTTCATATCTGCATTCGTCGCACATGAATGTCTTGATGCCGTGCTCGCAGGATTCGGCCAGCAGTTCATCGACCGGACGATCGAGGTCGCTACCCTCAGCCGCATGCGCATGGCCTTCGTGGGCCTCATCGGCATGTTCATCATCCGCGTGTTCTTCCGTGGCGGGGGCCTCGCGCGCGCTATTATGTATTTGGTTCTGGTAGTCCCCGCCGGAATCGCATGCCCACATCAGGGCCGTCGCCAGCAGAGCCTGGGAAACCAGTATGCCGCGTTTCATGATCGTTGCTCCGGATCCAGGGCGGAAGGCGTGCCGTCCGCCGTCATGTTCGCAATGTCTGTGTCGTGACTGGATGATTCAGATGGAAAGAATTGGCGGTCGATAAGGCACCGGCAGGGCTGCGGACATCGTGAATACCGTGTTTGCCATCACCCGGTCCGGGCGATCAGCCGGAGGAGTCAGAACCAGGCGCGGCGAGATGTCCGGTGAACTGTGACATGCGCAGCAGCATGCCGTGTGTTCGGACTCGTGGCGATGTGTGTCGGACTGATCAGTTTCATGCACCGACGTGTCGCCGCAATCATCACCATGCGTAGACTGCGTCGCATGGGCGTGGAAGTGGTGATGTTCGTCAGGGGCGTGCAGGCAGACATTGAACGAGCCGCCCAGGAAAATGGCGGTCATCATCATCGTTGTCACTGTCATCGCACGTTTGTGTTTCAATACCGGCCCCATGGTTCCGAACGAACCGTTTGCCGTGAAACTATGGCAATTGATCCGGTGCGTGTCAATTCCGAAACACATGCTTCTGCCTGCCGACACAGGTCTCCTGGTGACCGAGCTTATTCAGTCAAACAGAAGTGAAGCAACCTCGTCCAGGTTCATTCGGGAAGCAGGTTGACGGCTTTGACGACCACGGCCTTGAATGTCATCGGTTTGCCCGATGTGTTGTAGATGCTGTCGGTATCCCATTCGAATTCGGCGCCGGCGGCATAAACTGTTGCGCCGTCCGCGGAGATGGCCACCTGGGTCGGCAGCATTCCGATCAGGGGAGCCTGGGCGGTGCCGGTACCTTCGCCATCCTGTTCAAACAGGGTGGCCAGGGTCCAGGTTTTTCCCGACCTGACCGCATACCTGATCTGGCCGTTCACGGCATTGGCCTGATTATATGAATCGTGCCACTGTGCCTTGTCCTGGAACGCCACATGCACGCGGCCCGAGCCATCGAGTGTCACGAACGGCGAGACTCCGGTCATTTCGGTACCATCGGAGCCCTGGTAACCGTCGACCTCGGTCGCGACCGTTTCGTAACACCATTGACCGTTGTCGCGTCCGTACAGCCTCAGTTCGGCGGACTTGATCGAGCCGGTGATCACCCGCTTGAAGAAGGTCGCCGCCACGACCGGTTCACCTCGAGAATCAAGAACCATGGTCGGGTTGGTCGCGAACTCGTCGTCAGGTTCGCCCCACTTGGACTCCTGAATCGTTTCCTCAAGCCAGGTGCCACCGGACGCCATCCTGCCGTAGTACAGATCCAGGTCACACGAGCCATCGCACGGATACTGCGTTTTTGTGTAAAGAGCATGGGCAGTGCCGTCCGGGGCGTGGCGCAGTGCCAGCAGTTCGGTGTATTCAGCGGGCAGGGCGAAACTGGTGAAGACCCACTCGCTGTAAGCTATGATGTCGAGGCGCCCGACAATGCCCAATGCAACCCCGTCCACATTGGCCGTGGCGATGACCACCATCGTGCCGTCCGCTTCCTGCCATCCGCCCCTTCCCGTCAGCATGGTGACAGTGCCACTGTCGACGACATTGACCGTCTTGCCAGACCAGATCCCGGCTTCGCTGCGGCGGTATTCCTGGTATCCGTCGTTGCCGGGCTGCATTGCTATCGCCATGCAGGACGCGCCGTAAAACAGCGTGGCATTGTGCGCGGACGGGGTCAGTCCAGGACGACAAGTTCCGGCGCCGGTTGTGCCGACAGACTGCCGACGTTCGTGACATCCTGGTACCGCAGCTTAGCCAGACTGATTCCGTCAAGGTCCGGATCCCGATACAGAAAACCGGCCTTGTCGCAGTCGCCGGTCCCGACGGCCAGCCATCCGGTGCGTCGGTCGGGCAGGGGACTGTCAGAGATCTCGAGCTGGTTCATGGCGGTGCTTTCGACGGTGATGAATGTCTGTGCCTGGTTCGGCTGCACGGTTACCGTTTCCTGGTCACCCCAGGCAGGAAGACACGCGCTGACAGGCAGATCGGTGTCCAGCGCGGCGTTGTCGGTAATGACCGAGTCTTCATGCGTGCCGTTGTCGTTTCCTGGTCCTTCGTCAAAGAAGCCGTGATTCGGTCCCTCGTCGCCACACGTCATCGCGAACATCGCCGCGGCCGCGACCAGCATCATGAGAATCGCATTTTTCATTGCTGACAGTCCATGTCATCAGATGGCTGGATGATAGCAGGTACCGGCGGATTTCATCAACCCGGCTGGCGATGCAGACTTCAGTCCCTGGGAACCCAGATCGAAACCTTTACCCCAATCAAAGGATCCCTGCCGAGTTCCTCTGACTTTTTATAGTATTTCCCAACCAGGGCACGAAAAGGCTTTTCTCCGTAATCCCAAAGAACTAGTTTGTTCCATTTATGCTCGGACAGCGGCTTGTCCAGAAGCTTTTCCATGTCATATACAGAAGTGCGAAATGTTCCCTCATAGAGGGTTGTCTGGTGAAAATTCTGCGGACGTCCCTCGTTGTACAGGACATCCGGCCTGGCACCCACAAAAATCGAACCTTCGGTCTCGGCAACTATGGACCTGATCCTGCTGTTGAAGTCCGCATACTTCGGAATGGTGACGGCTTTTCGTTCCGCGGGCTTCCACTGCCCCGCGGGAGTGACGAACAGTAGGAACAGTAAAGCTGCGGCCATTGCAATCCGATCAGATTCGATCCTGGGGATTCGCGCAAGAAGGCGTCGGCTGACCAGGCCAATCAGAAGGAATGGAAAAATGATTCCAGGCACGAACACAGGAAGCAGACAGTTCTCACCGCCTCCGTCTTTGGCAAATGTCTTGTACGACACAGCGATCATTGCAGCAACCATCAGGGGCCAGAACAGCCGACGTTTGCCCTCGTCAAATATCGGAAGAAGCACTGCCGACAACACAAATCCCACCAATCCGGGCAGAAAAACCGAACGAAGGCTGGCAAACCATCGAACATCGCGTTTTGTAATGGATTCCATTGGGATAATGCCTGTTATCGTCCAGAACCATCCATGGGAACTGAAATGCAGAACAATCGCGACGGGAATCAGGAGTGACGCCATGGCCGCGATATAGCAGAGGCAAGCCTTCTTATCCAGCAAGAACAAATAGACTGCGACAGCAATGGCCATAACAAGAGCATTCTGTTTGAACAACGAGGCAAGCGCCATCGCTAATCCCGCTGCAATCGCCGTACTGCGGCGGGGGCCGAAGGAATACACCAGGAAAAATCCAGTGAATGCGAGGCATAGATAGGGAATATCCACGTTGACACGCATAAACCAGTAGTTCATTGGCCTGTCAAGCATCAGGATCAGTACCGCAGGAATCCAGCAATAAAGCCACGAGCCGGATGTTCTCTTTATCCAGAGCCCGCTGGCAACGGCCAGTACTCCAATGGAGGCCACAGAAACGATTCTGAGTATTGAATAGCCTGGCCCAAAGGCTTTGAACAACAATCCGCCAACAGTACCTATCCCCGGACCATAAATCGGCGCGATGTAGTCAATGGCAGGTGGACCATAGATGGGGAGCCCGTCGAACACACGAAGCGCGCTCTTGAAAAACAGGGGCTCCAACCACCCAATAGGGTAAGGTTCGAAGACCCTGGACATCGCCAGAGCGAACCAGTACCTGACGTAGGGAAACGCTACCCACATTCCAGCCGCCAGAATCATGCCCACGACAGCAAATCTGACAACTCTGTCACAACACAAATCCGAAAGCGTGGCGCCAATGCTTTTGATGCTCATAGCAGTCATGAAGCCCCTCTGTGTACACCTATGGCCTTCTACCCCAAAAATGGACACCTCAGTTATGCTGCCACGGCAGCGCCAGAAAGGACAAGCCTTTCGTAATCCACCGGACTCAGGTACCCGTTTGAGGAGTGCCTTCGTTTGCGGTTGTAAAACACTTCGATGTATTCGTACAGATCGGGACGGGCCGCTTCCAGGTTGGCCCAGTGGTTCTGGTAGACCAGTTCGCGCTTGATGGTCGAGAAGATGCTCTCGGCACAGGCGTTATCCCAGCAGTCGCCCTTACGGCTCATGCTCTGCTGGATGCCAAATGCTTCCAGTACCTTGCGGAATTCCCGGCTCGCAAACTGAGAGCCCCGGTCGCTGTGAAGGATCAGACCCCTGGGCGGATTTCGGCGACGCATGGCCATATACAGCGATTCAAGCACCATCTCCGTCCTCATGTGGTCAGCGTACGACCAGCCCACGATTTCGTGGTTAAACAGGTCCTGGATGACCGACAGGTACGTCCAGCCTCGCGATGTCCGGATGTACGTTATGTCCGTCACCCAGACCTTGTTCGGGGCGTCCGGCTTGAAGTTCCGGTTCAGAAGGTTCGGCGCCGGCGGCTCTTTGTGATTCGAGTCCGTCGTGTTCCG
>Ga0116148_1004112_pt1 | contig 12894 bp, 8 predicted proteins | sample AD_UKC055_MetaG_FD_89786 | JGI IMG/M metagenome (GOLD analysis project Ga0116148, IMG submission 89786) | Active sludge microbial communities of municipal wastewater-treating anaerobic digesters from USA - AD_UKC055_MetaG | ecosystem: Engineered > Bioreactor > Anaerobic > Digestate | place: USA... | reverse complement strand
TCATCCTTCGTCACTGCGACGTACGCACAAGTACGCCTCATTCCTCAGGATTCGCGCGCCTTGCCTCTGGAGCTTTTTACTTCGTCGTCTCCATCATGACTTTTTACGAATTCATCAAATTTGACGTACCTGTAAAAAGTCGAAAATGAGCTTTTTTGATAAATGGCACCTAATAATTACATAATCTATAACCGATGAATTTTGACTTTTTACGAGATCATCAAATTAACCCCCCATGCCCGTTCTGGGCACAACGAAAGATGAAAATATCCGGCTGTTTGCGGGCATTTTCATATAAAGCATGTAGAAACACATTTTCAGGTGGAAAGTCATTGTGTCTGGGAATGTGCGCGGATTCATCTGGAACAGGCACATCAGGTTGATATCATGGTTGACATGGCGACGGACGGTGAGAGGGGTGGATAAAAAAATTGAGGTGTCTTGTACACGAATTGCAATGCCGCATAAGAACGTCTGCCCGTACCTACTTCTGCTGCCCATAGCGATTGGTCTCGCCTACGCCAATACGTTTCAGACGCCCTTCATCTTCGACGATCAGATCAACATCGTCGAAAACGACTCGATCCGCCGTCTTTTCCCCCTCTCCAATGTATTGGCCCCACCTTTCGGGATTGGTATTGCGGGGCGGCCGATCGTAAATCTAACCCTCGCCTTAAACTACGCCGTCAGCGGGCTGGACCCATGGAGCTACCATCTGCTGAATCTTCTGATTCACATGGCCGCCGCTCTTTGCCTGTTCGGGATTCTGCGTAGGACTTTTCTGACCGAACGGCTCAAAGATGCGTACGGGGGGGCGGCAATCCCCCTTGCATTCGCCTGCTCACTGCTTTGGGCCGTCCATCCGTTGCAGACCCAGTCGGTTACATACATCATTCAACGTTGCGAATCTCTCATGGGCCTTTGCTTCCTCCTGACGTTTTACCTTGCCATCCGGGGTTGGCAATCCGCGGATCCCCAACGGTGGCATCTGGCGGCAATTTTCTCTTTTCTCGTAGGCATAGGGACAAAGGAAGTCATCGCGGTCGCTCCGGTATTGCTTTTCTTCTACAATCAACTCTTCTTCCCGGATACCATGAGGAACATAATCCGCCGCTCGCCGTTCCTTTACGCCGGCCTTGCTTTCGGGCTCTTAATGCTCGGCATCCTCTTGACAGGAGGTGGAACGCTTTCTTCCGGCGCCGCCAAGATCATATTTACAGAGCTCGATTATTGGCGAACGCAGCCGGAGGTCATTCTTCATTATCTGCGCCTTATTTTCCTGCCGCAGAATCTGAGCATAGACTATGCGTGGCCCATCGCAACACGATGGGACTGGAGCGCCCTGCTGTCAAGCACGATGGTTGCCGTGCTTGCAGCCACAGCCCTTCTGGCCCTGATAAAAAAGTTACCCATCGGCTTCCCGGCTGTTTCCTTTTTTGTCCTTCTCACACCGACCTCATTGATGCCGCTGCCCGATGCCGCATTCGATCACAGGATGTACCTTCCCTCTATTGTCGTCGTAATCATCCTGACAATGGCAGTATATGACTTGTTGAACGTAGCGGCGAAGCAATGGATCCGGAATCCTGCAAAGCGCGGTAGCGTTCTGCGTAGAGGTTCATGCTGCCTTGTGATTCTTGCCGGTGTTTCTCTGGGTGCCGCAACATATGCCAGGAATGCAGACTATGGAAGCGATGCCTCCATCTGGGCGGATGCCGTCAGGAAGAACACCATAAATAGCCGGGCACACGCCAACCTCGCCAATGCCCTCATGTGGGAGGGAAATCTCCGCAGCGCCGTGGTACATCTGTATAAGGCGTTGGAGATCGAAACGGAAAATGCGCACAGATACGGAAGCGGGGTAAAATATTACGAATATCTACGCCAGCGACCGACCTACGCAAAAGCGCAGGACAATCTGGGCTGGGCCTGGTTACAGAAGGGAAACGCGGTGGAGGCGTCAAAACATTTTGAGGAAGCATTGAAGGTGGACGAGAATAATGCGATAGTCCTTGCTCATATGGGGCTCGCCCTCCAGTTCCAAGGAAAGGATGCAGAGGCAATGGACTATCTGCATAAGGCCATCCGCATCAAGCCGCACAATCCCGATATACGCGTCAATTTTGGTGCGACACTGCGATTGCAGGGCAGGCCTATCGATGCGATAGAGCATTTTCAAGACGCGTTGAGCCTCGGGCCGGACAATATCGAAGCCCATTACGGCATGGGAATGGCCCTGCATCAACTGGGAAGAGAGTCGGAATCCGCTGGTCATTTCCGGGAGGTAATGCGGCTGAAACCGGATTCCAGAATGGCTGGAGAGGCCGCAAAACGGCTCATTAAGAATTGAACACAGGCAAGTCATTTTCATGAAGGTTCTGCTCATTTATCCACCAATTTCTCTCCAGGAACGATATTCCTCGGATATCGGCCACTCCGGAGGCCGGCAGATCCCCTTGGGCATCTATTACCTTGCCGCCTCGGTTCGTAAGGCGGGTCACGATGTCTGCGTCATCGACGGCGAAGCCGGGAAGAAAACGGCTCAGGATATTGCCCGGAAGGCCCTCGAATACGGGCCGGATCTTGTGGGCCTCAGTTCGACGACCGTCGCCTTTCACCGGGCGCTAGAGACGGCACGGGCGATCGAATCCTGCCTGCCCACGGTACCTGTCGCCATAGGCGGCCCCCATGTCACGATGGCGCTGGAGGATGTCATGTCGTATCCCGAATTCGATTTCGCCGTCTTCGGCGAAGGGGAGGAAACGCTCACTGAATTACTGGATGTCCTTGCAGAGGGCGGCGATATGGGCGGGGTACGAGGCGTCGCTTTTCGTAAAGACTCCATTTTCGCGATCAATCCGCCCCGGCCGTTCATCGCGAATCTGGACATCCTCCCCTTTCCCGCTTATGATCTGATTCCCGATTTCACGCGCTACAACCCGCCGCCCACGAATTACATGAAGCTCCCAGTGGCCAATATCGTCACGAGCCGTGGCTGCCCGAACCGGTGCACATTCTGCGGACATTCATCCTTTGGCCACACCTTGCGGCAGCGAAGCCCCGAGAATATCGCCGCCGAAATCGAGATCCTCTACCATCGGCATCATGTCCGGGAAATCGCTTTTGTGGATGACACCTTCACAATCGGACCCCGGCGCATCCTCGATCTTTTCAATATTTTGAATGACAGGGGCATCCGCTTTCCCTGGACCTGCATGAGCCGGATAAATACAGTCAATCCCGAAATCATCCGATTCATGAAGCAACAGGGCTGCTGGCACATTTCCTTCGGGATCGAATCGGGTAGCGCGGACATTCTGCGCCTCATCAGGAAGAACATCTCGATCCCGGAAGCGGAACAGGTGATAGGTTGTTGCCGCCGGGAAGGCATTCGCACGAAAGGCTTTTTCATCCTCGGCCATCCCGGTGAAACCCTGGACACGATAGAGCAGACGATTTCTACTGCCCTCACCCTCCCTCTGGACGACGTCGTGGTAACGATCAATACACCCTTGCCCGGCACGGAACAGTACCAGTCGGCGCACGAATACGGGGAGCTGGCAAAGGGGGACTGGTCGCAGTTCAATATGTGGAATCCCGTCTTCGTTCCCCGCGGCCTCACGGCGGAGTTGCTTCTGAAAAAGCATCGAGAGTTCTATCGCCGTTTCTATCTCAGGCCGCGCATTATGGCGCGCTATTTTTTGAGTTTTTTTTCAGTGACAGGCTGCCGTCGAGCGCTTTCGGTCCTGAAGAGTCTACCATTTTTCCTCGGCGGACTAATAAAACCATAAGGAGAGGCCATGCCCATTGAAGGACAAAGCATTGCCGTAGTCATACCGGCTTATCAGGCGAAAGGTTTCATCCCAGACGTTATCCACCGGGTCCCTTCCTATGTGGACTGGATCATCGTCACCGACGACGCCTCTACCGATGGAACCGCCGCGGCTGTGGAAGCAATAACCGATCCCCGGATTCGCCTTCTTCGTCATCCCGAAAACCGCGGCGTCGGCGGCGCCATGGTCACGGGCTTTCGTGCGGCCCTCGACATGAAAGCGGATCTCATTGCCAAGGTCGATGCCGACGGGCAGATGGACCCGCAGTATCTGGCCCACTTCGCCAGGGCCGCCATCCGCTTTCCCTGCGATTACGTGAAGGCCAACCGATTCGGCCACATGGAAGCGCTGCCCGCCATGCCGGGCCTCCGATTGGCAGGCAATCTCCTCCTCACCTTCCTGACAAAGTTCGCCTCCGGATGCTGGAACGTATTCGATCCGCAAAACGGCTATGTGATGATCACGCGGAAAATGCTCAAACGCCTGGATCTAAAAAGGCTGGACCGGGGGTATTTTTTTGAAAACAGCATGCTGATCCATCTTAATATCTTGAAGGCCAGGATAGCCGAGATTTACCTGCCAGCGCGGTACGGCGAAGAGGAGTCTTCGATGAAGCTTTCCCAAATCATAGCCACCTTTCCGGCGAAGCTGCTACGGGGCTATCTATACAGGATTTATCACAAATATGTGTTCCGCAGTCTCTCCCCATTCGCGGTCCTGGCGCTGTTCGGGGCCTTTGCCATGCTCTGGGGAATCGTCTGGGGAGGGATTGCCTGGTGGCAGTCCTATGCGACCGGGATAGCGGCGCCAACGGGAACCATCATGCTGGCCCTGCTCCCCCTGCTTCTCGGCTGGTCGGCGCTGCTCCAGGCGCTGGTCCTTGACGTCCAGGACGCCGGCCCCTGCCTCCTGTTCAATTATGATGACGAGGAACTTCAGGGCCCAGAGGGTATGTCAGAGCTCCGATACAAGTAAAGTATCTGATAACAATACGGAATTCACCGGGGGTCAAAAAGTTGCCTCCGAAATTTTTACCCTTTTCGAGGATCAGTGGGACATCTTGTGTTATTGTTAAAGTTTTGAAAATTAGGGAAGCACGGCTTGGAAATTTTGGAGGCCGGGCCTTAGAAATTGAGACTTCCTGGGAGTGGAAATGACAACCGAAAATTGACCGTCTGAGATAACCCACTTTTGTCCACCCATGAAAAATACTTCTTCCCGGTGCCCGGTGGGGCCATGTCTGGGTGAAATGCGCTTTCCCGGGCGGCGAAATAGGCGCGTCATCTTTCATTACGTTTTGCAGGTCCCAGCCGCTTAAAATCAACAGCTTTCGAGTGCGTTTTGCAAACCCCAAAGAAACCTCTCGAAGCGCTGGTAATCCAGCGTCGATAATCGAGAGGCAAAACTTTTTGGCCGTCGTTTATTACCTAATTATATCTCATAGTTTACCTATGCCGGAGCTCCGGCATACCCCTTTTTAGCTCCATAAACTAACAGCCGCCTTATCGTATAGTCTCATATGAACATGACAATAATCGCCAAGATGAAATTGATGAATAATTGCCACAATTTCTTCATTTCCTGATCCGTAAATCCATCATATCATTCCGCGTCTGCCGTACCGTAGAATTTGATATAGAAAAGACTGACGGCGCACAGCATCGTCATTAGCAGTCTCGAAATCGAGATAGCACTAGCCCTAATGTGCTTCATCATACCCTACATATCGATACAAAGCGAGCCTGCGTGCTTTTTCATAATAGTCTCTTTTCAAAGTAATCTCTGTGACATCAAAAATTTCCACATAGTTCCAGCCAGAGATTATTTCTTCTTCTTTTCTCAATATGAGCGGACGCTTCTTATATATAAAATCATTTCTGTTCTTCTTGTAATCTGGATATATGAAATTGTTATATCGCCCCCAATCGATATACATCGGATGAAAGTTCATCTGTGGGCCTATAAACGTAAGATACAAAGCGTCAGCGCTGAAGTTGACCAAATATGAAGGAGATTCTGAGGCCACGGCTCTGTTTAGCGCTGTGCTGATCGTTTTATATTTCGCCGCCATCCTGGGGGATGTAAGCATACCTCGCAATACCCGGGGTTCTTCTATTTTTGTCTTAAGGATACTGGCCTTAACACGCCCGTTAAAAAAATTCGTTTTAATTTCACCTTGGAAAATATAAGTCAGAGCCACACAGGTTATCAAAATTTGCATGCTTTTGTTGCCAACGGAGAAAAACCGGGAGGAATGCCATGCGCTGTATGAAAGAATACCGATCATTGGTGTCGCCGCCCAGAAACAATGCTTTAAACAAGGGACAGGGAAGTACTGCATCCAAGAAGCAATTGAAACGAGAAGAAGCCCATATACAGGCAAATGACTGCCGATTCTCTCCGGTCTAATCCACCTTTTAAAAGCAATAATGGCTAAGAGTATTAAACAGATAAAAGGCATCAGACTCCAAAGTGGATTAAAATGATCAGCCTTCGGGTCATATGCCGCAAGCGACATCAGTATATTCATACCCAATGTTTGCGACTCCTCTTGATATGTTGTCGTCCCGAAAAAAAACGCTCCTTTAAGTGACTGGAGATACATATCGTTAAGAGCTTGGTTGAGTAACAGCCAGATAATAAAAGGCAGCGACGCGACTAAAATACCTGTAATGAAAAAAACACAGTCAGTCTTTGCTTTACCCTTTCTATTTCCATCGAAGAGAGGCGCTGTGCCTATAAAAAACAACAGGGCGGCACAGTGTAAAACACCAACCGGTTGCCTACACCAGAAAGTGAGAACGGCAACGCCGCCTGCCAATAGCATCATTAACCAACTATCTTTACGCAGAGCATGTAAAACCAACAACAAAGAGAAAAGCTGGAACAGCAGAGCTGGAACAGATGACCACGGTAAAAAGGTTATCATTGGGCGGTAAAAGGGGGCAATAAACAACCATATCAGGACACTTGTTGTTGCCAGCCACTTGGGAAGAATTTGCAGCCAAAGATAGTACAACAACAAAGAGATCAATCCATAAAACAAGGCTGTCTCTATCTGTATAACCAGCAAATAATCGCCAAAAATGCGTAAGGCCCAGGCATGAAGCAATGTAGTCAAAGCGCCGTATTGAGTAAAAGTATCGCGAAAGAGCATTTGACCATGAGCGACGTCAAAGGCCGGTTTGAACATTATGCCTTGATGATGAGGGTCAACTCCCAGCGTTGAAAAAATGGAGGCTATGGTGAGAGTCAAGGCAAATAGAGCCAGAGGACAAAAATATTTATTTATAATGCTGCTCATATAATATTCTATCCGAAAATTAATATGACTTACTCAATACCTTCCTTTGTCGATCTCATTCCATCCAAAACCATCCTTAAATTATCCGCGGCACTCCGATTTTGGGGATCAAGATTTAAAGCCTTCTGAAAATGACCTATAGATTCTAAATATTTACCTTGTGAGGCCAAGGCGGCACCAAGATTGTTATGGGCTTTCGGATTATCGCTATCGAGCTTCAAGGCGGCGAGAAATTCTTTCTCCGCATCTTTGAATTGCCCCCTGCTCATGAGAACAGCGCCCAGGTCTAAATGGGCACGTTGGTCTGCCTTGAGCGATATGGAATGGCGGATATTTTCTATTGCTTTTCCATCATTTCCCAACTGATGAAACGCCATCCCCAATGCATGATATGCCTTGTAGTTGTTCTCCGTAACGCTTACGGTATGTTGAAAAAGAATCAAGTCGTTTTTCCAGTGTGCAACCTGTAATCGAGATACGACAACAAGGGCTAAAAGAATCGATAGTCCAGAGCAGAATACTAGAGATTGCCGATTTTTCATTTGTGCTAAATATACAGCGCTGCCCCAAGTTATCGCGATAAAAAGCCCTATAAGAGGTATGTAGGCATAACGGTCTGCCCGCGCCAAGGTGCCCAACTGTATAAAGCCGATTACAGGCAGCAGTGTTATGAGGTACCAGAACCAGCCGACGAAAAAATAGGGATACTCTTTCCTTTTTTGAACGGCAATTAAAGCCAGCACAATAATTAACAAACCCGCGCCGATGCTTGTCCATAGCGGCCATGAGCCTGGATGAGGATAAAATATCGCCAACTCCGTGGGAATAATCATTTTTTCGATATAAATCAGATAAGAAACCAGGGCATTGGAAACGCGGGCAGGGAAAGAAATGGTTTCCAAATCGGAAAAAGCGCCAATGCGACGCTCCGCTATGAAGGTCACGCCTATAACGGCCACCGAGCATAACGCCAGGGGTAGCTTTTCCAGGAGCAACAACACCCATCTTCTTCTCCCATTGATCGCGGTTTCAAAGCGCGCCAAGGGCCAGTAATCCAAAAGGAGCATGACCAACGGCAGCGTTGCCAGCATAGGCTTAGACATGAGCCCCAGGATAAAACTCAGCCAAACCGACAGATATTTTCCTACCCCAGGTTTCTCTACATAATGGGCATAGCTCCACAGCGCCATCATACCCCAAAAACCGCACAGGACATCTTTGCGTGAGGCAATCCAAGCTACCGGTTCCACATTCAACGGATGCACGGCAAATAGAGCCGCTACGACGCCGCTTTGCCAGGCGGCGCCTGTCATGCGCCGCCATGTTATAAACAGCAAGAATGTGCTGCCGATATGTAGCAATACATTGGTCCAATGAAACCCCCCTGCGTTCATACTATATAACGAAGTATCCAGCATCAGCGACAACCACGTCATGGGCTGCCAGAAACCAGCTTCCAAACTGGTAAAAGCCCATTGGACATTTTCCCATGTCAATCCAGACCGGACATGATCATTATCGGTTACGTAAACCTGATCGTCGATACGCAGAAATTCATAATGCTGCACCGGCCAATATACGATTAGGACTAAAAGAATTAGGATTATTGATATGCTCAATATTATTGATTTTTTCATCTGCAGTTTACAGTCTATTCAATAATTAGCCCGCTTGATCTCTTCGCTGATCTTTAACCGTTTATTTGCCTCTTCAGTTCGTCCCTCACGAAAAAGCAAATAAGCCAAGTTGCGGTTTACCAAGACATCTTTCGGATCCAAAGCTAAAGCATTACCAAAATATTCATGCGCCCGATCGTAATCCCCAATAAGCGTTAACGCCCCGCCCATGTTATTATTCCAGTGCAGACGTTCCTTATGGTCCATAATGAGGGACCGAGCCTTCAATAAAATGTTCAGGGCTTCTTGCGGCCTTCCCGTTTCAATAAACAGCGCCGCGTAGTTGATTAAATCACGCGATAGTATGGGCTTTCTCTTCAACACACACTGAAAATAGTACTCGGCTTCCTGATACTGCCCTTTTTTGAACATCATTTCCGCATAATCGCCCATGTAAGCCTCATTGGCAAAATGACGAACCTCCTGTTTCAGAAATGTTTCCTGGTCATGCCAGAGATACGCATTCAAGGTGTACGATCCGACAGCAAGATAGAAAGCTCCCGCTATAAAAATGATCATAATCAATTTTTTCCGAAAAAAATCACTAAACTTTGCCGACATCCAAACAAGTCCCAGGGCGAGAAACGACATGGGCAGATAAAGCCAACGCATGGCCACCAGAGATACGGATGCTTTGTCAATAACATTGAGTACCGGCAACAATGTCAAGAAAAATGCCCCGACCGAGAAAACCACTAGCGATTCTTTTCGCCAGGCATATAAAAGCACGGCCATTAACAGGACGATGAAGAAGGATGCTAATACTGAGGGTGTCAGTAGGGACCCTGGATACCCAACTGAAAAGCTGTGTAGATTATGAGGAAGAAAAATGAGGTTTAGGTTATAGGTGATGAGATAGGGGATATGGGTGAGCCGGGCAAGCATGTCGCCAGGAACGCTGAATGAAGACGAAACCACAGTCTTTCTCAGGATCAGATAGATGATCATAATTATTATATAAGCGAAATAGCTCTCCATTTCCTTTCTGAGGTTCTTTTTTCCAGCCAACAGCCGCTGATATAGAAAGAAGATCGGTAAAACCATCAAGCCGAATTCCTTGGAAAAAACGGCCAAGGCAAATGAAATGAGGGAAACGGCCAGGGCGTAGGGCGCACCCTTCTTCCACCAGATATGATAGGCATAAAATGATATGAGGATAAAAATAGTGACCAGAATGTTGTTCCTCGAAACGATAATGGAAACAGTTTCCGTATGAACCGGATGCACAGCAAAAAGAAGGACTGCGCAGAAGACGCCCAATCGGGGTCCGGTCAGACTAAGGAACAATTCGTACATCAAAAAACAGGTCAGAAGATGCAAGATCAGATTCGTCATCCGGAACCCGTATGCCTTCATCCCCCATATTTTGTAGTCCATAAAGTAGGTGACATTGAGCAGGGGCCGGTAATAGCCCGTATGGAGCACTCCCTTGTCTTTCTCATCAACAATGCCATCTTCTTGAGAAAGGTATGAGGAAACGGATTGAAGCCTGGTTATGTAGTGATTATCCCTGATCAGCGTTTGATCATCAAAGACGAAATCACCAGTAAATATAGGCAGATAGGCAATGATAACAACAATCGCAATGACAATATAATGCACAGGTCGGCTATTTATAATGCTCATTGAAGCACCCTCATTTACCGCCCGGAGGTAAGTCGATCTATGTACCTCACTTCTGTTTGTTTTCACTGCCGTTATCTTTTGACGGGTGTACAGGAAAAGCGTCCTTATCCATACCTGTTGTTTCTCCGACGGCATACTTCATCATTTTATGCACTTCGGCATCGGCGGAACCATTGGCTACAGCCTTCTGACCTTCCGTAACAACCGTTGTCATATCTCCTCTTTTTAACGCCAAAAGCATCAATATTTTACGGGCACTTAAATGGTGGGGATCGGCAAGCAGCGTTTTTCTTAATTCCTTGTCGGCCTCGTCTTTTCGCTCCATCTCCATCAATGCCAGGGCCATCCCGTAACGAGCTGACACATTTTCAATATTTATCTCCAGCGCCTTCTCATAGATATCAACGGCCTGCCGCCATTCCCCCATCAACCGGTAGCAGTCCCCAAGCATTCTCCGGTTTTCATCGTCAACAAAAGTCATCTGTTCCGCTTTTTTAAAATATTGAATTGCCTTTCCATAATCTCTCCTGCCGTACATGGCGAGGCCGACATTGTAATACAGGGGACCGAACTTCGGTTTTACCTGAATCGCGCTGTTCATATAGGCAAGTCCTTTATCATATGCGCCATTAGTTATGTAATATTGGCCCAAATTATTCAGGGCAATATAATTCTCAGGTATTATTTTCAAGGCATGCTCGAATAGAGTTACACTATTTCTCCAATAACTGACTTGCCACCAAGAAACAACCGACAAGCTGCCGGTAGTTACGATAAGAAGCACCCACAAAAGCAGCCGTCCCGATTGCCAACGGGCGGCAAGATCCGATGCCCCCCAGACAATGATGATGAACAAACCGATAAGCGGCACGTAGGTATAACGATCGGCCATAGCGTGGGGACCCACCTGGATAAGTCCGATTACCGGCACCAGGGTCCCGACATACCAGAACCAACCGGTGAAAAGATAACGTTTGCGACGCCAGATCAGCATAATAATGGCGGTGATCACCGCTAAAAGAAGCAGCGCCCCAGTGACTTGAGCCAAAGGCGTGGTAACGGGATGGGGATAATAAAAAGTCAGATTCGCCGGCCAGAACATCATGGCAATATATTTTACGTAGGACACAAGTGCATTGGCAAAGCGGTCTGTGATTGATAAAACTTTTAGATCCGTTAAGGCTTGGACTTTATGTTCTGTAAAGATGACCAGTACGGATGCGATTACGGACAATACGACCAGGGGCAATTTCTCCAGCAAAAGGGCGCCAAAGGGTCGTCTGCCGGTACAAAGCTCTTGCGCATTCGTGACGATGCCGTTTCCAGCAGCCCCTTTCATCATCATCCGCTGCAACGGCCAATAATCCATGAGCAGCATGACAAAGGGGAAGGTAACGATCATCGGTTTGGACATAAGGCCAAGGATAAACAAAACAAGTACTACAGAGTACCGTCGCCAATGGGGAGATTCAGAATAATATACATAAGCCATCAGTGAAGAAAAACCAAAGAAGGTGCAGAGAAGATCCTTTCGTTGCGACAGCCAGGCTACGGATTCCACATGTAGAGGATGGATAGCGAAAAAGAGGGCGACAATGGCACTGCGGATCGGTACCTTGGCTGCCCGCTTAAGAAACAAAAAAAGGAGGAGGGTATTGAGGATGTGGAGGATAACGTTTGTCCAGTGATAGCCCCCCGGATTATCACCGAACAACTCCCTGTCGAGCATCAGGGAAAGCCACGTAAGGGGATGCCAAAAACCAGCCTCGATGGCCGTCATGGCCCACTTGAATCCGTCCCAGGTCAGACCCGCCATTACGTGTGCCCTTTCGGCAACATATGTACCGTCGTCATAATAGACGAACTTGAAGTCTTTGGCCTGCCAGTAAATGATAATGACAAACAGAATCAAGACCAGGCAAATTAGTATATCCCGTTTGTTGCCTGGTGGTTTCAATATGCCCCCCTTTCAAACAATCTCATAAAAAAAGGGGTGAGCCAATTGCCTCACCCCTCTTCATTTAAATGACCATGGAATTACGGAGTAATAACACCCGCACTGTTAATCCCGAAGGTCTTGCCGCCACTTGTGCTGCTTGCAGTAATCGACAAAGCACCGATGGTACCATCTACAACCGTTGTCGTTACATTATTCGATGATTTGAAGCCGTAGTTTCCCAAAATAGCCGCAGTTACAGTCTCAGCAGGCGAGTCGGAGAAAAAGGCCTGTGCTGCTGTATAAGCGTTTTTCACATCGGATCTCGACTGACTCTCATAGCCCCTGGTCCGGTACGCCGTGAACTGCGGGATGGCGATGGCCGCCAGAATACCTATGATGGCGATAACGATCATGAGCTCGATGAGGGTGAAACCCTTCTGTCCTTTTCTTTTCCTGAATACTTTCATTTCTTTTCCTTTCTCTATAAAATATTTGGTTGATTGCTGATTATTATCT
>Ga0116148_1004111_pt1 | contig 12899 bp, 10 predicted proteins | sample AD_UKC055_MetaG_FD_89786 | JGI IMG/M metagenome (GOLD analysis project Ga0116148, IMG submission 89786) | Active sludge microbial communities of municipal wastewater-treating anaerobic digesters from USA - AD_UKC055_MetaG | ecosystem: Engineered > Bioreactor > Anaerobic > Digestate | place: USA... | reverse complement strand
TAATGTATCAAACTGCAGCGCCGGAAGCAATATCTTTTTGCCGCTTCCTTGACGCAGAGCACGTCCCGGGTTCAACCCCGGTAATAGTCGACGTCGATCTTGTAGCGGTTGATCTTGTAGGTGATGATGCGCTCGGTGATGCCGAGCATGCGCGCGGCGCGGGCGCGGACACCGCGGCAGGATTTGAGGGCGTCCTGGATGAGCTCTTTTTCATAGGTGGCGACCGCCTCGGGCAGGGACCAGCGGGGCAGGGTGCCGCTGCTTTCGGCGGTCTGCAGGGTCGGCGGAAGATGGTAGCTGTGGATGACCTGGTCCTCGCAGACCAGCACGGCGCGTTCGATGCAGTTTTCCAGTTCGCGCACGTTGCCCGGCCAGTGGTAGCGCATGAGCATGTCGATGGCCGGCGTGGAGATGCGCTGGATCGACTTGCCGTTCTGGCGCCCGTATTTGATCATGAAATGGTCGGCAAGGAGGAGGATGTCGCCCTTGCGCTCCCGCAGGGGAGGGAGAAAGATCGTAAAGACGTTGAGACGGTAATAGAGATCCTCGCGGAACGCCCCGCGCGCCATCAGCTCTTCGATATTGGCGTTGGTGGCGGCGATGATGCGCACATCCACCTTGATGGTCTCGAGCCCGCCGACGCGCTCGAATTCGTGCTCCTGGAGCACGCGCAGGAGCTTGACCTGGGTCATGGGCGAGAGATCGCCGATCTCATCGAGAAAGATGGTGCCGCCGTCGGCGAGCTCGAAGCGTCCTTTTTTGCGCGCGACCGCTCCGGTAAAGGCCCCCTTTTCGTAACCGAAGAATTCCGATTCGATGAGATTTTCCGGGATGGCGGCGCAGTTGACGCGGATGAAGGCCTCCTCGCTGCGGGGTGAATTATAGTGGATGGCCTGGGCGACCAGCTCCTTGCCGGTCCCCGATTCGCCGCGCAGCAGCACGGTGGTGGGGGCGGGGGCGACCTGGGCCACCTTTTCATAGAGTTCACGCATCTCCCGGCTGTTGCCGATGATGTTCTGCAGGCGGTTTTCCTGGCGGAGCTGCTGTTTGAGGATGACATTTTCGGTGAGCAGTTTCTGCTGTTCGGCCTCCATGAGCTGGCGGAGGTTGAGCCGCTGCGCCAGGGCTGAAGCGACCAGGGTGAGAAAGTTGAGGGTGTTGTCATAGTCCCGCCGGGGCAGATAGGGCAGGTTGATAAAGAGGACGCCAAGCGTGCGGTAGTCGAGGGTGATGGGCACGCCGAGGAAGCTCTGTTCCGGGCGGAGGGCGCTCTCCCAGCTGCCGAGGCGATTGAGGAAGAGGGGTTCCCTGCTGACTCGGGGGATGACGACCGGCTTGCCGGTCCCGGCGATGCGGCCGCAGAGCCCCTCTTTATAGCCGTAGATCCCGCTGCCCTCGCGCGGGGGCAGGCCGACGGCAGCGGCGAGGTTGAGGGCTTGGCTGCTGGCGTCGCAGAGGAGGATGGCGCCGGAGAGGATCGGGAAGGAGTTTTTGAGGATCTGCAGGGTGACGGAGAGGGACTCCTGCATGTTCAGGTTCCGGCTCATACCCTGATTGATCTCGACCAGGATGGCGAGCTGCTGAGCGGCCACCTTGCCGCGGCCGGGGAGGGAGGAAGGTTCCATTGCGCGTTCCTTAAAGCTGCAAAATTGTTATAAAAATAAATATGGCTACAAATATGTAACCTGACTGGCTGTATTGAACGAGGCGCCGGAGCGTATGCGGGAATGGAAGGGCGCTCTGCGCAGTTCTGACCCGCTTTACATGCCACATGAACGACAAAAATGGCGCCTCAAAGAGAAATCCTACAATAATGTAAGAATATTGCCGGACAAATGCCACGCTTATTTTTGCCTGCCGTCACACTATAATTTGGCTAATTAAAATCAATAACTTGCGAGCTAAAGTCAAAGCCAATCCTTGTCCCTTTTTTCCCTTTTCTGGCACCGCTTTTGCAAATGGGCGCGGAATAGAGCACACAACGCACGGGGAGGGCGGAGCTGAGCTTGCCCGCTGCTCTGCTCAAGGTCGCCGCAGCGGGCCGCGCTGCCATCATCCACTTTCGAACGAAGGAGCCTCACCATGGCTGGTTATTCCATCTCATCCACCCGTAAACAGGTCGTTGTCCAGGTCGGGAGCAATCACAAGATCGACTATCTCCCCGCCGGGCACGCCGCCCAATATTACGGCATCAACAGTTTCAACGATCAGGTGATGCGCGAAAAGCTGCCCACAGAGGTCTATAAAAAGCTGCGCGCCACCATCCGCAAGGGGGAAAAGCTCGACATGTCGATCGCCGATGCGGTCGCCCATGCGATGAAAGAGTGGGCGTTGAGCAAGGGAGTAACCCATTTCACCCACTGGTTCCAGCCCCAGACCGGAACGACGGCGGAGAAGCATGCCGCTTTTATCGAGATCGAGGAGGATGGCAGCATCATCGAGCGGTTCCGCGGCGAGCAGCTCGTGCAGGGCGAACCGGACGCCTCTTCCTTCCCCAGCGGCGGCATGCGTTCGACTTTTGAAGCGCGCGGCTACACCATGTGGGACCCCTCGAGTCCGGCCTTCATCATGGAAGGGCCCCGCGGCGGGATCCTCTGCATTCCATCGGTCTTCATCAGCTATACCGGCGAGGCCCTCGACAAAAAGACGCCACTGCTGCGGTCGATGGAGGCCATCAACCGCTCCGCGCAGAAGATTCTCTCTCTCTTTGGGGTAGTGAGCGCCGGCAGGGTGGTCACCTCCATCGGCACGGAGCAGGAGTATTTTCTCGTCGACAAGGCTTTCTACAATTTGCGTCCTGATCTGCGCATCACCGGCCGCACCCTCATTGGCGCGCGGCCGCCCAAGGGGCAGCAGCTTGAGGACCACTATTTCGGCTCCATCAAGGAGCGGGTGCTGGCCTTCATGCAGGACGCCGAGGCCGAACTCTACAAGGTGGGGGTCCCGGCCAAGACGCGCCACAACGAGGTGGCGCCGCACCAGTTCGAGATCGTGCCGATCTACGCCGAGGCCAATGTCGGGGCGGACCGCAACCATCTCATCATGGAGATCCTCAAGCGCGTCGCCAACCGCCATGATCTCGCCCTGCTCCTGCATGAAAAGCCCTTCGCCGGTATCAACGGCAGCGGCAAACACAACAACTGGTCGATAAGCGATGGTGAGGGCAGCAATCTGCTCGAGCCCGGCAGGACCCCGGAGGAGAATCTGCAGTTTCTGGTTTTCCTGGTCGCGGTTCTGCGCGCAGTCTATTACTACGGCGATCTGCTCCGCGCCTCGATCGCCTCGGCGGGCAACGATCACCGCCTCGGCGCCAATGAAGCCCCGCCGGCGATCATGTCGGTCTTTCTCGGCGATCAGCTCACCGCCATCCTCGATGCCATCAAGGCCGGCAATGCGGCCAAGGCGACCAATGAGAGCATCATCGATCTCGGCATCGGCCAGCTGCCCAAGGTGCTGCGTGACTATACCGACCGCAACCGCACCTCGCCCTTTGCCTTCACCGGCAACAAATTCGAGTTCCGCGCGATCGGCTCCTCCGCCTCGGTTTCACTCGCCAATACCGTGCTCAGCGCGGCTGTTGCCGACTCGCTGGACATTCTGTGCAGTGAGATCGAAAAAGAGAGCGGCAAGGGGGTTGATCTCAAGGTCGCGGTACTGACCGTTCTGCGCAAGCACATCAAGGAGACTGAGCCGATCCGGTTCAATGGCAACAATTACAGCGAGGAGTGGGAGCAGGAAGCGGCGCGGCGCAATCTCCCCAATATCAGAAACTCGGCCTATGCCCTCGACGCTCTGGTGGCTTCGAAGAACATCGAAATGCTTGTGCGGCAGCGCACCTTCACCCGGCACGAGCTCGAGGCCCGCTATCATACCAAACTGGAGCAGTACATCAAGGCCGTCCAGATCGAGGCCGAAACCCTGATTCACATGGTGGAGACTCTGGTCATCCCCGGAGCTGTCGGCTACCAGCGGCGCCTGGTCGATACAGTGCGGGGGCTGAAAGCGCTGGAGGAGGAACTGGCCGGTCTCTCCTTCGCCAGCGAGGTCGAACTGCTCAAGCGTGTCACCGAGTTGATCGAGCTGTGCGGGCAGAAGATCAAGAGCCTGAAGGCCGCGATGAACAGGGCGGAGGCGATGGAGGATTATTCCAAATGCGCCCGGTTTGTGGCCGACCACATCCGGCCGCTGATGGAGGAGCTGCGCAAGCCGGTCGATGAGCTGGAGGTGACGATCGATGATGAGAGCTGGCCGCTGCCGCGCTATTCGGAGATGCTCTTCATTTTGTAGGAGGGAGTGCGGGCGGCGTTGAGCCGCCCGCGCGCAGAAAAAAAAAGGGCGATGAGTTATCTCATCGCCCGTATCGGCATTCTTTGGGGGTTATTTCGCTTTGCCAAGTATTCTGTAAACGCCGGTGCCGCATTTGGCGCAGGTGCCTTTTAATGCTGCACGACCATTTTTCATGGTCACTTTTATGCCATCTTTGACCTCGGTCTTGGCTTTGCATTTTACACAATATGCAGTTTCCGCCACGTCGAGTTCCTCCCGTTAAATTAATCCCCACAGTTCATTTACTTAAGAATAAATTACGGGATTTGTGGGCAAAAGTCAATTAAAAGTTGGCCCGCACCCAAAAAAACGGTTGGATTCCGTCACGGCGCCATAGTGTCGCATTTGACTAAATTACAGTATATTGAACGGTCTTTTGCCGCCATGCGGCTGCCTCCCAGCACAAAAATAATCGCCGCCAGGAGCAGGCCGAGGATATCGGCGAGGGCATCCAGGCCGTCGCAGAAGCGGCCCGGGATGATGGCTTGATGCACCTCATCGAAGAGGGCCAGGGGGACGCCGATCCAGAGCATGCGGAGAGTACCGGTGCGGACGGCCTGACCGTCGCCGCGGGTGGCGGCGCGTGCGATGAGGAAGCCCAGCACGGCATAGGTGATGAAATGGTAGACCTTGTCCTCCATTTCAAAGCCCAGAGAGGGGGGAGTCAGCTTGGGCAGCGAGGTGAGGACAAAGATAAAGAGCCCCCACAGCCACGCCGGCAGCTGCCAGTAGAGTTTTTCCCGCAGCGTCCTTTTCATGATTTCTGCACCCCCTGCAGGGCGCCGGGCAGGGCGTCGAGGAGGTCGCCGGCGATCATGCCCATTTCGCCCCTGTGGTCGCGCGCCAGGTCGCCGGCGGCGCCGTGCAGCCAGACTCCGCACAGCGCGGCATCGAGGGGAGTGAGGCCCTGGGCGAGGAGTCCGGCGATCAGGCCGGTGAGAACATCCCCGGCGCCGGCGGTGGCCATACCGGGGTTGCCGGTGCTGTTGATAAAGACCGCGCCGTCCGGAGCGGCGATGACCGAGGGACCGCCCTTGAGGACGAGGATGTGGCCCAGCTTGACGGCCCACTCGGCGGCGGTCTCCACCGGCCGGGCGAGGATCCGGGCTGTGGTCAGTCCGGTCAGCCGGGAGAACTCGCCCGGGTGGGGCGTGAGGATCAGCGGCCCCGGATAGTTCTGCAAGAGATCCAGATAGTCGGTGCAGAGGTTGAGCCCGTCGGCGTCGAGGACCATGGGCTGTTTCATCTCGCGCAGCAGGCGGTGGACCAGGGCGGCGGTTTCGGGATGCTGACCGAGGCCGGGGCCGACCGCCAGCACGCTCTCCGCGGCCAGGGCGCTTTTCCAGGCGGGATAGGCGGCCTCGCGCAGGCGGCCGGTCTCCTCGTCGGCGAAGGGCCAGGTGATCACCTCGGTGAGTTTGGGGACCAAAAGCGGCAGCAGGCTGGTCGCGGCAGCCAGGTGGCACACTCCGCAGCCGGCGCGGAGGGCTGCGGAGGCGGTCAGGCAGGCGGCGCCGGTATAGCCGAGGGAGCCGGCGATGACGCCGACGCTGCCGAGGCTGTTCTTGTGGGCGTCGGCCGGGCGGCGCGGCAGTCTGGCGCGGATGTCGGCGGCCTCGAGGCGGCGCACCGGAGTGCCGCTCTTCGGCGCCCGGTCCGGCGGCATGCTGATGTCGATGAGGTGGATCTCCCCCGCCTGTTCGCGCCCGGGCGAGAAGAGCAGCCCCCGCTTCAGCCGGGCCATCACCGCGGTGGCCCGGGCCCTGATCGCCGGGCCTGTCACCGCACCCGTGTCGGCATCGATGCCCGTGGGAATGTCGACCGCAAGGATCGGCGCCCCCAGCTCGTTGAGCAGGGTGGTCATCATGGCAAAGGGGCCGCTCAGGGGGGTGGCGGCGCCGGTGCCGAGCATGGCGTCGACGATCAGATGGGGTGGAGGGATGGGTGGAGCGGGGATGGCATCGATAAAAGTCGTCTGGCCGCCCATTCGCTCCCAGATGACAAGATTGGTCAGGGCGTCGCCGTGGATCTTTTCCCGCGCGGCGAGGACCCAGAGAGTCACCCTGCAGCCGCTGTTGGCCAGATGGCGCGCCACCACATAGCCGTCGCCCCCGTTATTGCCCGGCCCGCTGACAATGAGAACCCGTTTGCCCTCCGGATCACCCAGCATGTTTTTGGCCAGCGCGGCGATGCCGCGTCCGGCATTCTCCATGAGCAGGAGCGCGGGGATGTGCAGTTCCTGCTGACACTCACGATCAAGAGCGGCCATCTCTGCGGCCGTGACGACAATCTGCATCTCGTTCTCCGGAAAATTCCAGCATCAGGGCGTTGGTAGTTAGACTGCCCGGCCGCCGGCGCGGCCTCAGGACAGGTACTGCATGATTACCACTGCGACGGCGGAGAGGCGGCTGTGGCTGAGCGAGAGCAGGATTTGCCGGTCCGCCAGCACCTCCGCGAGGCGGCCGCTCAGAAGAAGCTGCGGCCGGCCGTTGGCCGCGTTCTCGACCCGCACATCATGCCAGCGGAAGTGGTGATACTCCTCCTCGCTCAGGCACTTGATAAAAGCCTCCTTGGCGGCGAAACGGGCGGCCATGGACTCGATGCCGGAGGCCTTGCGGCCGCAGTAGGCGATCTCCTCCGCGGTGAGAATGCGGCCGACAAAATGGTCGCCCCAGCGGTTGACGGCGGAAGCGAACCGGTCGAGATCAACGATATCAGTGCCGATGGCGCGAACCATGTCTCCATCCTTCCTGACCGGCGTCAAACTGCAAGGGCTGCGACCGCCGGAACTATTTAAAAAATAACATATATGGCCATCTTATGCAATAACTTTTGCTTGCTTGTCGATCTTTTTTGGTGTACTTTTATAGATAAAGCCGTCAATTTATTTCACCGGATAGCAGCCCGATTATCATGGATCCGATTTCCGCACAACTCATTCGCGATGCCATCGAGGGGGATCAAAAGGCCTATGCCGAGATCGTCCAGCGCTACCGCAACCAGATCTACAGTCTCATCCTGCGGATGGTCCGGCGGCGCGAAGAGGCTGAGGATCTGACCCAGGAGACCTTCATCAAGGCCTTCAACGCCCTCTCCAGTTTCAACGCCGAATATGCCTTCAGCACCTGGCTCTACAAGATCGCCGTCAACAACTGCATCGACCATTTCCGCAAAAAGCGCCTTAAAACCTACCCCCTGGATAACCCGATCCCGTGCAAGGATGGCGAACTGCAGCGCGAATTTCCCGACCAGGAGGCTGGTCCCGACGCCGGCCTGATGGAGAAGGAGCGCCGCCTGACCATCCAGGAGGCGATCGATTCGCTGCCCGTGAAATACCGCGAGGCGATCATGCTCCGCCATGCCCAGGACAGATCCTACGAAGAGATCGCCCGCCTGCTCAACCTCCCCATCGGCACCGTCAAGGTCCGCATTTTCCGCGCCCGTGAAATGCTGAAAAAGAAGCTGCGTGACCAGCGTAAAACTCTGATGAGCTGATCAGGCGCAGAGCGTCGCGCACAGTTCCTGACAAACCATATCATAAAGCAGCACCCCCGCCTGCGTCAGGGCGAGGTGTCCGCTGTTGAGTGTGAGCAGCTCCTCCCCGGGGGCCGCGCTGAAAGGGGGGAGACCCTGGCAGCAGCCGCCCAGTCGTGCGATCGCGCGGCCGCCGCGATCGAGCAGCTCCTCGCCGAATCGTTCCCGCCAGCGCGCCAGATCGATGCCCGCGCGCCTGCGCAGCCCCAGCAGGAGCGCCTCGCTCTTCTCCTCCTCGCGTCCGATCCTCTCCCGGCCGGCGACCGCCGGCTCATTTCTCCGCCATGCAGCGAGATAGCCCTCTAGGTCCCGTCCGTTCCAGAAGCGTTCGCCGGCAGCGAAAGAGTGGGCGGCCGGGCCGAGGCCGAGATAGGCCTCCCCTTCCCAGTAGTGCTGGTTGTGGCGCGCCTCGCATCCCGGCAGGGCGTAATTGGAAATCTCGTAATGCTGATAGCCCGCCTTTTCGGCCATTTTTTTACCCGTCAGAAACATCTCCCGCTCGACCTCTTCATCGCAGGGCTGGAGCCGGCCGCTGCCGACCGCCTGCGCGAGGGGCGTGCCGGTTTCGATGGTGAGCCCGTAGAGCGATAGATGGGCCGGCCGGCAGGCGATGGCCTGCCGGAGCGAGGCCTCATAGTCGGAGTTGGATTGGCCGGGCAGGCCGAAGATGAGGTCGAGGCTGATGTTGGCGAATCCCGCTGCGCGGGCGGAGGCGAGAGCGCTGAGGGCCTCGGCGGCGGAATGAATGCGGGTGAGGAGAGCGAGCTCGGAGTCGTGAAAGGACTGGATCCCCATAGAAAGCCGGTTGATCCCCGCCTGCCGGTAGCCGGCGAGATGGGCGCTGTCGAGGGCGCCGGGATTGGCTTCGAGGGTGATCTCGGCTGCGGGCGAGAGCGCCCAGCCGGAGCGGATCTGTTCGAGCAGGGTGTGAATCTCTTCAGGCGGGATCAGTGACGGGGTGCCGCCGCCCCAATAGATGCTGGTGAGAGTTTTGCCGGCGAACGCGGGGTGACGCCGGTAGTATGCGATCTCCTGCTGCAGCGACTCGAGATAGCGCGGCAGCAGGGCGGTATGGGTGGAGGAATAAAAGTCGCAGTAAATGCACTTGTGCCGGCAAAAGGGCACGTGGATATAGAGCGCCAGGCCGGCCATGGCCTAACGGATGATGCTGAAGATGCGCGACCAGCGCACGTGGCGGAAGAGCGAGGCGTTGCGCTCAAGCGAGAAATAGATGACCAAGGCCTGGCCGCGGATGTTCTTCATGGGCATGAATCCCCAGTAACGGCTGTCCTGACTGTTGTCGCGGTTGTCGCCCATCATGAATAGGTGTCTGGGGGGCACCACCACCGGACCGAAATCGTAGGCGAAGCCTTCATAGCGGCGGATCGTGTACTCCCTGGCGCCGGGGGTCCGGACGCGGTAATAGTTGATATAGCGGCCTTCCGATTCATCGAAGCGGCGCTCGAGGAAGGTGATCTCCCCTTCGGGAGCGCCGTTGACATAGACCACCCCCTTGCGCATCTCGAGGGTGTCCCCCGGCACGCCGATGCAGCGTTTGATATAGTCCAGTTTTTCGTCGAGAGGGTATTTAAAGACAATGATATCGCCGCGTTTGGGCTGATGGACGGCCGGCATCTGGAAAGAGGGCAGTTTGATATCGGTGAAGGGGATGCGATCCGGGGTTACCGCGCCGTAGACGAATTTGTTGACCAGGAGAAAGTCCCCGACCAGGAGGGTGTCCTTCATTGAACCGGTCGGGATGCGGAATGCCTGAATGACAAGCATGCGCAGAATGAGGGCGGCGATGAGAGCCACGGTGAATGCTTCGGCATACTCCTTGAAAACCTGGCGACCTTTACTGCTCATGCAATATCCTTTCGCTGTAGCGTGGAGAAAGTTAATAGGTCCATTCAATTTTATCTAACTTCTTTTCCGCGGCTGTGGTTCCCAGTGCGAGCAGGCCCAGCGCGAGCGCGGCGGAAATAATGATCCCCGGATCCGGTGTCGAGAGCAGAAAGAGGCTGAGGGCGACGATCGCGCCGAGGATGCCGACAAAAAGGAGGAGGATCAGCGATAGAAAAAAACCGCTGCCGGTGCTGAGCATCCGTTTGGGATGGTCCCAGTTGAAATTGGCGTAGCGGGCGCCGAAGAGTCCGCCGCAGCTGGTCGCGCCGATATTCACGATGATCAGCAGAAGGAGGGCCCTGAGCAGAACCCCGGCGGGGGTATGGTGAAAGAAGGCGACGACCGCGGCGGCGAAAAGGGCGCTGGTCATGGTGAAGAAAAAGCTGACCGTCATTTTCGCCAGCCAGACTGTGCGCAGCCGGACCGGGGCGAGTTTGAAGAGCCCGAAGGCGGTACGCTCCATCGGGATCATCCGCGTGGAAATGGTGCTGCTGATGAGCGCGCTGAAAATGAAGAGAAAGAGAAAGGGGAAATAAGCCGAGATTTCGCCGCTCTCCGGTCCGGTCTTCATGCGGTTGATGAAAGGCAGCAGCACCATCATCGTCGTGAAGAGCAGAATCTGGATGAGCTGCTGGGTGTCGCGGAAGATGAGCTTGCAATCCCGCTGGACGAGGGTGGTGAAGAGGCTGCTTTTCCCGGCCGGCATGGAGCGGGTGTCCGGCCGGCTGACCCGGCGGCTGCGGGAGGCGCTTTCGACGCCGCTGAAAGTGTCGCGGCGCAGGGCGCGCTGCAGCAGGGCGGCGGCGGCCTGATAGAGCAGGGCGCCGGCGGCCAGCAGGAGGAGGATCTGCGCGGCCATGGCGGTGTAGCGCTGCGTGGCGGTGTGCATCAGGGCGTTGACGAGCCAGTCCGACGGGAACCAGGCGGCCAGCTTGCCTCCCACGTTGAGATAGTTCTGGCCCGGCAGCGCGATCGCTCCGGGATGGATCCTCTCCGGCCTCAGCATCTGAAAGCCCAGCCAGATCGCGATCGAGATCAGGCTTAAAAAGACCGCGGAGACGTTCTTGGCACGGCGTGCCGGCATGAGGCTGACCAGCCCCATGGCCAGCAGGGCGGCCACCCCGGTCGGGATGGCGAGAAAGAGCAGGCTGAGCGGCAGCAGCAAAAGCCAGAAGAGAAGCGGCGCCTTGATGACAATGCCCGCGCAGATCAGCACCGGCAGGGCGATGCCGAAATAGAGGGTGGAATTGGCCGAGGTGGTCTCGATAAATTTGAACTGGAAGATCGTGGTCAGCGGTACCGGGGCGCTCATCAGCAGGGGGAGATCCCTGGAAAGGAAGAAGATATGGAGCACCAGCGCCAGCCCGCTGAAGAGAAGCATGATGAAGATGCCGAGGAGGAGGTTGCGCACGAGCAGGAGGATGGCGGGAAGGCCCAGCTCGGGGCTGGCCATCATCGCCTCCATCATGGCGTACATGTTGATCAGCACCACCAGCGGCAGGATGATTAAACCGATGTAGCCCAGTATACGGCGGCGCCCCTTTTTGCCGCTGCGGCGTAGAGAGTTGATCAGGGCGTGGAGCCGGTTTTGCAGCAGCAATCCCAGCATGGTTCTACTGTTCCTCCAGGAACCGGTTGACGTCGGTGCCGACCTCTGAAGCGGTCAGTTGCAGAAAGATCTCTTCGAGCGAGGCTTTTTCGGTCGCCGAATTTTTGCGCAGTTCATCCATGGTGCCCAGGGCGATCAGCCGGCCCTGATGAATGATGCCGGCGCGGTCGCACATGCGTTCCGCCACTTCGAGAATATGGGTGGACATGAAGACGGTGGTGCCGCGTTCGACCATGCCGCGCAGCAGGTCCTTGAGATTGCGCGCGGCCTTGGGATCGAGGCCGACGGTGGGCTCGTCGAGAAAGAGGACCCGGGGTTCATGAACCAGGGCGCCGGCGAGGGCCACTTTTTGTTTCATACCGTGCGAGAACTCTTCGATCAGCTCGTCGGCGCGGTCGTTGATCTCGAACATTTCGAAAAGCCGGCCGGCGCGGCGTACGGCATCCTCCGCGGGCACCTGGTAGAGCCGCGCCATGAAATGGACGAATTCGCGCGCGCTCAGCTTTTCATAGAGCACCGGCGACTCCTGGACCAGCCCGAAGAGTCGTTTGGCCCCGATGGGATCGGCGGCCAGATCGATGCCGTCGATCAGGACCCGCCCCTGGTCGGGGTGAAGGAGCCCGGTCATCATCTTGATGGTAGTGGTTTTGCCGGCGCCGTTGGGGCCGAGGAAGACAAAAAGCTCGTTCTCGATCCGGAGCGAAAGCTCTTCCACTGCGACCCGGTCGCCGAAAGCCTTGTGTATCTGTTCAACCTGGAGCATTGCGGTCTTTTTTCCCCCGAGATAATACCGGGCTCCGGCCGGCGGGCCGGGTTGCGTGGAGACAAGACGGGCGTGGCGCCGTCACGATTTGAGGATGGCGAGGAACGCTTCCTGGGGCACTTGTACCCGGCCCAGCTGTTTCATCCGTTTCTTGCCTTCTTTCTGTTTCTCGAGCAGTTTGCGCTTGCGGGTGATATCGCCGCCGTAGCACTTGGCGGTGACATTCTTGCGCACCGCGCGCACGGTCTCGCGGGCGATGACCTTGCTGCCGATGGCCGCCTGGATGGCGACCTCGAACTGCTGGCGCGGGATCAGCTCGCTCAGTTTTTCGCAGACACGGCGCCCCCATTCGTAGGCCTTGTCGCGATGGACGATGGTCGAGAGGGCATCCACGGATTCGCCGTTGAGCAGGATGTCGAGCTTGACCACCGGCCCCTCGCGGAAGCCGATCAGCTCATAATCGAAAGAGGCATAGCCGCGCGTGACCGATTTCAATTTGTCATAAAAATCGAAAATGACTTCGCTGAGGGGAAATTCATAGTGCATGTTGACGCGGGTTTTGTCGACGTACTCGGTATTGATATAAGCGCCGCGGCGCTCCATGGCAAGGGACATCACCGCCCCGATGTACTCGGAGGGGGTAACGATGCTCGCCTTGATGTAGGGCTCCTCGACGTGATCGATGTCGTTGGGCGAGGGCAGGTTGGCCGGGTTGTCCATCACCAGCTGCGTCCCCTTGTTGGTGAAGACGTGATATTCCAC
>Ga0116148_1004109_pt1 | contig 12904 bp, 9 predicted proteins | sample AD_UKC055_MetaG_FD_89786 | JGI IMG/M metagenome (GOLD analysis project Ga0116148, IMG submission 89786) | Active sludge microbial communities of municipal wastewater-treating anaerobic digesters from USA - AD_UKC055_MetaG | ecosystem: Engineered > Bioreactor > Anaerobic > Digestate | place: USA... | reverse complement strand
TCAGAAAGGCGAGTACGACCATGGGCGTGGCGCATCTGGGACAGGAAAGTGCGTCGACATGCAGGGCGCGATGCAACAGGCGTGCCCATGACGGGTGGGTACGGAAGCGCCGGATTTTCACCGGCCGGTGCCGATTTTCTGGCCGCTCCGCACACGACGGATGCTGTCCCGAGCTGACCACGCGAAGCCCGAGGTTGTTGTTGCGGTTGCCGGGGTCGTTGTTGTTGCGATTGGCAGCGCGAACGTTCCTGGCGTTGTTGTTCCACGAACCGCCACGATTAACCCGGTTGGAGCCCGTTTCGTCATTGACCGCCAGGTATCATTTAGCCGGTATCCAACACCGATTCAAGTCCAGTCTCGCCATCGTGGGAATCAATGTGGTCAGGCGCGCACACACACCGGGTGAAAGCGGCAGTCTGCCCGATTCTCGCCCACCCGATCAGACTCTGGATTGAGGACAGAAGGTATTGAAATGACACTTCACCATTTTCAAATTCTCTCGTTACCGCCTTCACGCGCCGGGCGAAACGGCGTCGCCTGGGGTGATCGAACCTGATGAACCTGGGAAAAATATTGAATCCGAGAAACGCAACACCATCGGCTGTCTTTCCACGACGACAGACTTCGTCCTTCAACTCCAGGCGAATTTTTTTCATATACAAATCTGCGGCCAGCACCGAGTCACGAAGACGCCGTCGATCATTGTCGAACATCAAGATGTCGTCCATGTACCTGACATAACCGGGAACACATGCGATCTCCTTCATGAAGTGGTCGAAAGCCCCCAGATAAAGGTTCGCAAAATTCTGGCTGGTCAAATTGCCAATCGGAAGACCTTTTCGGTGTCATCCAGCCTGTCGCGGGGATTGCTCTTTCGGGAAACGAAGGGCGGCGTTCGGTTAACCGGCTCCATCACATCTCGATAGGTTACACAGAGTACCATCATCGGCTCCCGGTCAAACTCGACGATATGGTCGGACAAGGACAATAACTCGCGATCCTCAATAAAACCCTGAAAGGCTGTGTCATCAATGGTTCTTGAGGTCGTGTCGAACCGCAGTGTGAAAACTTTTGCTTTCAATCTGCTCGCTCCGCTTGAGATCCAGGTAATCGGACGTGTTGAAATTAACGTCGGCGCGTCGTCCGGTTGGCGTGCGCGGGAAGGCTTGCTGCGCGCCTTTTCCCGCTGTCACGGCCAACAGGCCGACGCGAAAGCACATTTTACCGTTGGCAAAAATCCGGCCGCAGGAAAAGGGTAACAGGAAAAAAGCGAAAAGTATAATTAAGGAATAGACCTGACCACGCGAAGCCCGAGGTTGAAGCCGCGGAGGCCGGGGACGTCGCTGAGGCGATCGGCAGCGCGAACGTACCTGGCGTAGTAGTCCCACGAACCGCCACGATCAACCCGGTAGGAGCCCGACGATGAACCTGTTGGATCCATCACCGATCCGCCGGCATACTCGTCAGTATACCAATCCCAGCACCACTCCCAGACGTTCCCAAGCATATCGTACAGACCCCAGGCGTTAGGACTCTTTCTGCCGCCAGGATGGGTAGTATTGCCGCTGTTATCGTCATACCACGCAATCGCGTCGATATCTCCGTAACGCGCGCCGGTACTGCCCGCGCGAGCCGCATACTCCCATTCGGCCTCGGTCGGCAGGCGGTATCCCTTGCACGACAATCCCTTGAAGCGGACGTTTTGACCATTGATCTCGTAACAATGCTCAAACCCCTCACGCGACGAAAGACCGTTGCAGTATTCAACCGCGTCAAACCAGCTGACCTGTTCGACCGGACAGTTGTCGCCACACTTTGAAAAATACGATGGATTACTGCCCATCACGGATTTCCATTCACCCTGTGTCACTTCCGTCGTCTTCATCAAAAACGGTCGCGAGATCGTCACACGCGTCTGTGGGCCTTCATCGCTGCTGCGGTCAGACTCATTGTTCGGAGAACCCATCATGAAGCTGCCTGCCGGGATCAACACGAAACCATCAGGCGTCGGATTGTCCATGCGGATACGGCGGATCACGTTCGCATTGTGCTCAACCGCGACTTCCTCGGTCTTGCTCTGGTTCCCGCAGCGGGCCTCGAGGCGATGGGTCGTCGCGAGAACCTTGCCCTTGTAGGGCGTCTGGCCAACCTGGCGGCCATCGATCAACAAAGTGCCATCGCATGGGCGACCGTCATGTGACTCGGTCAGGACCTGCAACAGGCCCAGCTTCGGTTCCAGTTGAACGGACACACGTTCGGTAGAACCCGCGCTCACGCGGACGTTCTCGACGCGACGGCCGTAAGCTTCCAGATCCAACGTCACTACATGCAGGCCACTCGCAAGGCGCGAAAATGACGCTGGTGTCACCTTGCCCGTGTTCTGGCCATCAATCGTGATCGCCGCGCCAGATGGCGTGCTGGCAACCTCGATGCCACCAAAATCCGCGGCCAACTGGAATGCCTTTGTCGTTGATTTACCGTCGCTGACCGTCACGGGTTCAGCAGCACCCCGATACAAATCCATCCGAACCTCGACCTGGTACGTGCCGGACTTCATCTGACGTTCAACATAGGGTGTCGTCCCGACAGGACGACCGTCGATCAAAACCTCGCCGCCCGACGGCGTACTGGTGATGTTCAACGAACCGAACGCCGGCAACAGCTCCAGATTCACCTCGCCGCCACCGGATGTCAGCACGATCTCACGCGCCGCGTCGTAGTAAAGCGCGTTCAGGCTGGCAGTGATCACGTAACGCCCGACCATCAGGACGTCCTGGTAAGGCGCCTTGCCAACAGCCTTGCCGTTGATGAATATATTCGCGCCGTCGGGATTAGTCTTGATGCTTATGATTCCGGTTTCGTCCGTGACCGCGTTTACGATGCTTTCGCCCCGATCCAGCTTCAATCCGTGCGATACCGTTCCGCCGCCGGTGATTACAGGGCCGGACGCCGAAACTCCGGCGCCGAACCGGACCGAAATGGTCTCGATACCTTTCATCAGGCCCACTTCATCACAATTCAGATCCTTGACAGAATGAGAGGCAACATTCGTGTCGGTAGCAAGATCATACAAATCGGCCGTAAGGACGCAGGTATTTCCGACTTTCCACATCTTGGCCTGAAGGACACTGTTCGCGGCCAGGTAGCCGCCGATCTTCGCCCGGCATGAGCCGTAACACTCCGAAGAGAATTTGACGCGTTGTTCGGACAGGGCACGGGCAACGTCGTCACGCGCAACGACCATGAACGCGCCGTTGCCGCTCATGCACGAAACCAGGTAGTCGTTCATGCGGTTTTTAGCGTCGGGCGGCATCTCGACCCGGTCGAACGTGATGTCCATCACCGCCAGAACGGGCGGTGGGGGCTGGTCAGGCACCTGGGCCGATGCCACGGAAGGCGCCAGCACGAGCAAAACCAGGATTGTCAGCCCCGAAACCAACATGAAACAACGAACAAGCAGACCAGAATGTCCCATCAAAACCCCCGGACGCGTCCCGAAAAACCATACCGGAATGTTACGCAAACCTTGTACCACATTTCAGGCAACCGAGGTATATGCCCAACGCCAAGCATCATCTTGAGTCAATTCTATCCCTATCCAGAAGGGCGAATTGTCATTCGCCCCTACGCGGAGGCGGCCTGGGACTCTTGACTAATTCTCGGGGTTACACCATAATCCGGGCGCTGGTTTTGACCGGCATTTGATTATCGGGGCTGTAGCTCAGTTGGGAGAGCGCTGCGTTCGCATCGCAGAGGTCAGGGGTTCGAATCCCCTTAGCTCCACAAATTCAACATCCGCCAATGATATGTGTTCCACCCAGGCCGCGGAGTGCCGCTGACAGGCTGGGCGGGTCCGTGATGATCGCACGCTGGCCACCGCGTTCCAGGAAGCCACAGACCGCCTCGACCTTTGGCCCCATCGACCCGGCCGGGAATTCCCCGGCGTCCAGCAGCGCCTTCAGGCCTTCGGCCGTGATCGCGTCAATCTGACGTTGATTCGGTGTATTGAAACCGATGTAGACCTTGGGGACCTCGGTGAGAATGACGAACAAATCCGCGCCAATCTGGGTCGCCAGCATCGACGACGACAGGTCCTTGTCGATAACCGCCTCGACACCCTCGTAGGAACGATCCGGCTTCTTGATGATCGGAATTCCACCGCCGCCGCAGGCGATAACCACATGTCCGGCAGCCGCCGACTCGCGGATCATGTGACGCTGGATGACCTTGACCGGCCTGGGAGACGGAACCACACGACGCCAGCCGCGACCGGAGTCCTCGACGATCTGCCAGCCCATCAAGTCGCGGCGACGTTCGGCTTCCTCCCTGGTAAGGAACGGCCCGACCGGCTTGGTCGGATTACGGAAGGCCTCGTCCTGGGGGTCGACCAGAACCTGTGTCACGACCGTCACGACGTACCTCTGAATGCCACGCCGCCGCAACTCGTTCAACATCGCCTGCTGCAGGAAGTATCCGAGCGAACCTTCTGTCTCGGCGACCAGAACGTCCATCGGCATCTTCGGGATCTTGTCGTCGCCGCACGTCTCGTTCAACAGCAACAGGTTGCCAACCTGCGGACCGTTACCGTGCGTGATGACGATGTTGTACTCACGCTCGACCAGCGTCTGCAGAAAGGCACAGATGTTCGCCGCGTTGCGTTCATGATCGTGAACGGTGCCCTTTTCACCCTTTTCAATGAACGCATGTCCACCAAGGGCAATCAGAACCGTCGGTTTTTCTTTTACCGTTGCCATTTATCCACCTCAGGAAAACGGAAGGGTGAAGCATATTGAGGACAATCGGTGTCGTCAAGGCAGGGACGAACAGTTCAGACACGTTCCATCGTCTTGGTCGCGACGACGTCGACACCTTTTTCGCCAAGCAGATCCGTTAACAGGACATCACCCAGCCTGACCGGCGCCGTGACCCTGATCCGGTGGATCTCGACGGCCGCCGCCACAACGCGATCCTTGGGAACCGGTGCCGTGACCTTGACCGGCAGCCGTTTATGCCTGGCGCCGTCAATCGCAACGGTGGTCGACATGAAGCGCCTCGGGTCGCGAAATTCCTGCTGGGCATACTTGGCGCCGCGGTTGCATTGATGCCCCTCGATCTCGAGGACCTCGAGCCCCTCGTGCGTCAACTGCAGCGGGCATCCGATCGGGCATCCAATGCACGTAAAACTCTTGTGATCGCTCATCTTTTTCACCATGTGCGACCGGCTTCACTTCTGAAGCGGACGAATATCAATCCTGAGCGTGTCGCCCTGGAACTGGTCCAGTGCGTCCGGCTTAATCCTGAACATAATCATCTCGGCCGGGACCACAAAAGACAGTCGCTTGCGCATTATGTCTCCGATGATGATCTCGCACGGCTTCATAGGTTCCTTGCAACGCATGAATATCTGATGTTCATGGCCGGTGCTGAGGCTGTGCGGCAGGCAATACCTGACGTTGTCGCCGGGAACCAGCCGGATGTTGTCCTGTGCGCGCCTGATGCCCAGCGCGTACTCGCCCGCGTGGCGACCGGCCCGCAACGCCTCACCGGTGACGAAATCGACAAGGTCGTGCACATGCAGGACGTTACCGCAGGCAAAAACACCGGGCAGGCTGGTTTCCAGCGTGGATGAGACGATCGGGCCACGAGTCGTCACATCCAGCTGAATGCCAAGGCCTGCCGACATCTCATTTTCGGGAATCAGGCCGATTGACAACAGCAGAGTGTCGCAATCCACCGTCCTCTCCCGCGACATGTCCGGCTTGAAACCTGGCCCGACCGGGGCGACCTTGATGCCCGACAACCGATCACGCCCCATGATCTCGGTAACGGTCGTCGACAGGTGCATCGGTATGCCAAAATCATCCAGACACTGAACGACGTTTCTGGTCAAACCGTTCGAATACGGCATCAGTTCAAAGACGCCGACGACCTCACAGCCTTCCAGAACCAGCCGCCGAGCCATGATCAGGCCGATGTCGCCGGAACCGAGTATCGCGACCTTTTTTCCGGGCAGATAGCCCATCATGTTCGTGAACTTCTGTGCCAGTCCGGCTGTCAACACGCCGGACGGCCTGGTACCGGGAATACGTATCGCGCCGCGCGTGCGTTCGCGACAGCCCATCGCCAGCACGACCGAACGGCAGGTCAGGGTTCGCAGGCCGTAGTGTTCGCTCAAAATCCTGACCCGCTTCGCGCCGTCGCTGTCCAGACCGATCCCGGAAACGTACGAATTCGGCAGGATGTCGATCTCGTGGTCGATCGCCTCGACCACGAAACGCTCGGCGTATTCCGGACCGGTCAATTCCTGTTTGAAGTAATGCAGCCCGAACCCCGAGTGGATGCACTGCAGCAGGATGCCGCCCGCCTCGGCCTCGCGGTCGATCACCAGCACCCTGCGCGCTCCCGCGTCCCGGGCTCCTATCGCGGCCGCCAGTCCTGCCGGGCCGCCACCGACGACCATCACGTCGTACGGTCCTTCCATCCGTCCAAGCATGGTATCAATCCTCCTTCTGGCCGACCGTCCGGAAGACCGGGTCGGTCATCGGAGTCATCAGCCACGAATCGCCCCCCCGCTTCGTCACGGCCTCGGGTGGAATCCCCAGGCGTTCGGACAGGATATTGATGATTCGGGAAGTGCAGAATCCACCCTGGCAACGCCCCATGCCGGCGCGGCAACGGAACTTGACGCCGTCGATGGTCCGCGCTCCGTGGTCAATGGCGTCGTGTATCTCGGCCTCGGTTACCAGTTCGCACCGGCAGACGATCCGGCCGAACGCCGGATTCGCGGCGACCATCTTCTCCTGATCGCGCGGAAGCTGTTTGGCAAACCGGGGCGGCCCGTCGATCGCGGCCACGAAGTTCGCCTTTTCGTTCAGCGGCAGCCCCTGGCCAGCCAGGATCTCACAGACATACTCACCGATGGCCGGCGCGGACGTCAGGCCGGGAGACTGGATGCCGGCGACATTGACAAAACCCTTGACGGCGGTCGGCCCGATTATGAAATCGCCGGTGCTGGAGACGGCGCGCAGGCCGGCAAACGCCGTGATGACATCGGACTGATGAACCGACGGACACAGCCTGCTCACATAGTCGAAGATCTCTTTCGCACCGGCAAAGGAAGTGGTTACATCCTCGCGGTCCGGCGTGTCGTGCGCGGTGGGGCCGACCATGATCGTGCCGTCATAGGTCGGGATGATCAGGGTCCCCTTGGTGATTCCCGTCGGCAGCGGAAAGACCAGACGGCGAACGATTCCATGAAGACGCTTGTCCAGCATGAACTCCTCGCCCTTGCGAGGATTGATCGTGTAATCGTCAAGTCCGACCATCGCCGCGATTCGATCGGCATAAACGCCTGCCGCGTTCACGACATATCGGGCGTGAACAACGCCGCCAGGAGTTTGAACATGCAGAGGTCCGTCGTCGGTATCATCGTGATCAATCGACGTCACCGGACAATCGACCCGCAGTTCGACTCCGTTGTTCTCGGCGCATTCCATCAAGGCGAACGCGAACTCGTAGGGATTGATGACGCCACCGGACGGCGCGTAAAGGGCGCCGATCAGGTCGTGCGACAGGTTGGGTTCCTCTTTCTGCAGACGCTCGGCGTCCCACAGCTCCAGACCGGGAACGCCCTTCTCGTCTCCCTGGCGCTTCAGGGCCTCGAGTCGCGGCCAGTCTTCCTTCTCGCGGATCCAGTAGAGGGCGCCGATTCGCTCGAATCCGAACTTCAATTCGGTCTGGAGCTGGTCGAACATCATGTTGCCGCGTACGACCAGACGCCCCTTCAGCGTGCTGGTCGGCGTGTCGTGTCCGGGATGGATGATCCCGGAATTCGTCTTGGTCGTGCCGAACCCGACCTCGGCGTTCTTCTCGAGAAGCACGACACGCAGGTCGAATTTCGAGAGTTCCCTGGCGATGGCGCATCCGATGACGCCGCCCCCGATTATCGCCACATCGTAGAGTTCACCTTCCATCGCACCCCTCATCAGGAAGCCCAGAAATAACTGGTGTTAAAGACACAAATCGCCGGTCAGCGGGCGATGACCGAACTGATCGCCGGCAACGCGGCCTCGACCGACTTGTGAATGCCGCCGGCCACGCCCCTTACGATCCCGTTCCCATCGACCAGAAACAAATACGGAATGACCGCCTCTCCGTCCTGGACGGGCACCCACGCGGAAGTGGAGTACCCGGCCAAATCCAGAAGAAGAGTGAACGGCACCGGGTTTCTCTTGAAATACTGCTTCAGCCTGACGTTTCCGCGATCACCGGGCGCGGGGATGGCGATCAGGATGACCCGCACCTTGTCGCTGTTACGGTTGGCGAACTCCGTGAGGACTGGAAGCATCTGTTTGCACGCGCTGCAGTCAACCGAAAAGAAGTCGATCAGAACTGGCGTGCCCTTGAGCTCGCTCAGACGGACCAGGGAATTGTCGAAACCGCGCAGATTGAAGTCAGCCGCCGCGTCGCCTTCCCTGACACAGACCGGATGATTCATCCGATCGTCACACGTACGGGAGTCGGGCGCAGGCGTGACCACGTCGGGAAACAGGAGTATGGTCAACGCCATCAGAATCGCGGCGGGACATCCGATCCATCTGTAAACAGATCGACTCAATTCCTGTCCCCTGTCCCGGCAAGGGCCGCCGAGATCGGTCCGACCATCCTGTCCTTGAACAACCTGTTCAGCGACAGGTCCTGGGCAGCCTGAATCGTGACACCCTCGCCGCCACAATCCGAGCTGGATCCCGATGAAATCACGGTCGCGCTGGAAACGTCGATCAGTGCCCATTCCATCGACGCACGGAAGTAGAACTCCATGTTGAAACGGCTGTCATGAAAAGCCGACCTGGCGTACACCACCAGCAGGTAACGCGAAAGACCGGCGGCCTCGGCCACTGCCGAGCGATCTCCCTTCAGGCAGGCCGCGATCTGTTCACCGGTTATCGCGCCCGGCACCGTTTCCTTTCCGGACGCCGCGACCACGGACGCCAGTTCCGATCCCAAGACGGCGGTGGCCCGGTCTGACACCGTGAACGGCACGCCCCGTGCGGACTGGACATCGACCAGCACGCGCACAGCGACCCTTCGATCCATCTGACGGCACTCGCCAGCCACGACGCCGATGCGGGCATTGACCTCGCGTGAAAGCACGTCGGTGTTCAAGTAGACGGGATGGGCCAGTTCGCGCGGCGCCGGAAGCGACTTCAGCGCGGAAGCCACGTCCGCATAAGCGGAAGCTGCCTCGCAGAAATGACTCGACGACTGGAAGGCGGATGCCTTTTCGAAAAGATCGAGGGCGTAGCCGGCCAGGTCACGCTCGATGCGATCGACCTCTTCCAGCGTACGCGAATACTCGGCACGCGGGTATCCGACCAGAGCCCAGCAATCGTACCCGGACGAAGAATGCGCGCACCAGTACTGCAGGGCCGAAACCTCACGCATGGTCAAAGCCGTGCCGACAACGGTCACCGAAATCTCGACCCGGTTCGTGTCCACGCCGTTTTCGTTGATCTGCACGTCCGCCAGAACCGACTGAATCTGTGACGCGACGTACTGCGGAACCTGACCCGACGCCGACATTCTGGCCGCGGACTTCGCCTCGCTCTCGCTGGCGCGCCATCCGCTGCCGCCCACGAAATACAGATACCGGCTGTCGTGTGGCGGCGGCGTGTCGACCCAGCCCGGACGTGATGCGACAGTTGAAAGGCCACAACCCGACAACAGCGACGAAACCAGCAGGATCAGCAGCGTTGAGGCAGTAAAGTGACTGTTCGTCGGCATCCGGACCGAACCTCTATGCGGTCTGGGCGATTCTAGCCAAAACATCCTGTATGGGCAAGGCTTGTCCCCTTCTCCCGCATGGTGTCGCGAACAGGTCAAACCTTGTCCAGCTGTGGTATAAACGTGCGCCGGAACGCCGAGTGGTGAACAGCGATGAGGAAGGCCAAATCGATCAGGAACCAGTTGATTTGCGTGGCGGCTTTTGTGATCGCCGGCCTGCCGCTGCAGGTCATGGCATCAGGTGATAACGGAAGTGCGGGCGCGGACTCCACGGGCACGGCCGGAACTCCGAACAACAGGAATCCGGTGGTGCTCGAAATGCTGTCGAGCGTCTCCCAGGCGTCCGACAGCGAGCCTTTCCAGGTGGCGGCCAGACTGCGTATCGCTGAAGGCTGGCATGTCTATGCCGGGTGGCCGGGAAATACCGGCGAGCCGACGACTGTCCAGTTCACGACCGATCCGGAACGCGCCGTGATTGGGCGCGCGTCCTTCCCACACCCCGCGACGTGGGATCGCGACATTTTCGATCTGACGGCCTTCGGCTACGAAGGCGAGCTGCTCGTTGTCGCCACGGTCGAGGCCTCGGCTGCCGCGGTTGGGCAGGATCTGCCTGTCACCGCCAGCGCGCGCTGGCTGGCTTGCCGGGAAAAGTGCGTGGGCGGAACGGCCACGGCGTCGATTTCGATCCCGGTGGCGTCGTCGGCGGTTGCATCGGCAGACAATGCCGTATTTTCAAGTAAACCAGTACCCACGGAGCTTGAGGCGCGGCAGGCATGGCTTGAGTCGATGACCTATGAGGCGGACGGGATCTGGTCGCTTCGATTTCGGGCGACCGGATTCAAGGCGATCGACGACTTCGTCCCGCAATGGCTGCCCGGTGGAGACTGCATGGTCGATCGCTGGTCGATCGATCCGGCGGGTCCGTCTTCCTGGAATCTGGATGTCAAACTGCGTGGCTCGAACTGTCTGCCTTTCGCGGGTGGATTCCTGAGGGCCACGACCGATGGCGGCGCGGACGCCGACGATTTTGTGATCGGCGCGTGGTCCGATCCAGCGAAGAGTCCCTGGGCCAGGAAGGACGCGGCACAGGCCGCGACGCCGAAGGTGGCCGAGATCGGTGACGCAGAACAGGCGAATCCCGAAACGGCCGGCACGGCCGGACAGCCCCGGACGCCTTCGTTCTCATGGTACTTCCTGCTGTTGGCGTTCGCAGGCGGACTTCTGCTGAATGTGATGCCCTGCGTGATCCCGGTGATCATCCCGAAACTGAACCACCTGGTTAAGACGGCGGTCAAGTACGAGGACAGACGCGAAAGGCACTCGATGCTTCTTCGCAACGGGCTGGCCTACACCGCCGGCATCCTGTCGACCATGATGGCGTTCGCCGGTCTGATCGTGGCGCTCAAGGCGCTGGATCATCAGGTCGGGTGGGGATTCCAGTTCCAGAACCCGACGTTTCTGGCGGTGATGTGCGCGGTCCTGATGCTGATGTCGCTGGGAATGCTGGGCCTGTTCCCTCTGCAGTCGGCCGGCCACACCGACGACCTGAAGGGACTGCGCGCCACACGCAAGCGTGGCGTGGTGATCGAGTCCTTCCTGACCGGTCTTCTGGTCACTTTCCTGGGCACGCCATGCACGGCGCCACTGCTGGGTCCCGCGGCTGGATTCGCATTCCTGGCCGGACCTGCACAGATTTTCGCGTTCTTCGGGGCGCTGGGAATCGGTTTCGCGCTGCCATTCCTGCTGCTGGCGCTGCTGCCGGGCTGGTCCGCGCATCTGTCCAACTTCCGCGTAAGTGAACGTGGCAACAAGTGGTCGCATGGACTGGCGTTTTTCCTGCTGGCGACGATGGTCTGGCTGATCGGCGTCATGGGCGGCACCTACGGACTGAACGCGGTCGTCAGCATGCTGTGGTTCCTTCTGGTAATGACGGCCGCGGCATGGATCTACGGGGTCAGGTGCGAGCACTTCGAGGCGGACGCCGCCGCGAAACTGGAACGCGAGGAACAGGCGCTGACGCGTGACGCCGCCGCAGACGCGCAGACCAGACTTCAGGCGAGGAACGCGGCGCGCAGGACGTACACGAAGGCGGTGCGCAAAAACCGACTGCTGGCGGGTGGCGCGCTCGGCGTCATCGTCATCCTTACCGCCTGCATGCTCTGGAACTTCGAAGATGAAACCGGAGTGCGGCATGAAGCGGTCGCGACAGACTGCCCCGTAAAGTGGAATGAATGGTCGCAGGATGGCGTGGACAAGGCCCGAAGTGCGGGAAACCCGGTGTTTGTGGACGCGACGGCGAGCTGGTGCATGAACTGCAAGACAAACGAGAAGTTGGTGCTGGACCGGCAGGAAACGGCCGAACTATTCGAAAAGTACGGCGTTGTGCCGTTCAAGGCGGACTTCAGCCGACGCGATCCGGCGATCGCCAGATTGATCGAGGCGCACGACCGCGTGGGCGTGCCGGTCTACCTGGTCTACCCGCCATGTAGTGGCGAACCGCTGATCCTGCCCGAGATCCTGACTCCTGGCATGGTCAGCGACGCCATCGAAAAGGTCGGCCCCGCCCTGCCCGGTGGATGCCCGGCGGATTAGAATCCCAACCCCCGTCCCAGGCCAGTTCGCCGGGCTGGCGCCCGTGGCAAAGCATGAACGGGCGGCCCTGCGGGCCGGCCTCAAAATAGTGGTGAAAAACCAGAAATGCACCACGATCCCAGGGTCTCGGTGGCGCCCATGGCGCCAGCCTCGTGCCTGGGCTATATATGAACGGCCGCCCCTGCGGGCCGGCCTCAGGATCCTGATCCCGTCCCCGACCCTGATCCTGACCAGAAGGGCGAATTGTCATTCGCCCCTACGAGCCGCAGCAACCCGCAATTGCCCCTGACCCCGCCCCTGATCCTGCCCCCGACCCTGATCCTGACCAGAAGGGCGAATTGTCATTCGCCCCTACGAGCCGCAGGAACCCTCAATTGCCCCTGATCCTGCCCCTGATCCTGCCCCTGATCCTGCCCCTGATCCTGCCCCCGACCCTGATCCTGACCAGAAGGGCGAATTGTCATTCGCCCCTACGAGCCGCAGCAACCCGCAATTGCCCCTGACCCCGCCCCTGATCCTGCCCCCGACC
>Ga0116148_1004107_pt1 | contig 12905 bp, 9 predicted proteins | sample AD_UKC055_MetaG_FD_89786 | JGI IMG/M metagenome (GOLD analysis project Ga0116148, IMG submission 89786) | Active sludge microbial communities of municipal wastewater-treating anaerobic digesters from USA - AD_UKC055_MetaG | ecosystem: Engineered > Bioreactor > Anaerobic > Digestate | place: USA... | reverse complement strand
ATGTCTGTTTCTAAGAGGTATAATACCATAGAAAGTCAATTTAACGCTCTTCTATTTAGAGGAAGCGTTCTTAAATCAAATTCTGTGAAATATGATGATCAAAATGAACCTGAAATTTCAAAGAATGCTGTATCTTATTTTACACCTTTGCTTACTTCATATAAGGAAAGTCTTCTAGCATATATCAAAACATTACATAGGACTGTCAATTTTTATTCTGCGGTTCCCGACAACCTTTCTTTTCCTCTCTATTCAAATCATTTTACTTTTGATGAAAAAAAAGATAACACAACAATTAAAAGATTAGAAACTATAGAAAAACAGATACAAAAATTTCTTAACTTATTTGATCAAGATTCAAAAGATTTGGATGTAATCCTTCTTCCCTATTTTGCATGGTACCTTAAAAGTAAAAACTTAAAACCCTCAAAATCAGACTTTTTTTTATTTAAAACGCTTGTCAAGAAGCAAATTGCCAATTATACTGATATTTATCATGAATCGTAAAAGTATATTATTTGTTTCGTTTGCAGCAATTTCAATTTTTATTATTACAATTGTATTTTTCTCAATTAAAATAGGCATTTCAGCTTCCGACGGTAAGACCCATACAAGGGAACAGTTTTCTCTTCTAGTTCAAAAAACCATTGATTTAATAGAAGTTAACAACGGTATTTCTGATACCTTCATAAACTCTTATGTTTCAGCACTTAATCAGCAGGAAAATATTGGAGCAGTACTAATAAGTAATGCAGATGAGATTTATTTTGCCCATCCTTTGAATTCATCTCTTTTAAAAGTGGAAGAATCCCAGCGCTATACAATACAGACAAATTCATCAATAGTATCTGTGTACAGCTCCACAATTCCTCTTGATAAAGATATTTCAATAACCATAACGGCTGCTCTGTATCATATAACACCAAGTCAAATGTATTCTTATGCAAGAACAGCTTTTATGATAATTTTAATTACAACCCTCGGTGTATTTTTTATAATTGTTTTTCAATATGCTGTTTCAAAAAATATACCAGACAGGCAAAAATCTGACGTTGTAATATCTGATGATTATGAAATTACGCTGGATACTTCAATAGTAGATTCAATTCCGGAACCTGTTTTCGAGACAGAAAAGATTGAAAAAGCAGAAAATAATTCCGATTCTTTTTTACACAACGACATCATAGAGAAAACTGACTTATCTGATTCCCCTTTAGGCCAACGAGTATCTGATCCATTAGGTCTTTTTTCAAAAGACACAGGTTTTGGATGGGAATCATACTTAGAAACAAGACTCGATTCTGAACTAGCCCGTGCAGCCTCATCTGAACAGGATTTAGTGTTAATTATTTTAAGAATAAAAGATTTGCCTAGAACTACTCCGCACATAAAAAAAATATCAGCTGTTCTTTTAGAAACAATTAAATTTAGAGACCTGATATTTGAATACGGCAGTGACGGATATGCCTGTATTATTCAGGAAATGGATTTAGATATGGCCATGAAGTTATCTGAAAAGCTATACAGCTCTTTGCAGACAGTTTTAAAAGAGAATAATGTTCTCAATACAATAGGAATAGGAATATCAACACGAACACTTCGCATAATTCCGGGCTCAAGAATACTGCAGGAATCATCTCAGGCATGTGATAAATCTTTTGAAGAGGAAGGACTTCCTATAGTTGCTTTTAGAGTAAATCCCGATAAATACAGAAAGTTTCTGACTGAAGTCGATGAATAAGTTTTAGTTATTCACTGTTTCATTATCATTATTTTCAATATCTATAGGCTCAAGCTCTTCAGTCTTTTCTTCAGTAATGAGTGAAAAGACTTGTGAATCAAGAGGAAATTTTTCTGCATATTCTGATGCAAGGCTTAAAGCTTTGTCTTTTTTACCCATATGATTGTAAATCATAATTAAGTTTTTCATTGAAACAGTATCATAAGTATATTTTTGCAGAATATTTTCATACAATTTTACGGCTTCTTCATAATCACCTTTTTTTCCGCAAACATAGGCAAGTGAAGACATAAGGGATGAATTATCGGGATCCTGCAGTAAAAGAGAGGTAAACATTTCATATGCTGTTGAATAGTCCCCTGTTTGGGTATAAATTCTAGCCATTTTATAATTACAGCTGTTTACCAATTCACTGCTTCCCTTTGCTTTGCTGTAGTATTCAAGGGCTTTAATATAGTTTTTATTAGTATAATATTGCTCTGCTATTGCATAATACTCTGAATACATTTCCTTCATGACTACAGAAGATGTAATACATGAATAGAAAAAAAAGCAGAGCGCAAATAACACAGGAATAATTTTTTTCATTATCTATTGCCCAGCACTGTTTGTTCTATTTTACGCAGCTGGGATCGATACAGACCCGAAATATCAGATCCGTAATCTGCAATAAGCTGAATAATATTCCGAGGAATTTCATCATTGTCACGGCCGTTTAAACGATCGCCGGCATCACCTAAGCCTGGCATAATATAGGCAGATGAGTTTAATACAGGATCCATCCAAAGGGTGTAGCATGTACAGTTTTCAAGAGCCCGAACAACCCGCAGACTGCCCTTAAGGGCTGCAATTACATTAAAAAATTTTATAGACTTTGGTTTAACGCCCTGTTCCAATAAGTATTTTACTACAGTAACTAATGAGCCGCCTGTTGCATTCATGGGATCTGCAAAAATAAGGTCTTTACCATTGAGCTCTTCAATATCAAAAAATGAATTCTTAAGATCCAGAACGTATTCCATATTTTCTTCTTTTTTTGAATCATCACGCTTAATTTTAAACAAGGCAAAAGGTGTTACATAGCCGTGAGAAGAATACTCTTCAATCTCCTTTGACATAATCATTGAAGGAAGTAATGCACCGCGCAGCATAACGCACATAACTGTATTCTCAATTTTATAATCAATATCCGGTATTTTGTGAACTGAGTAATTTTGAACAGGTGTTGTAACAGGAGTTTTAACTACAAGATAATTTTTGTTATCGCTGTGATTTCCGGTAAAAGCTAAACGGAAAAGCATTTCATACGCTCTCTGACTGTAATACAAAAACTCCTGATGCCCTGTGCGAATATCTCGAAGTTTTGCAATTACACGGGAAGCTTCTGCATGACTTTCTTCTTCAGTAATGAATGAAAATACCTGCAGGGAAGGTACTTCGGTACAAATCGTCTGCATTATGTGACCCATTTCATTAAAAATATCTATCACCTTTTTTTCTTCCGCTGCAATAGTGGTACTGAATCCCCCGGATGCAATTATCTTGAAAGACCTCATGACCTTTTCATACAGTACATCCATTTGAGATAAATACTGTTGATCTTTTTCAGTTAGGTAACCGTCCAAAGATTCCGCCTTCAAGATAATTTTCGAATTCATATATTCCTCCTAGAATTTCATACCAAGTAATGTATCTAACGAAAGGACTACGCCTTGTAAACTTAGATGCGTATCTGCCTTTTGTATAATTTCAATTTGACTGCCCATTGAGGCAAGTTTTAAAAGTGCAGCAGAAGCTTTCACTGCCCTGACATCCTTAAAATACAAATCTATGTCTGCCGAAAATTGAGCAGGTTTACCGGGTATATAAACTTCTGATGCAACAGCAGTTGCATCTTCTAATGCTAATTGTACACCAAGACCAATAATTTTTGGAAGTAAAACACCCGGATCCGGTACATATGATCGTATTTTTGCATCGTCATCCTTATTGGTCACTGCATCAAGTGCATATTGAGGCCAGTCAGAAGGAGGAGGATTGTAAAAAGACGTAAGCATCGGTTCTATTGTATTTGAAGAAAGAAAGATAATCGAAGAGTTCGGGAGAGCAAGAGAAATACCGCTTGAATGAACATAGGAAGTCTGTTTTATCATTTTTCCGGCAGCATCGGGAAAAATCAGTTTTTCCTTAGTCCATCCCTTATTCCGTGTAAAAGCAGAAGTAATGAGCGGAGGAAAATTACCCTCTGCGCACAGTTCAATACTTTGATTTTCATTTGTGTCGTCTAATCTAATACCTACATACAGGTTTCTGGTTCTATCAAGTATTTGGTTTATTTCGCTGTCTTTCATTTCAGGCGACATTTTTTTGAGCATAGCGGACAAAATAGTTCTATTTTTCTGAACATTAAGCGAAATATATATATCATTATCAGACGACAGGAAGGAAAAATAGCTGATATCTTCATACACAGGAACCGCCGCACAACCTGCAAGAAGAATAAGCAGTGTAAAAACCGGAAAGATTCTTAAAAATTTCACAGTAAAATCTTTACGCTTTTTCAATTTTTGCACTCCACATTTCTTCGCCCGCTTCAACAGTTATAAAACCTTCTGCTGCGTCTGTCCAAAGCATTTTTACAGCTAAAGTTTCACTGGCTATGTAGTCGCTGAACATTGTGTAAGCCGATTTAAGCGCTTGACTGCCGGAGATTTTCAGTATAATTCTGTCGGTAACTTCCAGTCCGGATTCTTTACGCAAATTTTGGATGCCGCGTACAAGATCTCTTACATTACCCTCCATTTGGAGTTCTTCGGTAATTTCAGAATCCAGTGCAACAGTTAAGGTTCCTTCATTTACAACTTTAAGCTGTGCCTTTTCCAGTCTCTCAATAATAATTTTGTCAATATCAATATCAACGGAAGTGCCTTCCACATCAATACTGATAGTAGATCCGTCAAGAATAGACTGAATGGTGTCCTGATCAAGTCCGGCAATTACAGAAGAAGCAGACTTCATAAGCGGGCCGAGTACTTTTCCTAAGGTTTTAAAATTAGCCTTTGCCTTATATTCGACAAGTTCATCTTCCCTTTCATGAAAAACGACTTTTTTGACATTCAGCTCTTCCCGTATACTTTCTTCCATTTCCAATAACACTGCTTTTTCATCAGGATTTCTTGTTACAAATTCGACGCTCTTTAGAGGCTGTCTAATTTTTAAGTTAAACTGATACCGTAAGGATCTTCCCATAGAAACAGCTTTTTGAACTGTGTCCATTTTGAACTCTAGATCCAAATCGCGTTTTGATTCATCAAAGGCAGGATAATCATTAAGATGAACAGATTCCGGTTCAGATGCCTGTTTTAGGTTAAGATACATAGACTCTGTAATAAAAGGAATTACGGGTGCAGCGACCTTTGAAAATGTTTTTAAAGCATAATACAGTGCTTCATAGGCTTCTTTTTTGTCGCCGTCATTCTCACTTTTCCAAAATCTTCTTCTGCTTCTTCTAATATACCAGTTATTTACCTGGTCAATGTAATAAACAATAGGATCTATAGCTTTTGAAAGATCATATTCATCCATTGCATTAGTAACATCAAATATGAGCTTCTGAGTAATTGATAAAAGCCAGCGGTCAAGAGGATTAGTCGGCAGATCTGTGTCAAATGCATGACCGCCGGCTTGAATACCGTCAATATTTGCGTATGTTATAAAAAAGCTGTAGCTGTTCCAAAGCGGTATGAGAATACCTTTAAGGATGTCTCTAACTCCGTCATCGCTGTATTTTAAATCATCTGCTTTTACAACAGCAGAATGCATTAAAAATAAGCGTATAGCGTCTGCGCCGAACTGCTTAACTGCTACAGCAGGATCTGTATAATTACGCAGGCTTTTTGACATTTTTTTTCCGTCAGAAGCAAGAACAAGCCCGCTTACGATGCAGTTATTAAAAGCAGGTTTATCGAATAAGGCTGCAGCCAGAACTGTAAGAGTATAAAACCATCCTCTTGTCTGATCCAAACCTTCAGATATAAAATCGGCAGGGAAATGCTGCTCAAAATAGTCCTTGTTATCGAACGGATAATGGTTCTGTGCATATGGCATAGCACCGGATTCAAACCAGCAGTCAAGTACTTCCGGTATTCTGCGCATAGATGAACCGCATTCACAGGGAATAGTAATCTTATCGACAAAGTGTTTATGGAGATCTTCAGGATATATTCCTGACAGATCCTTTAATTCATCACGGCTGCCAACGCAAATAGTTTTACCGCAATCTTCACACTTCCATACAGGTATAGGATTACCCCAGTATCTGTTTCTGCTTATTGCCCAGTCCCGTGCTCCTTCGAGCCATTTACCAAAACGTCCGGATTTAATGTGATCAGGCTGCCAGGTAATCTTATAATTAGCAGTAAGCAGTTTGTCGCGGATCGATTCAACACCGACAAACCAGCTTCCGACAGCACGGTAAATTAGAGGACTTGAACATCTCCAGCAATGAGGATAAGAGTGAAGTATTTGATCTCTTTTTACAAGTTTACCTTCAGATTTTAAACGATCTATAATATCTTTATCACAGTCTTTTACAAATCTGCCTGTAAAATCGCTCACTTCAGCTGTAAATTTACATTCAGAGTCAACAGGACAAATAACAGGTACACCGGTACCTTTAAACACCTTATTATCTTCTTCGCCGAATCCTGGAGCTGTATGTACTATTCCTGTTCCGTCTTCTGTAGTAACAAAGTCTCCGTTAAATACACGGAAAGCACCCGCTGATCCATCTTCATTTGTATGCAATGCGGAAAAATACGGGAATAAGGGTTCGTATGTAAGCCCCAGCAGTTCACTGCCTTTTTTAGTCCAGACTGTTACATAATCTTCCGGATTTTTGTAATAGGCGCCTAAACGGGCTTTTGCCAGAATGTAAAAATCTTCACCGTCCTTAACCTTGACGTAATCAACATCAGCGCCCATGGTAAGACCAAGATTTGAGGGAAGGGTCCAGGGAGTTGTCGTCCATGCAAGAAGATAGGTATTTCCCATTAAAAGATTCTTGTCTTCTTTGATCAGTTCCTCACCTGCTCCGGTTACCTTGAAACGGACCGTAATTGCAGGATCGTGAACATCCTTATAACCGCCTAAGTTTAATTCATGATTTGAAAGAACTGTCGAACAGCGGGGACAATACGGCAGAATATAATGACCTTCATACAGTAAACCGTTTTCCCATAGCTTTTTTACAACCCACCAAATAGATTCCATATAGGCAGGTTCCATGGTTTTATAATCATTGTCAAAATCAACCCATCGTCCAAGCCTTGTTATAGTCTGTTTCCATTCTTCAACATAGCGTAAAACACTTGAGCGGCAGGCTTCATTAAATTTATCAATACCGAATTTTTCTATATCTGTTTTTGAATTTAAACCTAATTCTTTTTCTATGAGATTTTCGACCGGAAGACCATGACAATCCCAGCCGAAACGGCGTTCAACCTTTTTGCCCTTCATTGTCTGGTATCGGGGAATTATATCTTTAATTGTGCTTGGAATAAAATGACCAAAATGAGGAAGACCTGTTGCAAAGGGGGGGCCGTCATAAAAAACATATTCAGGGCTTTCAGCTCTAATTTCTATTGATTTTTTGAAGATACTGTTATCTTCCCAAAATTTTAAAACTTTTTCTTCTGCTTCAGAGAAGTTCACTTTAGGATCCACAGGTTCGTACAAAATAGTCCTCACTGTAATAATGGCATTAATATAAATCGTACAATTATCGCATAAATGGGCATATTCATCAATAGGTTTTATACTGGGTTCATTGAAAACAGTTTTAATTCGTTTACAGATAGAGAAATAAACTAACTATTCAACTCCATATTCATCTAATTTCCGGTGAAGAGTTTTTCTGCCTATTTCAAGAATATCAGCTGTTTTAGATTTATTTCCATTTTGAAAGGCTAAATTCTGCTGAATGATTATTTTTTCGGCTTCCGACAATGAAATTCCAACAGGAATTTGTATAGTATCTGCGTGAGTGTTTTGTATTACCGAGGGAGGAAGATCATCAAGAGCAATGCTGGTACCCTGACACATGACAACTGCGCTTTCCATACAATTTCTAAGCTGGCGGATGTTGCCGGGCCAATCATAGGTGTATAAGGCTGAGCGGGCCCTTGAATCTATACCGGTGATAGTTTTTCCATTTTCCCGGGCAAACTCTTCTAAAAACTGTGTTACCATAAGAGGAATATCATCCTTGCGGTCTCTCAGCGGCGGAATATGAAGGTGAACTACATTAAGACGGTAAAATAAATCCTCTCTGAATTTTCCAAGACTAATTTGCTTTTCTAAATCTTTATTTGTTGCAGCTATTACTCGCACATCTACCTGAATAGTTTCCTCGCCGCCTACCCTCTCGAATTCTTTTTCCTGCAGAACGCGAAGAAGTTTTATTTGAACATTTTGATCTATTTCGCCAATTTCATCCAGAAATATGCTGCCGCCGTGAGCTAATTCAAACCGGCCTCTTTTTCGCGCTACTGCACCGGTAAAGGAACCCTTTTCATGCCCGAATAACTCGCTTTCTAAAAGCGTTTCAGACAGGGCTGCACAATGTACCTTTATAAAGGATTTATCTTTTCTTGAAGAAAGATTATGAACGGCATTGGCAATAAGCTCCTTTCCGACTCCGCTTTCTCCTGTGATTAGTACCGAAGCTTTTGAATCGGCAACACGCCGTACCATATCAAATATCTTCTGCATTTCTGCGCTTTTACCGATTATTGATTCAAAACTTTTTTTGCTGTCAAGTTCTTCCTGAAGACTGCGGTGCTGAAGCACTAATTCTCTATTTTGCAAAGCCCTTTTTACAATTAATGTGAGACGGTCAAGACTCAAGGGTTTTGTCAAAAAATCATAAGCGCCGTTGCGCATTGCATCTACTGCGCTGTCTATACTTCCGTGGCCGGTGAGAACAATGACAGGGAGTCCTGGACTTTCCGAACTGACTTTAGCAAGCACTTCTGCCCCGCTCACCTGAGGCATCCGTAAATCAGTAATAACTAAATCAATATCACCTCGTGAAATAAGTTCGAGTCCTTCTTTTCCATCTTTTGCAAGAACGGGATTATACCCCTCAAGTTCTAAAGAGGCTGCCAAACCTTCGCGGATATTTTTCTCATCATCAATAATCAAAATATTAAACTTCATAATTAACCTGTATATAAATCTGTACTAATCTGCTGAATACTCAAGCAGTCTTTTTTCTTTTTGAGGAATTGGTAAACTTATAGTAAAAATTGTTCCTTCGCCCGGATACGACTGAACAGTAATATCGCCTGAAAATTCTTTAATAATTTTGTATACCATTGTCAGACCAAGTCCGGTGCCGGCTGCCTTTGTTGTAAAATAAGGTTCAAAAACACGATGTACGGTTTCTTCATCCATGCCTATTCCGTTATCTGCAACACGTATAACAAAAAAATCGTTTGTTGTTTTTGCACTTAAAAGTATTCTTCCGCCTTCATTAAGAGCTGCAATAGCATTTTGAACAAGATTAATTAAAACTTGTTTAAACAGCTTTTGGTCTATATTAAGCTTGGGAGCTGCATCGGGAAGCTGTGTTTCCAAACTGATATGCTGTTCTTCCAATTCCGGTTCGAAAAATGGAATAAACGATTTTATAAGAGATATAACATCAGTTAATTCTAAGGATGCACTTATGGGGCGAACAGCAAAGAGGAAATCGACTATTATTTTGTTCAGTCTCTCTATTTCTTCATTAACGACCTGCAAATACTTTTCAATAAATTTTTCGTCCGGCAGTTTTTGATCAGAAGAACGGGATTTTGAAACTGCTTTTTGAATAAGCTGAATATGAATGCTTATGCTTCCTAAGGGATTTTTAATTTCATGCGCAACACTTGCAGCAAGATTTGTTAAACTGGCAAGGTTTTCCATACGTCTAAGAAGAGTATCCTGGTTTTTCTTATCTGTAACATCATCGATTTTTACAATATTTCCAATGAGTTTTCTCTCACGAACAAGAGGAAGCGTACTAATAACAATAAACCGCTTAGCACCGCCTGATGTTTCAATAGTAAACTCTTCAGATGAATTATTTTTTTCTCTTTCTGCATTGTTCTTAATAAAAGATGCAATATCAGCATCATCAATTATCTGCCAGACATTTTGTTCGAGCCGGTTTTCATTATAGCGCCAGTCGGCAAGCCGTATTTTTAAAGGTATATAACGTTCTGCGGCCTTGTTTGCCTGCAGAAGACACCAGTTTACATCGCAAATAAGAAGTCCTGTACTAAGAGATTCAATAACGGCATCAAGTGTTTCATTTTCACTATTAATAATATCAATGAGCTGTTCTACCTGCTCGGGAGAAAGTTTTGATATTTTTTGCGAAACACGCCTGACAAAGCCTCTCATAGTCAGCTTCCGTAAATGGATGTATAGCTGAGCATGTCAGATGCAAGCTTTTCTAAGGCGGAAATTGAACTCTGGTTATAAATGGTAATGTTTTCGTAGCAATTTCTAATAAATCCGAGTCTTTTATGTGTTTGTTCAAGAATTACCGGCTTAAATGTCTCGTTGCTCTCACGTATTAATTTTCTTTGAATAGTAAAGATCTCATTAAAAAAAATTGACAACAATATACGGGGTTCAAAATTTTTAGTATTTTTTACAAGAAGCTCAATATCAGGCATATGTGAACGGCATATGTCTGCATAAAAATCCCCTGCTGTTTTTTTCACTTCATCCGGCTGAACAGGTAAAAAGCTGAATAAAAATTTCTCTATAGACAGGCCTTGTGCGTGATACACCCGGTTAATTACATCGCTCTGCTGTTCCGCAGGCCGCTCAACAAAGGCGTATGTTCTTACCCGGGACAAAATTGTCGGCATAACAGCGCCTCTTCTGCTTGTCGTTAGAATAAAAATAACATCGGAAGGCGGTTCCTCTAAAATCTTGAGCAAGGCGTTTCTAACACTTTCCTGCATCCGTTCTGCATTTTCAATTATTAATACTTTTTTTCCCTCTGCACTTGTATGACGAGCCCAAAAAGAGGCATTGCGTATATGTGAAACAGGAATAGAATCATACATAAAAGAACTTTCGAGTTTGGTACATAAATTTAGTAGTTCATCACACTTTTTCTCAAGTACCGGTATTCCCTCGACAGGTCTTGAAGGGTCAATCTCTTCAAGTAATTCATCGATTGATGAAACAATTGATGATATCTTACCTGTTTTATCGTCGTCTTCCCATAATACGGGATTAAAACGGGAAATTAGTTTTCGAATACTGCGGATAAACAGATACCGGGAAGCATTGGTATGAGATGATTGATGTTGAACTGCCTCAATAAAAGTCTTCTTTGCGGCAGCTGTTTCAAGGGTGCAGTCTCTTGGACCGGTTATAAGAAGATCCCGGCTAACCAGAGATTTATGCTGCAGGCAGGAAGGACAGGTGCACATCCAATGTCCCTTATCAGTATTTTTGCATGAAAGCACCCGCGCTAATTCCAGGGCTGCAGTAAGTTTTCCTGAAGCAGGAGGACCTGAAAAAAGTAGCGAATTAGGAAGCCTGTCGCTTAATACATCTTCGCGTAAGAGATCCGTTGCATTCTGATACAATACATTATCAAACATGCATTATCCTTGTAATACAGGATTTACAAGATTAAGTATAATTGAACTAACGCTTGCCGGCTCTGAAGCCGGAATAATAATAGGTTCAAGTCCTATGAGGGGTTGAAGAACAGCAAAAAATAGGCTGTTTGCGAGTACGGATGATAGATCAAGAAACGGCTGAATAAGCAGGAGAACACAGAGTAAGGCGCAAATGACAATTCCCTCAACCAAGCCGAGAAGAAAACCTAATGAGCGGTCAAGACCGCCCATTACAGTTCCGCTGAAAAATAATTTTTTTGTAACAACTTGTATAACTTTCAAGGCTATATATACTGCAGAAAAAATTAAAATAAAAGCGACAATAGCAGGAACTACCGGAGCAGGTATAAAGGAAGCAACAAAGGGTGTTAGATTATCAAAAAATAAAACAGCAAAAATAACAGCCAGGCCGAATGCAGCTTTGCCGAAGAATTCTGCAACAAAACCCTTTACGGCAACAAGTATTGAAAATAGAGAAATAATAACTAAAAAAAATATATCAATAAAGGCTACTGACATAAACGTTCCTCCAATTCATGAAATAATATATGTGCAATAAGTTCAGCAGAATTCTGCCCAAGAGTCATATTCTTCGCATTGACAGCATACTTTTTTCTTGTTTCGCTGTCCAGCATATTCGTTAAAACATGTTGTAATGTATGAGGATTTACATCCTCATCAAGTAATATTTCTGCAGCTCCCTGCTCTTTAAAAAGCCTTGCGTTTTCAACCTGATCGCCTCTTGTTCCGGCGCCCGATAAGGGTACTAATACCATTGGTTTACCCTGTACAGCCGCCTCCCATAAGGTGTTAGCACCGGATCTTGCCAATACTACATCACAAGCAGCCAGCACATGGCTCATCTCATTATAGATAAATTCAAATGAACGATAGTTTTCATGTACAAGAGGAAGCTCTTTTCCTATATTCTTACCAGTCTGATGAACTACAAAAAAATGATCACAAAGCCAGTTAAAACTTTCGCGAATTAAGTTATTAATCTGAAGAGCTCCGGAACTGCCGCCCAGAACAAAGAGTACCGGCATGTTTTTATGTACAGAATTTCCGTATAAAAACTGTCTGCCAAGTTCCGGATCAGAATTATAAAATATTTTTCTAACAGGATTCCCTGTTACAATGAGCTTTTGCTGAATATCTTTAGAAAAACAGGATTTCGTCTGTTCATACGATATGAAGATTTTTTTTGCACATCTGCTGTTCAACCTTGTTGCAAGGCCTGGAGAAAAATCACACTCATGGGAATACACAGGTATGTGCAGCAATTTTGCAGCATAACATGGAGGAACACTGACAAAACCGCCCTTGGAAAAAAGAAATAAAGGCTTATAGCGCATTAGGAGAAGTAAAGAAGATACAAAACCTGAAAAAATCTTAATAAGATCTAAAATATTCTGGATTGAAAAATATCTACGAAGTTTACCGCATGGAATTCCTTTAAAAAAATCGACACT
>Ga0116148_1004106_pt1 | contig 12907 bp, 13 predicted proteins | sample AD_UKC055_MetaG_FD_89786 | JGI IMG/M metagenome (GOLD analysis project Ga0116148, IMG submission 89786) | Active sludge microbial communities of municipal wastewater-treating anaerobic digesters from USA - AD_UKC055_MetaG | ecosystem: Engineered > Bioreactor > Anaerobic > Digestate | place: USA... | reverse complement strand
AGGCGCCCCTCGTACCGCACTATGTCCCCGAAGCGGTACGCCGGCAGGCGGACCAGGAACGTCACGCGGTAGAGGTCCCTTCCCTGCTTCTGGGTGACCAGCTTGGCCGTCTCCCGCACCTCCGCCGCGTACTGGTCCGCCAGCTCGTGCGCGATCGCCCTTCCTACGACCGAGGACGACAGCACCACGTCCACCCCGCCCTGGGCTGTATTGAGGCGGTCGACCTTGGAGACGAAGAGCTCGCGGTCCGCCCTCATGTGCGCCTCCATCAGGCTTTGGATGCGGGCGATGATCTCCTCACGGAGCCCGTCGGGCATCCTGCGGTCCCGGGTGCGGACCTGCAGGGTGCCCTCGTAGTAGTTGCCCATGAGCCTGTTGCACCTCGGGCAGGAGGTGTTCTTGAAGCGGACGATGGTGGTGTGCGCCTCGTCGACCTCCAGCCCCTCCACGGCCATGCCCACTTCCACGTCCACCCGGTAGTTCGCGTCGTCGATCCTTTCGGCGCGCTCCCCGGCGCTCACCGGCTCGGCGCCCTTCTCCAAAAAGACCGCCAGCTCGGCCGCCCTCTCCGCCACCTCCTCCCGGGCCTCTATCCCCATCCATTTCCCGTCCAGCATGTAATCGCCGCAGTGCCCGCACCGGGGCACGTCCACGTGGTCGGGGAGGGAGGAGAAGTGCTTCCCCTCGAGGAAGCACCGTTCGCACAGCGATCGATGGACGGGGCCCTCGGCCCCGCACCTGACGCAGAAGGGCATCTCACCACCTCACCATCTGGGCATGCGGAACGCCCTCGATGCGGATGACGCTCGCCATTTCGATGTAGCCGTGCTCGGCGGCGATGCGGCAGACGTCCTCCCCCACCAGGTTGGCCACCGTGGCCATGGCCAGGCGGCCGAGCAGCATCGCCTCGCCCCCCTGGTCCCCGCCGTAGAACTCGCTGCTGACCTCCAGGCGCAGCTCCCCTTCCCTGAGCCTGCGGCCGAGGAGACCGCTGTCGCACGCGGCGATCACCGTGTCCCCGCCCCGCCGGTGCACCTTCACCAGGACCTCGCACATCGGATGGGAGTCATAGGGCAGGGAGATAAACCTTTCCTCTGTCGTCAGCTGAGGGTGGTGAGCTTGTAGTGGCCCGCCTGGGGCTCGTAGATGTCCCCGCTCTGCTTCAGCTTGGCGATGGCGGCCCTCAGCTCGGCCTCCGTGAGGTTCCGGTCCGCCGCCCTCTGGATGAGCGTGATCTCGGAGGCGCCGGTCCCGGGCTCGGAATTGTCGTGGATGAGCTGCCTGACGAGCGCGATGCGGTTCCGCTCGTTGCGCGTCGTCCCGGTCATGAGCTTGTCCACGTCGATCGTCCCCTCGTCCGAGGCCATCTTCTTCAGGTAGTGCTCCACGATCCTGATCGCCCGCTCGGCGTCCTCCGCCTCGACCACCTGCGAGAGGCGGATGCGGGCGGACGCCTCCGAGAGGCGGATGAAGGCCTCCAGCTGCCTGGCGGTAATCGGAACGGAGGAGCCGGCCTTCTCCCCCAGCTTGCGGATCGCGAGGTACTTGTCGATGATCATCTGCCTTGCCTCGTCCCCGAGCACCGGCGTGTAGCGCTTGGCGAAGGCGACGTACTTGCGCATGAACTCCCGGTCGTAGACGGGGCGGAGGACATCCGTCTCCTCCATTATCCGCTGGTAGTCGATGCCCTTGATCTCCTCGGGGTTCGGCACGTTCATCAGTTCCCCGCGCACGTGCCCCTTGAGGATGTGCTCGGCGATCTTCTGGTCCCTGGCCGCGTTCGGTTTGTCCGTGAGGGCGAAGATGAGGTCGAAGCGCGAGAGGAGGGCGGGGGGCATGTTGATCTGGGAGGCCAGGGCCTCCGCGTCGTCGAAGCGCCCCAGCTTGGGGTTCGCCGCCCCCAGCATGGAGCAGCGGCACTGCAGGGAGGCGGTGATGCCGGCCTTGGCGACGCTCACCCGCTGCGACTCCATCGCCTCGTGCATGGCGGAGCGGTCCTGCTCCGTCATCTTGTCCAGCTCGTCGATCGCCGCCAGCCCCTTGTCCGCGAGGACCAGCGCCCCCGCCTCCAGGGTCCACCGCCCGTCCCCGAACTCGTCCTTGACCGCGGCCGCGGTGTTGTGCACCAGAAATCCGTTGGCGATGAAGCTGTGGGCCCCCTCCACCGTCAGGTCGTAGACGAACGGCGGGAGGGCGGCGCGCGCCTCCGCGACGCTCTCGATCCTTCCGAGCGAGAGCCTCCCCTTCGATGGGCCAGACGGGGCCTGGAGGACGTGGTCGCCTGCCAAAATGTCAGACGCCTTGACCCATCGGGGACGTCCCCCTCTTTGGGCGCGGACCATGGTCTCCGGGGTGACCCGGATGGTGTTACCAGCCTCGGTGCGCAGTTCCACAAGAAATGAAGGGGTCCGTAGCCGGAAGACCGAGATCACCGGTCGGACGTCCGTATGACGGTCCCCCGTCGCCGTGGCGACCCCGTTCACCCGGACCTCCTGCCGCCAGACCCCGGCCTCGACCTCGAGCGGGGAGCGCATGCGCGCCTCGACGAACTCGCCGATGGGCTGTGCCCTCCCGTCCACCTCGATGAGCGTTTCCGGCGCGACGCACAGCCCGGCGGCGGACGAGCTCTTCCCGGAGGCGTAGATCCCGCGGGGGGCCATCTCCGACATGTACCGGAGGAGCTGGCTGTTGTGCGAGATGATGCCGTTCGCCACGAAGATGTGCGTGTCGGCCACCTCGATGTCGTATACGAACGGGGCTTCCGCCCTCACCTCCTCCTTCCTCACGACCTGGTCCCAGCCGATGCCGCGGTCGAAGCCGCAGTAGTTGCCCTCCGGGACGACGTCAGACGCCACGGCCAGATAGTTGCCCTCGGCGATCTTGCCGGCGGGGCGCTGCGCCAGGAAGTAGGCGTTCTGCACGAAGAGGGGATGGGTGGAGGTGACGGTCAGCGTCCGCCCGCCCTCGGTGGTGAACCGGAGGAGGCGCCGGGGGGAGTCCCTCCTCCAGACCCGGACCGCCCTGCCCTTCTCCAGCCGCCCCTGCGCGGTGAACGTCATGACCTCGAAGTCCGCCTCGGCGCACTCCCCGTCCTCCACCTCCTTCGCCCCGTTGACCGAGAGCCAGTGCTCCACCAGTTCCTGGATGTTCCTTTCCGTGCGGTCGCCCATGAGCACCATGGCCTCGCCGGTGACGCACTTGGCGACCCCGGGGTCGCCGACGAGGAGGATGTGGATGTCCCCCCTGATCTTCGTCCCGTCCTCGAGCTGCTTGGGGGTGCCCCCGAACAGCTGCAGGGCGATGCTCTCCTTGACCTCCTCGTAGCCGTGGATGGCCGGGGCGATGGAGCCCACGATCCGCTGGAAGACCTCGGGGGCCTTCGCCTCCCTCTTTATCGCCTCCTCGTCCTCCTCGGAGATGACCACCTCCTCGTACTCGTGCTGCTCGAACTCCATGGAGAGCACCGCGAGGTCGATGTCGAACAGGGTGGACTTGATGCGGTCGCCCTTCTGCTGGCTCCTGAGGACGCCGTTCAGGACGACGCGGTCCCCGGGGGAGAGCGCCCCCGCCAGGTCGTCCTCGAGGAAGGCCGTGAGGCGCTCGGGCTGGGCCCCTCCCCTCAGCCCCTCGGGGGACTCCTGCACCTCCACCTTCTGCGTGTCGATGTACACGGACTCCTCCGTCAGCAGCTGGAACTTGGTGCTTCCGGCCGTCCTCCCGCACCCCTCCTGCTCCTTGTAGCACTCCATCGGCTCCCTGAAGTACAGCCCGTCCTGCGGCTCCAGGATCCGGGCGGGGCAGCGCATGCAGCGGAAGACGCCGAGGACGAGCCGCGGGCGCACCTCGGTGGCCTTGCGCACCAGCCCCTCCACCGAGATGAGCCTCCCGAGGTGCTCGCTCCTCAGGTTGCGGATCTCGATGCGGCTGTCCCTTGGGAGCTCCTTGATGCGCAGGTGCACCTCCGCGGTCGTGCGGGCGGCGTCGCTGAGCCGCCGGACCACCTCCTCGCCCTTCCGCAGGGCGCGGTCCGGGTGGCCCAATATGAAGCTGGCGAAGTCGGGGTCGAACCGGTCGATCTCCGAGTAGGTGAAGGTCAGGCTCCGCATCTCAGGAAGCCTGTCCGTGAGCTCGAGCAGCCTCAGCCGGTTCTCCTCCGCTTCCAGGAACTCCTCCCAGCGCGCGGCTATGTCCTCGTCGGTGTAATCGATAGGCAAAATCATCTCCCCGTTGATGATGTCGATGCAGGGATGCGGCCGAGGCCGCATCAAGGAGGTGAGGTATTCCCTAGGGCCATTTTTACCTTTACCCTTCGTCCCGTCCGCCGCCCTCGGGAGGGGGGCAGTAGTCCCATTGGACCTGGACCACTTCCTGGCTGGTGCGGGCGGCCGCGTACCGCTCGAGGGGCTCGCGGTTCAGGGCGAGGAACTGCCCGCCCCAGGTGAACTTCGAGAGGACCTCCCGCGCCTGTCCCTCCTCCCCGACGATGTAGAGGGCGGCGGCCACCGCCTCCGCGCTGGTGAGCCGCAGGGGCTTCCCCCAGTTGACGGGGTTGGCGGCCAGCAGATAGGGGAGGGCGCGGTGGGCACCCCCGCGCACCTTCGGGAACCGCTCGATGTTCTCCCACGAGAGGTCCATGACCAGGATGCCGTGTTCCCTCGCCCTCGCCCCGTCCTCGTGGGAGATGGCCCTCTGGGCGAAGGGATCGAGCACCAGGACGCCGTAGGGCGCCGCCCTTAGGCGCGGGAGCTCGGTGGCCAGGTGGAACCGGACCATCTTGCGGGCGGTGCATTTCTTGGGGTCGCAGTCCCCCTCGTCGTACACGTAGACCTTGCTCATGCTTCCGGGCCGAAGGTGCTGTCGATCCATCTGATGATATCGTCCCGCGTCCTCCTGTGGACCGCGAGGAGCTCCTCCTCCGTGCCTCGGGCCTTGCAGGGGTCCTCGAAGTTCTTGTGGATGTAGTCCTTCCCGCGCAGGAAATGGGGGCATTCCTCCTCGGCCTCGTCGCAGAGTGTGACGACGTAGTCGAACTCCTTGCCGTAGAACTCCTCCACGCTCTTGGAGCGCTGCCCGGAGATGTCGATCCCGATCTCGGCCATTACGGCCGCCGCCCTGCGGCTGACCCCCTCCGGGCTCAGGCCTGCGCTGCTCGCCTGGTACCTGTCGCCCATCCTGGCGTTGACGTACCCCTCGGCCATCTGCGAACGGGAGGCGTTCCCTTTGCATATGAAGAGTATCGTCCGTTTGCTCCCCGATCCCCTATCCCTTCTCCTGGTCATGTGATCGTGCCTCCCGGGCCTTGGTTATCGCCCCGCAGTGGGGGCAGCGGGAGATGGCCCAGCTCCCGTTCGCGTCCCGTCCATGCCTGGAGGCCAGGATGCCCTTGGCCCCGAGCCTGTACCTGGCATGGCACCTCTGGCACTCGTACTCGTAGCGATCGGTGACGGTCACGGCCAGCAGGACCGCGGCCGCCGCGAGCGGTATCAGCCACAGGGCCCACAGGTCGGTGAGGAGGAGCCCCGCTATGCCGATGGCGGCCAGCAGCCCGCCCGCGATCGCCTTGGGTTCGACCTTTCCATTGAGCATGAAATGACACCTGACGGCGGCGCCCATGACGGCCCGGGGCCTTCGAGCGCCGACGGGACGCTTCGTTCCTCTTCGCTCGGCCGGATATCGCGTTCCCAAATATAAGGGAGGGTGGCGGTGGTTCGCAACGAGCGCGGGCCTGTCGGAATAGCTTTATCTCCGGGGGGAGCGATGGATGGGCGCCACGATGATGATAGACCCAGCTCTGACAGGTGATGAGAGACGGGCGAGCTGAGTGGTGAAATTAATTTTTTTGCATAAAAATAAAATAGCGCGAGCCATATATACCTTAGGGATGGAGATGCCGACCGGGTACGATCTGATAGGGCACAGCCATGATTTCCGCATGCACCTGCTCAAGCGGCTGGCTGCCTGCATGGTGGACGTGGCGGTGGTTTTCGTCCCGGTCACCGTGGCGATCTACCTCTTGGACCTGGAGCCGAAGGAGCTGCTGGCCGGGGTGCTCTCCGGCTTCGTCTGGTTCCTCTACTCCGCGGTGGCGGAGGCGCGCACCGGGACCACGCTCGGCAAGAGGATCGTAGGACTTGTGGTCGTCTCCAAGGACGGGCCGATGACGCTGTCGAAGGGGATCGTCAGGAACGTCCCGAAGATGTTCTGGTATTTGTTCCTGCCATTAGACGTCCTGATCGGATTGGCGATGACCGAAGATCCGAGGCAGAGATGGGCAGATTGCGTAGCTAATACAGTAATAATAAAAAAATAAAAAAAATAAAATGCGTTTCGATTCGTTTATACATCAATGGCTACGCTGTCGATGACATCGCCGGTAGGTTCATAAATTAGATAGAATGTTGTATCTACGGTAATACCGGTGATTACAATTTGATCGCCACTTGATGCCTGGCCATCATTCGCAATATCATTTATCTTGACGTGGTTAGTGTCTGCTGTAAGCGTAAGATCCGCGGCCGGCTTATCCCCGAGCTTATAATCTAAATCCGCTATGGGCGTTGAAGGGTTAATCGATACGATGGTTATTGTAACATTATAATTATTGGCTGTTCCATTTCTAGTTATTTGGGGAACGCCGAGTGCACCATTCGGCGCGGTTTGTTCCTCCCCGCCGAAGCCCATGACCATCACGTACAGCACGGCAGCCAGGACGACGGTGATCGCGACCATCAGGATGGTGGCGATGACCGGGGACACGGCCTTCGTGTTCTTCTTCCACATCTTCTTCATCATATGCTTTCAGTCTCCTGGTAGGTTTCCCTACCAGCTTCTGTTTGCACTTCTCAGGATAAATAATTATCTATGCCGAGATCATAATAAATTCGGTCCACCGATGCGGTCCGCGGGGCCGGAGCGTTATTTACGATGCTTCGCTCCGAGCCCTGCGCCCTGCCCTTCGCCTTGGTCCTTCTCATTTCAAGGTGATGATCTGGTCGCAGACCAGCTGCAGCATCTCGTGGACCTCCGGCTTCATCTGCTCCCCGATGCTCAGCAGCACCGGGTACGCGCCCCTGCTCTTGACGCTGGCCATCAGCACCTGCATGAACTCGTAGAGCATGCGGACCTCGTTGTGCGCCGCCAGCGAGTTCACCGAGTCCAGGATGACCATGAACCGCTCCCCCTTCCCCTTGCGGAATAGGTACTCCACCTTGAGCACGATGTACTCGAGCATGGCAGGGCTTTCCACGAAGACGGTCTGGGCGTCGTCCGAGGGTGCGCATTCCATGGTGGCGAAGGAGATGCAATCGACGAACCGCAGCCTGTCGGTCGCGATCTCCAGGGACCCGAGCGCCGCCTTGATGGTCGAGGCGGGGACGGTCACGGAGATGTAGATGCACGTAAGCTGCTTTTTATTGCAGAAGCGGTCGATCAGCGTCGTCAGCGTGTCGAAGTATGCCTCCACGCTTATGTTCAGGTCCAGGGAGACCGCCGGCCCGAGTTCTTCGAGCCTGCCGAGGACCTGCGGGGCCACCTCCTCCATGTCAGAGCCCCCTGAGCATAGGGGTGACCAGTATGCCCTCCGAGGTCATGTCCATCACGTACTTCGCGCGGGAATGCGCGACCCCGGCCATCTTGACCACCTCCAGCACGCGGTAGTTGTCCCCCCGCCGCACCGCCGTCCCCAGCCTGATGATGCCATCGGCCATGGTCTGCTCCAATCCCTGCATGTCGTCCCCCTCGGTGATCAGCAGCCCGGTGCACTTGGCCTTGAACAGCAGTTTCGACAGGGACACGAGGAACGCCCTGGCCACCCAGTCCTGCATCTCCAGCATCAGGGGGTTGGTGGCGTCCAGCACCAGCCGTTGGGCCTTGCTCCCGTCTATGGCCTCCGCGATGTCCTCGACGATGGCCGAGGCCTCCGGCCGAGTGATCTTGCCGTCCTCCCTCTCCCCCGAGCCCATGTCGTCTATGTGCTTGATCGCCAGCCTTCCGTCCTTGAACGGATCGCCCTCGGCCCGGTCCAGCCTCGGCATGGAGGCGAGGAGCTTCTCGGGGCTGTGCACGGTGGAGATGTACACGCCCCGCTGCCCGGCGAGCGCCCCGCGGAGGAGGTACTCCATGGCAAGGAACGTCTTCCCCGAGCCGCAGGGCCCGCAGACGGAGACCATCCCGCCCACGGGGAGCCCCCCGCCCACCAGGCGGTCTATGCACTCCATGCCGGTGCAGAGCTTGGTGCCCGGGGATGCAGCCATGCGATGATGATGCCCCTATGCGGATATATTGTTTTAGGAAAGGATTAGTATCCTGGCGGAGATTGCCGTTCCATGAAGCCGGTCCTGCAGGTCGCCTTGGACCTGATGCATCTTAAGCGCGCGCTGGAGATCGCCCGGGAATCCCTGGAGGGAGGGGCGGACTGGATAGAGGCGGGCACGCCGCTCATCAAGAGCGAGGGGGCGGAGTGCCTGCGCGCCCTGAAGAGGGAGTTCCCCGGCAGGACCCTGGTCGCCGACATGAAGACCATGGACGTCGGGGCCTTCGAGGTGGAGATCGCGGCCAAGGCCGGCGCGGACATCGTGACCGTCCTGGGGCTCTCGGACGATGGCACCATCTCGGAATCGGTGCTCACCGCCCGGCAGTACGGGGCGGCGGTCATGCTCGACCTGATCAACGTCCCTGACAAGGTCGCCCGGGCCAGGCGGGCCGAGGAACTCGGCGTCTCGTACATCTGCCTTCACGTGGGGATAGACGAGCAGATGAAGGGGGAGGGCTCCCCGTTGGACGTGGTCTCGGAGGTGGCCGCGGCCGTCAGCGTCCCGGTGGCCGTGGCCGGGGGCATAACCGCGGAGACGGCCCCGCGGGTGGTCGAGCGCGGGGCGGCGATCGTCATAGTCGGCGGGGGGATAATCAAGACGGGGGACGTCCGGGCGGCGGCCAGGGCGGTCAAGGACGCCATGGCCACCGGGAAGGGGCTCCCGAACGCCTTGGCCAGGAAGTACGGGCAGGAGGAGCTGTTCGAGGCGTTCTCGAAGGTGTCCACCTGCAACATCGCCGATGCCGCGCACAAGCGTGGGGTCATGGACAACGGCATCGTGCTCCGCACCGGCCACGGGGTGAAGGCCGTCGGGAGGGCGCTCACCGTCCAAACGGCCAAGGGGGATTGGGCCAAGCCGGTGGAGGCGATCGACCGCGCGAAGAAGGGGGACATCATCGTGATCGACGCCGGAGGGGGCGAGATCGCGGTCTGGGGGGAGCTGGCGGCCAACAGCGCCCTGGTGAAGGGGGTGGCCGGGGTCGTCATCGACGGCGCGGCCCGCGATATCGACGGGATCGTCGACCTGGGGTTCCCCTGCTTCAGCAGGCACGTTTCCCCGCATGCCGGGGAGCCGAAGGGGTTCGGGGGGATCGGGCACGAGATCGTGTGCGGGGGGCAGATGGTGCGGACCGGGGACTGGATCGTCGGGGACGAGAGCGGCGTGATCGTGGTCCCGCAGGAGCATGCGGTCGAGCTTGCGAACCGGGCCGTCGATGTCTTCGAGCATGAGGAGCGCGTCCGGGAGGAGATCAGGCGGGGCGGCACCCTCTCGAGCGTCCAGGAGCTGGAGAAGTGGGAACAGGTCAAGTGAGGGCGGCCGGCGTCCTCCGTCGGCCATCGCTTCCGCCGTCCCAATGCTTTATATCGGGAGCGCCATAGGACGGGTCGATGACCCCCCGGCCGAACCTGCATACGCATACGCTCCACTCCGACGGGGACTTCACGGTCGAGGAGGTGGCGCGGGCCGCGGCGCGCGCCGGGCTCACGCACGTTGCGATCACGGACCACTTCGAGACGAGCAAGGTCGCGCACCCTTTGAGGCGGGCTTCCCTCGAGCGCTACATCGAGGAGGTCCGGGCGGTGGGGAGGGCCTATGAAGGAAGGGTCGAGGTGCTCGCGGGCGTGGAGATCGACACCAACCCGGAGCGGTGCGCCCTCTCCGAGCTGCCCCTCGCCCTCCTCAACCGGCTGGACCTCGTCCTGTTCGAGTACGTGGAGGACCCGCTGCAGGGCGGCGTCCCCCTTTCCGAGCTCCGCCCTCTCTGCGAGGCGCTGACCGTCCCCTTCGGCCTCTGCCATTGGGACATGGACCGCATCTTCCGGGGCAGGCGGCCGGAGTGGCTGGCGGACCGGCTCTCGGCCCTGGGCGCCTTTGTGGAGGTGTCCACCTCCCAGCACTACGCCCGGGACGGGCGCTTCCTGTACGAGCACTCGGAGCGCTTCTACCGCGCCTTCGCCGGGAAGGTGAGGGTGTCGATAGGGACGGACACGCACCATGCCCTGGAGGAGGTGGGCAACATCGGCCGGGGGATGGAATTCCTGCGCGCGAACGGGCTGTGCGGGCAGCTGCTGTTCAACGGGCAGGGATGAGGGTTCAGTACTGGCCCATCTTGCTGGCCATCTGCCGCAGCCGTTTGATCCGCTCCTCCATAGGCGGATGGGTCATGAACAGGGTGACCATCCCGCCTCCCCGGAACGGGTTGACGATGAACATGTTCGAGGACGCGGGGTTGCCGAACTTGAGGGGGTCGCGCCGGTTGGCCGCCTCCAGCTTCTCCAGGGCCCTGGCCAGGTACAGCGGCCTGCCGATGAGCTTCGCTCCCTCGTAATCGGCCTTGTACTCCCGGTTGCGGGAGATGGCCAGCTGCACGATCATCGCCGCTATGGGGGCGGTTATCGCGATCAGGATGCCGACCAGCAGCCCGCCCTCGTTCCGGCGGTCGCCGAACAGCGCGCCGTAGTAGGCGAAGCGGGCGGCGAAGGATATCGCCCCGGCGATGGTGCTCGCCACGCTCATGACCAGGATGTCCCGGTTCTTCACGTGGGCCATCTCGTGCGCCATCACGCCCGAGAGTTCCTCGTCGTCAAGAATGCGCATCAGGCCCTCCGTGGCGCACACCACCGCGTTCTTCGGGCCGCGCCCGGTCGCGAAGGCGTTGGGAGTGCTCGTCGGGATGATGCCGACCTTGGGCATGGGCATGCCGTTCATGGCGGCGATGTTGCGGACCGTCCGGTAGAGCCGGGGCGCCTCCGCCTCGCTGACCAGCCGCACGCGGTACGACCAGAGGACGATCTTGCTGGAGAAGAAATACGAGATCGCGTTGACCAGCGCTGCCAGCACCAGGAAGATGATCGCTCCCAGGAGCCAATCCCCGAGGAAAAGCGAGCCCACCAGCCAGCCGATGGCCATGAACAGCCCGATCATGAAGGCGAACAGCCCCAGGGTCCTAATGGTCGCGCCCATGCCTATATCACCTGGAGGCGATGATGTTGGCCGCCCTATTTAAGATTTGTTAGAGGTTCTATAAAATGGCTTGGGAATGCGGCCACCCCTTCCCCTCGCCATGGAGGCGGTGGAGAGGCGGGGGGCCCAAGCAACCATTAATACGGCGTAGACATTCCCCGAGGCAGCATGAAGGCTGTGGTCACCGGGGCCGCCGGGTTCATTGGGAGCACGCTCACCGACCGCTTGTTGGCCGAGGGGCACGAGGTGGTGGCGGTCGACAACTTCGACGATTACTACTCGGGCAAGATGCGCTTCCTTCGTCGGCACCTCGAGAACGAGCGGTTCCGGCTGCTCGAGATCGACGTCCTGGACCTGGACGCCCTCCGGCGGAGCTTCGAGGGCGCGGACGTGGTCTTCCACATGGCCGCGCAGGCGGGCGTCCGCATCTCCGTGAGGGACCCCTTGAAGGCGCACCATGCCAACACCACCGGCACCCTGCACGTGCTGTTGGCCGCGAGGGACGCGGGGGTGCGCCGGGTCATCAACTCCTCGTCCTCCTCCGTCTACGGGAACGCGGTCCGGCTGCCTGCGAGGGAGGAGGACCCCACCGTCCCGATCTCCCCCTACGCCGCCAGCAAGCTCGCCGCCGAGCATTATTGCAGGCTCTTCCATTCGCTCTACGGACTGGAGAGCGTGTCCCTGCGCTACTTCACCGTGTACGGCCCGAGACAGCGGCCGGACATGGCCATCCGGATATTCACCGACCGGGCTTTGGACGGGAAGCGGCCCCAGATCTACGGGGACGGGGAGCAGACCAGGGACTTCACCTTCATCACGGACGTGGTCGATGCGATCATGCGGTGCGCCGATTGCCCGGACCTCAAGGGCGCGCCGTTGAACATTTGCAGCGGCTCCACCGTGAGCGTGAACCAGGTCGTCCATGCCATCCTGAAGACGGTGGGGAGGGAGGACCTTACGCCGGAGCACCTTCCGCCCCAGCCCGGGGACGTGGACCATACCTGGGGCGATAATACCAGGGCCAGGGAGCTCCTCGAATGGGAGCCGAGGGTGGGGATCGAGGAGGGGCTGGCCCGCTTCATCGAGTGGTACAGGACCGTGGGGCGTGCCTAGAGGGCCACGTACACGACGCTGCGGCCCCTCTGCTCGGCGCGGATCGCCCCTTTCTCGACCAGCTCCAATAGCCTCTGGGAGAGTTCCTCCTCTTCCATCGGCACGGCCTTCAGCAGCTCGTGGAAGGTCCGCCCCTCCCTCAGCTGCTCCATCAGGACCGCGCGGGAGCGCTCGGCCCGGAGCTTGGCCTCGGCCTCGGCCACCTCCTCCTGCCGCTCGGCGATGATGGCATCGAGGAACGCCCCGACCCTCTCGTGGACGGCGGCCTTGAACGCTTCGACGTCCTTCTCGAGCAGGCCGCCCAGGTCCACCGGGTCCATGTTGAGCTCCCGCAGCCGGGCGAGCCGCTGCCGGTAGCCCGTTGCGGGCTGGCCCTCCATCGCCCCCAGGGTCGGGACGTAGCGCACGCCAAGCCCCCTCAGGGCCTCGTGCAGGCCTTCGAGCGCCTGGGCCAGCTCCGTCTCGTTCAGGACGTCGATCTCATAGCCGGGGACCCCGGGCACCTTCTTGAAGCCCTT
>Ga0116148_1004102_pt1 | contig 12916 bp, 11 predicted proteins | sample AD_UKC055_MetaG_FD_89786 | JGI IMG/M metagenome (GOLD analysis project Ga0116148, IMG submission 89786) | Active sludge microbial communities of municipal wastewater-treating anaerobic digesters from USA - AD_UKC055_MetaG | ecosystem: Engineered > Bioreactor > Anaerobic > Digestate | place: USA... | reverse complement strand
ACAGCCTTCTTTGTCATACGCGACCTTGCCTAGCCGATAAAAAAATGGTATAATTTTTTACTTATTTTCCAAAGAATGCAAAGTAAAGGAGTTTTCATGAATTTTATTTTTCTTGGCCCGCCCGGTGCCGGCAAAGGGACACTGGCAGCAAAAGTTGCCTCAGCATACAATATTCCTCATATTTCAACCGGAGAGATTTTCCGCGCAGCTATAAAAGCGAAAACACCCCTGGGACTTAAGGTACAGTCAATAATTGACTCAGGCTCTCTTGTAAGCGATGATATTACTGTTGAGCTTGTAAAAGAAAGGCTTACACAATCAGATGCGAAAGAAGGTTTTATTCTAGACGGATTTCCCCGCACCATACCTCAAGCCGAAGCCCTTGAAAAAATCATTTTAATTGATTCTGTAGTTAATTTTGATATTGCTGATAATGATGTTGTTAAGCGGCTTTCAGGACGCAGAGTATGTAAATCCTGCGGACAAAATTACCATGTAGAATTCATGCCTCCGAAAAAAGAAGGTTCCTGCGACGCATGCGGAGCTGACCTTTACATACGTGATGATGATAAAATCGAAGCTATTTCCCACCGGCTGGAAGTATACAGGAACCAGACTGCTCCGCTCATCGATTTTTATAAGAATAAAAAATTATTAACCGATATTGATGCACGTCCTTCTACAGAGGTTATTCTTGAAGAATTCGAACAAAAATTTCCCAATTCTTAAAATGTAATGCTATAAAAAAAGAGCCTTCCCAAAAGAAAGGCTCTTTTTTATAGTGTAAATGAATCATAAGTAATCTTTTGCGTTACCTTATCTAATATAATCCATGTATTATCATCTTCTTTTTTCACTTCAAACGAATAATGAACAGTAGACTCTTCCGGTCCCTGAACACTTATAGATACATCATATACAGATCCCTTTTTATCCGGAACTGACAGTACATAGGTCTCGGAAGCAATGCCTTTAATAAAGCCCAACAGAGCATCTTTTTGAGGCTGATCCAGGGTATCTATAAAGGGCATTAATAAAGATGCAGTTTTTACATCATCATTGTGTACTGCATTGAGAAATTTTTGAACAATCTGTTTTGCCTCATCCCTCTCATCTTTGACACAGGATGATAGTATAAGGGCACAGAAGGTGACCATAAAAAACAGCAGTATATTTTTTTTCATTTTTCCCCCGGTAATATCGATTTATCTTTCTATGCCAAATTTTAATGTAAAGAAAATAGAGTTATAAATCTTATGTAATAAAAAAAAAGGAGAGGATTACCTCTCCTTTTTTTTAACGTGCAAGAACTTATTTAATAACTGTTCCTGTTACGTGTACTTCTTCACCGGCAATAATGCTTCCAGTGATGCTGTTAAGAAGAATATCAATTAATGATGTATTCTGTTCAACAGTTACATTGATAGCAGCTTTTCCGCCTAAAGCGTCAATTTCTGCCTGAATAGCAGCAGCAACAGCTTCCTGTCCCTTGCCCTGTGTGATGTTTGCGAGGTTCATAGAACCTGGAACACCTAAGAGCTCCATGCTCTTAACAGTGATATCAAAAGTTCCGAGTTCTGTACCTTTGAAAGTACCATAACCTGCGTTTGCAAATGTAAAGGTTGTGCAGCTTGCAAAAAGTACAACCAAAAGAGCACAAAGTGCTACGATTACTAAATTCTTTTTCATTTTTGTACTCCTACCTTATTTTACTACTGTACCAGAAACTACGATAGTTTCAGGAGCATAAATTCCGCCTGATACACGGTTCAAAATAACCTGCATAGCTGTAGCTTTCTGCTCAACAGTTACATTAATAGCACCTGTTCCGCCTAAAGCATCAATTTCTGCCTGTACAGCAGCTGCAACAGCTTCTTTACCAGCACCCTGTGTGATGTTTGCAATGTTAGCACCACCGGAAGTACCTAACCATTCTGTGCATACAACTTCTACAGAGAAATCTCCGAGAGCTGTTCCCTTAAGATCACCGTATGCCAAACCATCCATAGAGAATGTTGTGCATGAAGCGAACAGTGCTACTAATGCTACAATAAGAGCAACAACTAGAACTTGCTTTTTCATTATAAAAGCCTCCTCAAATTTTTTTAAGGAGCCACGTTTTATCCTGGCTCTCCTTAACATGTTTCCTACAGTATCATGCCCAAAATATGATAGTCAAGTGTTTTTTTTATTTACTTCGTAATACTATCAATATTTTTCTTGCCTGCAGGAACAAAAGGATATACATTGTCATCTTTATTTATACAAATTCGAACAAATCTAGGACCTTTGTTTGATTTTGGAAATAAAATATTTTCGCCATTTTCATCAAAATCTCCAGATATTATACCATAGGCCTGCGCTACAGAAACAAGATCGGGAGGTCTTTTAAAAATACTTGCACTATAAGCTTTATTAAAAAGCATCTCCTGCTGCTGACGGACCATACCAAGTACCTCATTATCAAATAGGAGTACAGTAACATCCAGATTAAGCTCTGCTAAAGTTGCCAGCTCCTGAATATTCATCTGAATAGAGCCGTCGCCTGTTATACAGACAACCCGTTTTCCGGGATTAGCAAAGGCGGCGCCGATGGCTGTTGGAAGGCCGAAACCCATAGTCCCAAGAGAGCCCGAAGTCAGGAACTGCCTCGGATACGCGAAGGGGAAATATTGAGCTGTCCACATCTGATGCTGTCCAACATCAGTTACAATAATTAAATCTTCAGGTTTGTATCCTGCCTTTTCAGCCGTCAAGGGCAAGGAACTTATAATCTTTGCAGCTGCAATATCTTCGGGGTAACCGCTTTCGGTATTTTTAAGTTCTTTAATCCATCCTTCTGCAGTTTCTGGCAGTACAATTTTCCGTTCTCTGCAGACCCCTCCAAGAAGAGGAATTACAGATTCTACATCTCCAATTATGCCAATTGTTGATGACAGGATTTTATTTACCTCTGCAGCGTCAATATCTATGTGAATTATTCTGGCCTGCGGGCAAAATTGTTTCGTTAAACCGGTTGCACGGTCATCAAACCTGACACCGCATGCAATAACTACATCGGACTCATACATTGCCTTATTTGCAGCCCTGGAGCCGTGCATGCCTACCATGCCGGTAAAACAAGGATGCGCAGACGGTATTGCACCTAAGCCCATAAGACTTGTAACTACCGGTATGGGAAGATACTCTAGAAAAGAAAGAACCCCGCGGGACGCTTCCGGAGAATTACAACCTCCGCCAAGATAAAAAACCGGTCTTTGAGCCTGTGAAATAATATCTACTGACTGCTCAATTTTTTTAACCAGCACATCGCCTTCTGTTCTAAAGCGGACTGCTTTTTTTACTTTCCTTCCGGGGAGCGGCCACTGTTCAAAAAATGCCTGCTTAGTCTGTACATCACGGGGAATGTCAATAAGAACCGGACCGGGACGGCCGGAAGCAGCTATTTCAAAAGCAAGAGGTATGGCGCTCAGAAGTTCCTCGGGACTGTGTATAAAAATACTATGTTTTGTGATGGGAAAAGACAAACCGAAGGTATCAGCTTCCTGAAAAGCATCAGTTCCTAAAAGGTGTGAATTTACCTGACCTGTTATTGCAACAAGAGGAATAGAGTCTACCCTTGCATCGGCAATTGCTGTTAATAAATTCATTACACCGGGGCCGCTTGTTGCAAAACAAACGGCAGTTTCACCCTTTGTACGAGCCATACCCTGCGCAAAAAAACCGCCGGCCTGTTCCTGTCTTACCAGAATATGTTCAATTGAACTTTTTAAAAGCTCATCGTACAAGGGAAGTATAGAACCTCCGGGAATACCGGCTGCCGTCTTAACGCCCTGATTTTCCAACAACTTTACAATAATTTGAGCACCTGTTGCCTGTATCATTACATCCTCCTAAAAAAAAAAAGCCCCCGGTCATTCTAAACCGGGGGCTTGTTACCGCTGTGCGGCTTCATACATGAAACTTACATCACAGCACAGGAATCCCGCGGTCTTTAAGAGTGACGACGACAGAGACTAGTAGTGCTTTGTTCAATGCAAGTGTTATTTTCATACTCTAATTATTCTACATTTTTCATTCTTTTGTCAAGATTCAAAGTAAAAAAAAAGATGTTTTTAGCATAAACCTGTGTTATAATCAATAATGAATTTACATATTCTGGAGTTATTATGAAAAAGATTCTTGTTGCATCAACCAACGAAAAAGTAATTAATACTGTTAAAGCTTCTTGTCAAAAATATGCGGCTTATTTTGATCCTATGTTTTTCCCGGATACCGATGAAGCATTAAGCTATATAGACTACGAACTTCCCGAAATAAAAGTCTTAGACTTTACTTCCAAGGCAGACATTGATGCCAACAGAATCCTTGCAGAAATTCATACCGATCCATGGCTTCACAATGGCGGCATCATAGCCGTTGTTTCAAAATCTTCAGAGGCACAGGAACTAGAAGAAAAAAAAGATTCAAATATTTTGATTGTTCAGACAGTTCACAGTTTTGTAGAAAATTTTTCCCGTCTGTTGCGAATTCTCTGGAGCAATCAGCAGTTTCTTTTTAACCGCGGAATACAGGAAAGAATCGGAGGAAGAGAAACGGGCGCATTCGTATGCGGAAACGACCCGCTCGATATCCGGGTGTACACAAACTTTTTAGTAAGCTACCTGTACAGCACCAACCGTATTGGAGGGGAGGACCGGTACAAGCTCCAGACAACCCTCATGGAACTTCTTACAAATGCCTTGGAACATGGAAATTGTAAAATCAGTTATGACGAAAAAACTCAGTGGCTCGAAAACGGCGGAAACATTCTGGACTTAATCCGTGAAAAAACAAAAGATCCCGAAATAGCCAATAAAAAGGTTCATATTTCATATATAGTCGGAAAAGAAAAATCCCGGTTTAAAATACGGGATGACGGTGAGGGTTTTGACTGGAAAGCCCGTTTAAATGCTGATTTTTCTGAAGAAACACACGGACGCGGAATGAAACTTTCAGAAAGCATGGTTACGTCGCTTACCTATAATGACAAAGGAAATGAAGTTACCTTTGAGGTCATGAACCAGCAGAATGCCGCCAACACAGTTCCTGGAATTATGCAGCCCTTTTCTACTGTTGCGTATAAGGACAAACAGGTTGTATGCCGGGAAAATGATAATACCAATGATCTATTTTTTATTGTTTCCGGAAGATATGCGGTATATACAAACCGGAAACTGGTGTCGGTGTTAACCCCGAACGATATGTTCATTGGGGAAATGTCTTTTCTGCTCAACGACAGAAGGTCTGCCACTATTTTGTCTGTCGGCGACGGCCGCTTAATAAAAATACCAAAGGTATCATTTCTCAATCTTATTAGAAAAAATCCTCACTACGGAATATTTCTTTCCAAACTTCTGGCTCAGCGTCTTTTAAAACAGACTATGAAAACCCTTCAGCTTGCATCAGACCTCGCTGAATTAAAAGAACACTGCAACATCTCGGATACCTTTGAAGACTAATTGAACGGAATGTAGGAAATAATCCATCTTTGAACAGGGATTACCCAATCATCCTCATTACAGCCTTCTAATAGAAGTCTTTCAAAAAAGAATCCTATATATTCGTGAATAGATTTTTTATCTTCTCCGGCAATATCGCTACTGCTTACAAAAAGATCATCTATAAATTTAATTGCACCTTCTATAGAAAAGGTATCTTTTAATACATAGAGGCACATATAGAGTGCGGCCGGAATACAGTTAACACTATGCTGTTTAACATAAAGTACCGTTTCTGTAATTGCAAGCGCTCCTTCATAAAGTTCTTTATTGTAAAAGTCTTTTTCTTCTTGAGGCAGGTCCAGCTCATCGAAAACCTTGCGGTAAAAATTATATGCTAAACTCACAATAGTGACATGAAGACTGGGTACACATAGATAATGCGGGTCCATAATATGAATCATGCGGAAGTGCTTATTTTTACCAACCGGAGGGCGCCGTGTTGTGGACATACGGAATTTGTACATTCTAGCAGCCTGACAGTAGCATTCTTCAATAACACGTAAATATTCAGTACAATAGGGAACAGCTTTTTTAACACCGAACCTCTCAATGAGAAAACTCATCGGTCTAATCCAAAAATTAATAAAGTCGAGGTATACGCCGACCTTGCCCGGAACAAAGGGAACCCTTGCATCCAGTTCATGATCAACTGATAATACCGGTATTTTTCTCCAGCCGAATTTTACCGAAAACTGCAGAAGAAAAAAATCAAAAATAACAGTACGTAAATATTTTAAGAGCATCTTTAATGATGACCAGTGAAAAGGAACTGTAATGTAAGCTTTAAAAATTGAGTAGCTCGCAAGAGGTTTTAATTCCTGCTTTGTCTGCGTAGTATTCAATGGGTCCTGCCTTATTTTCCGAAAAACTTTTTTGCAATGGCAACAGATACCATGGCGTCTTTTGCATAAAAATCTGCACCAATTTTCTGTGCAAAATCTTCCGAGAGCACAGCTCCTCCGACCATAACCGAGAATTTTTTTCCGGTTTCTTTTTCCGCCTCACGAAGAAGCTGAATAGTTTTTTCCATACTGATAACAGTTGTCGTCATAAGTGCGCTTAAACCGACTAATGGTATATTTTTCTCGCACGCAGTCTTTACAACAAGCTCGGGCTTAACATCTTTCCCTAAATCGGTGACTGAGTATCCATAATTTTCAAGCATGGCCTTTACAATATTTTTGCCTATATCGTGAATGTCGCCGTGAACTGTAGCAATTAAGATGTCGCCCTTTGTTTCCTGTGCTTCGCCTGTTGATGCAAGGTGTTTTTTAATAACCTCAAACGATTTCGATACAGTTTCGGCACTCAAAAGAAGCTGAGGAAGGAATTTCTTTCCTGTCTCGTACTCTTTTCCGACAATATCAAGGGCTGTAACAATGTGGTCATTTATTATTTCCAAGGGCAGCAGAGGCTTACCGGAGGGGGAGGTTTTACCGCTTAGAAGATCTTCTGCAGCCGCTGCCGCTTCTTCGGTCCAGCCTTTAATAATTATTTCTTTGAGTGTTTTTTCCTGAGAATAATCACGGCCGTTTGAGGCGTTATTTACACCGCCGGGACCAGCTGCTGAAACCTGAGGTGCAAGTCCGGCGCTGATGGATGCAGAAGACGGGCCTGCATTCTCTGACGGAGCTTGAGTGCCGCTGTAAGTTTCTATAAAATCGAGACAATTTGCATCGAACGCTCCCACAGCACGGTACGTCCTGTAAGCATTCATCATATCAGCTGAAAGCGGATTTATGATGCAGGCATCAAGCCCTGCAAACAGTGCCATAGAAAAAAAATGTGCATTAATTATGTCGCGCCGCGGAAGCCCGAATGAAATATTTGAAACGCCGAGTACTGTTTTTACCCCGCGTGTTTCCTCGTGCTTATTACACTCATTTTTTATCATGGAAATTGCATGAAGTGTTGCGGCAGCCTCTTTCTGCTGGGAACTGATTGTCAAAGTAAGCGTGTCAAAGACAATATTGCAGGCATCAATGCCGTAACTCTTTGCCTTTGTTAGAATTTTTTTAGCAACAGCGGCCCTTCCCTCTGCAGTAGGCGGAATTCCGTCTTCATCAAGACAAAGGGCAACAACACAGCCGCCGTATTTTTTTATGAGAGGGAAAACAGATTCCATAACGTGAAGTTTACCGTTAACAGAGTTGACCAGAGGTTTACCGTTATAGTAACGCATTGCTTTTTCTAAAACAGGAGCCTCGCTTGAGTCGAGCTGTAATGGGACAGCGTAGGATTTTTGAATCGCTTTTACTGCATGTATCATCATCTGGGTTTCATCGATGCCGGGAAGCCCAACATTTACATCGAGAATATGAGCACCGGCATTAAGCTGAACTTCTGCTTCATGCAGAATGAAGGACATGTTATCACTAAGCAGAGCTTCCTTCATCTTTTTCTTACCTGTCGGATTAATGCGTTCTCCAATAATTACAGGACCGTAGGATCCTGCAGTGTTGTCAAAAAGAACAGTTTTTTCATACGAACAGACCGCCGTAGTTTTTTTAGAATAACGCGCCGCCTTTTTAACTGGAAGCTTTTCTATAGAAGCAATCATCGCCTTAATATGATCAGGCGTTGTTCCGCAGCAGCCCCCTAAAATATCAAAACCCTTGAGCCGTATGTGTTCCTGTACACGGGAAAAATCTTCGGGTCCCACTTTAAAAATGGTCCGGCCCCTTTCTACAACAGGAATACCTGCATTGGGCTGAGCTATAAGGGGAATACTAGCGTGATCCAAAAACTGATCGGCAAGATTCTGTGCCTCTTCCAGAGAACCGCCGCAATTGAACCCCAGAGCATCAACGCCGAGTCCTTCTAGATACGTTACGCAGGTAAGAACATCTGCTCCGGTAAGCGTTCTAAGATTACTTTGAAATGTAATCATGGCAACTATGGGCAGATTCGTATTTTCTTTGACTGCAAGAACGGCAGCTTTAGTTTCATACAAGTCGCTCATCGTTTCTACAATTGCAAGGTCGGCTCCTGCACATTCAGCAGAAACCGCACACTCTTTAAATGCTTCATAAGCTTCATCAAATGAGAGCTTTCCCATGGGCTCCAACAGATGCCCGGTGGGGCCAATATCGATTGCCGTAAAAACTTCCTGTAAAGGCTTAACTTTTTCAGCAGCCTGCTTTATGAGGCTTATTGCCTTGGCAGAAGCTTCCGCTGCACTGTGAAAAGAATCGGCCATTTTTATGGTATTTGCACCGAAACTATTTGCAGTAATAACATTCGATCCAGCAGTAATATACTGCTCGTGAATAGAGCGGATAAGATCTTCATGGGTAAAGTTAAGCTCTTCGGGAAGACCGAAATCTGTTACTCCCATAGACTGAATCATTGTGCCCATTGCACCGTCAAAAAAAACAGGCTTGCTGTTTTTAACCGATGTTTGTAAAAAGAGCCGGAAATCTCTACTTTGAGCCATCAGTTTCTCCGTTCACCGCAGTAATTATACTCGAAATATTTGACATAATAGCAGAGGTAATATCAGTCTTGTTCATAGAATAAAGATGTATGCCCCGTACTCCGTTTGTAATTAAGTCTATTATCTGATCAGTGGCATATGCAATTCCCGCCTGCTTGAGGGCTTCAGGATTATCAGAAAAGCGGTCGATTATTGTAAGAAGTTTTCGCGGCATATAGGCATTGGAAAGAGAAATCATTTTTTTTATTTGCGCGGCATTGGTAACAGGCATGATTCCTGCCAGAACCGGAACGTGAATGCCCTTTGACTGCATGCGGTATAAAAAACTGTAAAGCATATCGTTGTCAAAAAACATCTGTGTTGTTAGAAAGTCGCATCCCGCTTCCACCTTAAACCGTAAATTTTCAAGGTCTTCATCGCGGTTTTTACTCTCAGGATGCCCTTCCGGATAACAGGCGCCCCCTATGCAGAAGCCGCCCTTTTCTATTAAAAAACGTGCTAAGTCCGAAGCATGTTTACATTCACAGCTGACACTTTGGGCGCTCTCATCCTGAGGAAAATCTCCTCTGAGAGCCAATATATTTTGAATGCTGCTTTTCTTCAAGTTTTCTACGATGCCGTCCAGATCGCTTTTACACGAACCGACACAGGTAAGATGTGCTAAAGCAGGCGTATTACCCTTTTTTTGAAGCTCGGAAGCAATTTCTGTAGTGTAGGAACAGGTTGTCCCGCCCGCTCCGTATGTTACACTCATAAAGTCCGGTTTAAGGGTACTGAGCTCCAAAGCTGTGTTCATGACTGAGTCGTAAGATGAATCCTTTTTTGGCGGAAATATTTCAAAAGAGATAGATAATTTTTTTTGATTTAGAATATCAGTAATCTTCATTATAACTCCATAAGTCCTAAAAACGCTTTAAGTTTATAGCGTCGGACGGGCAAATTTCGTGGCAGCAGAAACAGTGCAGACAGTCTTTTTTAGCTATTACAACCTTTTTTCCTGTCCTGCTTTTTGCATCCTTCTGAAAAGACAGAACCTTTGCAGGACATATTTCTATACAGCGGCCGCATCTTGTACACACAGCATGCTTAAAACGCGGTGTTTTAATAAAAGCAGCCTGAGCAATTGTGTTAACCCAGCCGGGTAATACTTTCTGCAAATGAGTCATGCCGCTTGTCTCGCTTACAATTTTAAATTTAAGCGGTCCGAGACTTTCCTTTGTATCACCGACAATCTGTATTTCTTTTTCATCGGTAAGCCACCGCTGTCTTGAAAGTGCATCGCTGAGGTTGAGCACATTATGCGGATTGTATCCTACAAGAGATGAACAAACCCAGTCGAGAGCAAGAATATTATCGGAAGAAGCTAAAAATCCCAATTTTACCGGATCCCCGTTTCCAGGTCCTCCGGGACCGTCCATACCAACTATGGCATCCATTACAGCGTATTGAGCGCCTGCTGCTATATTTAAATCGGTCAGATACCGGGCAAACTCTTTTTTATCTGAAAAACGGAAATGCATCTGTGCTTTTTTTAATCCGACAACAAGACCAAAGAGGTTTTTCATCGCGCCAGTGTATGCCATAAGCTGATGCGACTTAAGTTTTGAAACTGATACAACAACATCTGCCTGAGTAAAAGGGGATGCAAACTCAAAACTTTTTACAAGCCTTCCCTCCGGACAGCTTACGGTGACAGATTCAGAAAAATCGACCCATTCACCGCCTGCTTCTGTAACTGCATCGAGCATTCCGGAAGCCTTTGCTGCAACAATAGAGGGTCCTACTGCCGGCGACTCCCCTACTAATACCTTTTTCGCACCAAGCTCATAAAAAACCTTAACACAGGATGCAACAACTACCGGATGTGTACAAATGGCGAATTCCGGCTTTTTAGGCGATAAAATATTCGGTTTAAGAAGAACAGTCTTGCCTTTTACATCGGGCGGCGGAACATCTTTAAATAGCTGCCTTACACAGGCAGTAACTTCCGGTTCTGTATACTCTTTACAAACTCTTAGAGCTGTTTTTTTTGAAGGGATAAAATTCATGAGTCATTGTAAATTTATTTTTGATTTCCTTCAAGCTCAATACTCAAGGCTTTTTGATGAAGAAGTGATACACAGCAGCAGACGGCATTAAACCCGGTTTAAAAAAAAAGAATCCTGACGGGAAAAGGAGGGGGAAACCCGTCAGGATCTGCAATAAAACATAAAATTTGCTTGCTATACATTTGTTTATTAAACAGACATACCCTTCTATAGTTACAAAAATAATTGTAAATTTTTGAGTTTTTTATTCTTTTTGGCAGGTTTCCATAAATCTGAGCCTTTCCTGATCAAGAGTCACTGTAAGATTTTTCTCATTTGAAGGAAGAACAGTCCCCTTGGGAGCATTTTTTGCCCTCCGAAGATGTTTTACCTGTGTATAATACAAATCTGCAGTGTTCGCTTTCCGTGCCTTTGAATAATAAACAGCAAGATTTCCGGCATTAAGAAGGATTTCAAGAGGAATTGTTTTACCCGGACGGTTTTTAATAAAAACATAGCCGCCCGCCCAGTCCCTTGTATGGAGCCACATGTCAAAACCCTTTACATGACGGCGCAGAAGTTCATCATTCTCGCCTGCTGTTCTGCCCACAAGAATACGCCACCCGTCAATTTCATACACAAGTCCCGGATGCTCTTTTTTAATCTGCTGTTTAGGCTTGTTCTGTTTACGTAAAAGCTGCTGAATAGCAATGGGATTCTGTTCTGTAATCACTTCTTCATAATCAGCATCCAGCTTTGCAATATCGCTTTTAGCCTTTTTTATGTCGAATTCAAGATCCTCTATGCCGGATACTGCCTTTTTATACTGATCATAGTACGATTGAGCATTTTCCTGAACCCTCTTTTTAGAATCAATCTTTATTGAAACCTCTTTATCTGTTTCGTAATCTATGCAGACTAATGCTTCAGAATCGGGAACAGCAAGGTGACCGTATGCCAATATGAGGTCGCCAAGGTGTTTCCATTTTTCAGCATCTAAAAAGTCAGTTCTCTTGGATTCAAGTTTTGTCAGCGCCTTTACCATTCTGCCTTTACGCAGGGTATAGAGTTTTTGAGCCTGCTCAAGAAGCGCTTCACGGGAAAGAGTTTGAGCGTGATTGCTGTACCAGAGTTCAACCTTTTCGTTAAAACTGAGCTTGTTATCAGTTTGAGGGATCTCATCAAAGGAGCGGACAGTAAAGGAATCGTCCTTTGACTCTGAAGCAGAACGCGGTTCGGGAAGCTCAAAAATGCCTCCGGTAATTTCATGACGTTTTGGGCGGCGGAAAAAGACATCGAGTACATTGAGTCCTGTATCGGTTACAATAATATTGGCAGCCCCGCTCCAAAGCCGGATAAACATAAAAAAAACTTCGCCCCCGGCTGTAATCTCAAGTTTCATAATTCTTTGCCTGTCAAGCTGAACTGCACCCGTAATTTTCCCGCCCTTAATCCTTTTTTTCAAAAATTCCATAAAACGCAGAGGCTTGTCATTTTTGGGTATTTTCTTCCTCGTCTCATTTATTCTGCAGGCGCCTGGAGCCAGACTGATAAAAACAGTTTTCGCCGTTGAGTTTTTATAGGTATAAAGAGCTATTGAATCATAGCCGGGCTGTACAATTGCCTGTATATACGATTCGCCCAGATCCAGTTCTTCGAGAATTACATCAATTTCTTTCCAGTTAAGCGACATACTGTAACTATAGCAAAATAAGAAAGGTATTGCCAGAGGAGTAATAGAGAGGATGCTTATGAGCTTTAATTTTTGTATGTTTTTTGTTGACGTTAGAACAGGACCAGTCTACAATGGAAGGAGCTTAGTTGACGAAAGAAACTTAGCCTAAGATTTAGGGGGAAAAGATGAAAACAAAAAAAGGACTGCTCGTGCAGGTTTGCTTATGCATGCTGTT
>Ga0116148_1004093_pt1 | contig 12946 bp, 10 predicted proteins | sample AD_UKC055_MetaG_FD_89786 | JGI IMG/M metagenome (GOLD analysis project Ga0116148, IMG submission 89786) | Active sludge microbial communities of municipal wastewater-treating anaerobic digesters from USA - AD_UKC055_MetaG | ecosystem: Engineered > Bioreactor > Anaerobic > Digestate | place: USA... | reverse complement strand
GTGGGCGCCTTCCAGCGTGGAGGCGATCGTGACGAAGTCGTTGCCGTCGGCCCCGCCGCCCGGGCGGGCCCGTTCCAGGTGGGCCGTGATGTCCGTCACCCCGCCAAACGGAGGCGGCGAGACGTCCCGAACGGCGGCCACCATCTGCGAGACCTGGTTCAGCCACAGCTCGATCGTCGCCGGTGTGCGGGACGGGGTAATGTGCATCGCCACCGTCTTGCCCAGGCTGCAACTGCAATAGCCGGCCAAGATGTGGCGAACGGCGTCAAACTCCACTTTGTTCAGCGTAAATGAGTCCACAGATGTCCTGTATCCTTCCGCCCCGGGAACAGAGTATTTATAGCATGAACCCGGCGTTGGCAAAGGAAAAAGGGGCAGGCACGACGCGGTTTCCTGTGTGGCTGGCGGGCCGGGCTGTGTCATCCGCCCGGTCGCCTTGGAGTCGTTTCCGCCGTTTGGTTTGCCCCTGACCCGGGGGAATCGTACGTTCCGTTCGAACCGACATTGCCGCGGGTCCAGGAACCCGCAAGGAGGGCAACATGTTAGGTCCGAAGCTGGTGATCCTCATCGTGATCGTGGCCATGCTCGCGACGGGCGTCTACATCGCCGATTGCTCCCACCAGTCCGCACAGGGCAGCTCAACGGGCGAGAACAAGTGCGAGTACGCTCAGAAGGTGCATGACGCGCTCGAGGACATCGACAGCAGCATGGGTGGCGGCGCGGTCCGGCGGTAGCCGGCGGCCGCCGCCGCCATTTGTGCCCTCTTCGCTTTCGGCGATCGCCAGTCGGTTCCCCACCGCCCGATCCGTCGGTCTCTCGTCAGGGTTCCCATCCGGGCCGTCAGCTTGGCAGGCCCGGGCGCCCCGGCGGGCCAGACTGGCAGGGCCGCACGTCTTTATCGCTTTCTGGACAATAGTTTGCGTTCGGCACGCCATTTGCCCTTTTCTCGGCGCATAGACTCCGTTCCGCGAGGTGAACCATGCGCTTGGACAAACTGACAGTCAAGGCCCAGGAAGCGCTGGCCGGCGCACAGGCGATCGCCGGCGAGTCCGGGCACGCCCAGGTCGCCCCTCTGCATCTGCTGGCAGCCCTGCTGGAGCAGGAGGGGGGGCTCGCCGGGGCCCTGCTCGAGAAGGTCGGTATCCCCGCCGACCGCATTCGCTCCATCGTCCGCAGCGAACTCGGCCGCCTGCCCAGCCAGAGCGAACAGGCCGGCCTGGCCCTGGACCCCGCCCTCAACAGCGTCCTCCTCCGCGCCGACAAGGAAGCCCGCGAGATGAAGGACGAGTATGTCTCCGTCGAGCATCTGCTGCTGGCCCTGGCGAGCGAGAAGAGCCCCGCCGGGCAGGTCCTCGACACGTTGGGGGCCTCGCGAGAGGCGATCGTGGCCGCCATGAAGGACATCCGCGGCAACCAGCGCGTGACCGACCAGAACCCCGAGGAGAAGTACCAGGCCCTGGAACGCTACGGGCGCGACCTGTGCGAGATGGCCCGCCGCGGCAAGCTCGACCCGGTCATCGGGCGCGACGACGAGGTCCGCCGCGTCATGCAGGTGCTCAGCCGACGGACCAAGAACAACCCCGTCCTGATCGGCCTGCCCGGCGTGGGCAAGACGGCCATCGTCGAGGGCCTGGCCCAGCGGATCGTCAACGGCGACGTGCCCTCCGGGCTCCAGGGAAAGACGGTCATCGCCCTGGACATGGGGGCCCTGTTGGCCGGAGCCAAGTTCCGCGGGGAGTTCGAGGACCGCCTCAAGGCCGTCCTGAAGGATGTCACCGAGTCCGAGGGACGGATCATTCTCTTCATCGACGAACTGCACACGGTGGTGGGGGCGGGGGCGGCCGAGGGCGCCATCTCCGCGGGCAACCTCATCAAGCCCGCCCTGGCCCGCGGCGAGCTGCGATGCATCGGCGCCACCACGCTGGACGAGTACCGCAAGCACGTCGAGAAGGACGCCGCCCTCGAGCGACGTTTCCAGCCCGTGCTGGTGGACGAGCCCAGCGTCGAGGACACCATCGCCATCCTCCGCGGGCTCAAGGGCCGCTACGACGCCCACCACGGCGTGCGGATCCAGGACTCGGCCCTGGTGGCTGCCGCCGTCATGAGCCACCGCTACATCACCGACCGCTTCCTGCCCGATAAGGCCATCGACCTCATCGACGAGGCCGCCAGCCGGCTGCGGATCGAGAACGACTCCATGCCCGCCGAGATGGACGAACTCCAACGCCGCATCATGCAGCTTCAGATCGAGCGCGAGGCCCTTCGCAAAGAGAAGGACCAGGCCAGCAAGGACCGCCTGGTCGCCCTGGAGAAGCAACTCGGCGACCTCCAGGCCGAGTTCGACCAGCTCCACGCCCGCTGGGAGAACGAGCAGGGGGCCCTCAAGCGCATCCAGGGCCTGAAGGAGAAGATCGAGGCCAAGCGCACCGAGCTGGAACAGGCCCAGCGCCGCGGCGACCTGGAGACGGCTGCCCGCATCCAGTACGGCGAGCAGCGGAGCCTCCAGGCCGAGTTGGACGCCCAGGAGAAGGCCTTGAGCCGGCTCCAGCAGGACGGCGGGGGCCTGACCAGCGAGGAGGTCACCCCCGAGCACATCGCGGAGGTGGTGGCCAAGTGGACGCACATCCCGGTGGCCAAGCTCATGGAGAGCGAGCGGGACAAGCTGCTGAAGATGGAAGACCAACTCCGCCGCCGCGTCGTGGGCCAGGACGAGGCCTTGCGGGTGGTCAGCGACGCCGTGCGGCGCAACCGCGCCGGGCTGGGCGATCCGCGCAGGCCCATCGGCAGCTTCCTGTTCCTGGGCCCCACCGGCGTGGGCAAGACCGAACTGTGCAAGGCCCTGGCCGAACTGCTCTTCGACACCGAAGACGCCATGATCCGCATCGACATGAGCGAGTTCATGGAGCAGCACTCGGTGGCCCGCCTGATCGGCGCCCCGCCGGGATATGTGGGCTACGAAGAGGGCGGGCGGCTGACCGAATCGGTCCGCCGGCACCCCTACAGCGTGATCCTCTTCGACGAGGTCGAAAAGGCCCACCGCGACGTGTTCAACGTCCTGCTCCAGGTGCTGGACGACGGGCGGTTGACCGACGGACAGGGGCGCACGGTCGATTTCAAGAACACCCTGATCGTCATGACCAGCAACATCGCCTCGCAGTTCATCAGCGACCTGGCCTCGCGCCGGGCCGAGCAGTGGGAGATCGAGGCCCAACTCCAGGACGCACTCAAGCAGCACTTCCGCCCGGAGTTCCTTAACCGCATCGACGAGGTGGTCGTCTTCCACAGCCTCAGCCGCGAGAACCTCGCGCGGATCGTCGAGATCCAGGTCGACCTGCTCTCGCGCCGCCTGGCCGACCGCCAGATCACGCTGGAGGTCGGCGAAGCCGCCCGGACCTTGCTGGGCGAGACCGGCTACGACCCGACCTACGGCGCCCGCCCGCTCAAGCGGATCATCCAGCAGAAGCTGGAGAATCCGCTGGCCGACCGCATCCTCCGCGGCGAGATCCTCGACGGCCAGCACGTCCTGGTCGACGTCCACGGCCAGACCTTCACCTTCACGCCCACAGACGCACCCGCCTCGTCCGGCCAGGCCGGTAGCAAGGACGGCGGGGTGATCGAAGGCGAGTTGGTGGAAGAGTAGTCTTGCGGCTGGCTGCTGGTGGGTGTGCTGGGCCTGAGGGAAGGATATAATCCATTCCCGCGGGCCTCGTAGTTCCATAGACCCTTTGTCGGAAAGGCAAGTCATGCGCGGGCGTACAGGTGTGATTCTCGCGGGGATGGTGCTGTACGTGTCGGTCGGGGCAGCGGCCGCCGACGCCCGCCAGGACTACGACAAGCTCTTTGGTCGCGAAGAAGCGAAGGCGAGGCTCCAGGATATGCCCGCGCTGGCGGGGAAGATCCTGGAGGCCGCCCGCTCGCTTCACGGACAACACGACCTGCGGGTCGTGCTGTGCGACAAGGCGTACGAGCACGGGATCAAGCATCCCGGGGGCTATGAGACGGCCATCGAGGCGATGCGCCTGTTGGGGCAGATGGACGCCTCGCACGGGGCCTCCTCCCGACAGCGGATTCTCCAGGTGTGCCTGCTGCGCCAGAGTCAAGCCAAGGGCCCGGACAAGGCCCGGCTTGCGGAGGCCTCCCTGGAGATGCTGCTGGAGGCCGCCCGCGCCGCCAGAGACGCCGGTCAGTACGCCGAGTCCCTTGGCCATTTTCGCCGCGCGGGCGAAGTGGAGGCCTCGCTCCGTACGGGACAGGCCCGGGAGATCGCCCTGCGAACGCGTCTGGCCCAGGCCCTCCAGCAAGACGCGATGGTGCGCCAGACGGCCGAGAACGAGCGAAGGCTCCTGTCAGCGCGGACCGGCGACCTGCCGCCCGGCGGGGCCGCCAGGGCCAAACTCGTGCGCCTGCTGCTGTGCGAGTTCGACGCCGCCAAGGAGGCATCGGCACTGGTCACGGGGGAACTGGACCCGGCGCTGCGGGCCGTCGCCGCGCGGATGCTTCAGCCGGTTGAGCAACTGCCCGAACAGGAATGCCTGGAACTGGGGCGATGGTGCCTGGAGGAGTCGGTGCGAACCAGCAATGCGGGCAAGCTCGTGCTGTTGCGGCGGGCCAAGTCGTGCCTGGAACGCTATCGCTCGCTCCATCCCGCGCCGGACGTGCCGGGCGTCCAGGCTGATCTGGGCCTCCGCGAGGTAGAGGAAGGACTGGTCCGCCTCGGGACGACCTACCCGCGAGGTACGGTGCTGGCGATGAGCTTCGATGAGGCGGCTGTCATGGAGAAGGACGGCAAGACCTATGTCAAGGACCTCAGCGGGAATGAGAACCACGCCTTGCTGGAGGGGGGGGAGTGGGTTGGCGGGCAGCGAGGGCAGGCGCTGCTGCTGGGCGACCCGGTCACCTCGCCTGCCGCCCGCCGCCGCAAGGCCAAGCGACCTCCGCCTGCCGGCGAGGGCGACTCCCTGACCACCGTCCGAAACATCGGCATCCAGGGCAGCCACCCCCGCAGCGTGGTCTTCTGGTGCAAGGTGTACGCGCACGGCAAGATGGGGGCGTTCTTGGGCTGGGGCAGCAACCGTACCGCCGGGCAGTTCGGTCTGGGAACATACGAGCAGCACTGGTTCCTGTGGAGCTACGGGTACGGGCACGACTGGAAAACCGCCTCGCCGGTGGACTCCCCGCGATGGCATCATCAGGCGGTGATCTACGACGGCAAGATCGCGCGGTGGTTCACTGACGGCGTCGAGGCCGGCAAGGGCTTCGTCCACGCGTATCAGACCGCCGACACGCCGCTTCGCCTGCGAGGCCAGATCTGGGTCTACGCCGTCGACGAGTTGATCCTCGTCAACCGGGCACTCGGCGAGAAGGAGATCAAGCTCCTTTACGAGTGGCGATGACGGGCGGAACGCAACCGCCTTGCGGTCCGCAGCCGGGTCTCCGCCGCCCCTCCAGGGCCCCGGCACTCAGTCCGCCATCGGCCGGCGGAGGTACAGTTCGCCGCGCGGCGCGTCGGGCGGGCCGATCCGAACCGCCAGGTCGCACTCGCGGGCGCCGGTGTCGGGCGGCGGCGTCAAGGTGAAACGCACGAGCGATGCGTCGGTGCTCTCCTTCTTGACCGACCAGAACGGCGGGGCGATCAACTCGACCTGGCTCGCCGCGAGCCCCTGGCCCAGCTTGACGCCCAGAGTGGTGGGCCCCGTCGTCGAGATCGTTCGCGGCGGATCGTCCCACGCCGCGGCCGGGAGAAGCAACTCAGGTAGCTTCGCCTGAGATACGGAGCCCTGAGCCTCCCTCTTATAGAGCAGCAGAAGGGGATCCTCGTTGATGCTCAGCGTGACGCTGCCCCCCCGGGCCTTCAGCGTGCGCCGGCTTCCGTCGATGCGGACGACCAGCACGTCCTCCGCGCCGGCCAGCGGGACGGCGACGTCGCGGCCGGCCTTGCCGGCCCAGAGCACCTGGAGCGAGTCGCCCCGCCCGTCGTCGAACAGGAAGGCACGCAGGCCGCCCTCGTAGAGTCTCTCGCAACGGAACTTCCTGGACGACACCGCATTGACGGCGTTGTAGAGCGCGATCGCGTCCAGCCGCGGGCAGTGGCGGTTGTAGCGGCAGTCGAAGAGGTTGTGGGAGTTGGCGGCCGTGCCGTGCAGCTTCGCCTGGGGGTCGCCGTACACCAACCCGAACCACGACATGTTCACCCCGCCGCAGGCGAAGAAGGTGGCCGTCTTGCGGATCACCTCGCAGGCCACCGCGTGGCGCGTCATGCCCTGGCTGTTGAGGCCCAGCTCGGTGGACCAGAGCGGTTTGACATGGTCGTACTTGCGGGCCAGGGCCTGGTAGCGGCGCATCTCCTCGCGCAGGGCCTCGCCGTCGGCATAGACGTGGAAGTCGTACGCGTCGCACCATCGCCCGTAGCCCAGGCGGAAGTACTCCTCGTTGGGCTCGACGGAGGTGGCGACCACCGTAATCGTCGGATCGACCTTCTTGATCTCCTCGTAGAGGACGCGGTAGGCCTCGACGTTGCGGCGGACGACCTCGCCCGTGCCGTGCGGCTCGTTGCCCAGGTTGATGATCATCGGGCGGACGTTGCCGTACGTCTGGATCAGATTCCGCACGCCCTGGCGAAGGGCCTGCTCGTCGTAATCCGTCTGCCCGCGTTCGATGGTCGCCGCCGGCGTGCCGGTCAGCCAGCCCATGCCCAGCTTGCGGACCAGGTCCAGTTGCGGCGCGGTCGGCTTGTAGGGCTCCTTCGAGGACCACCCGCCCCAGATGCCGCACACGCGGATGCCCAACCGGTCGGTCAGCTTCACGTGCTCGTTGGAGCGGTTGTCCCAGCTTCGGCTGGTGAAGGGCACGTCCTCGGGCTTGAGCGCCTTGGCCGGCGCCTCGGGCAGGATCGCAAGCGACGTGTAGTTGGCGAAGGGCTCCTCGCCCGGCTGGGGGATTTCCGCGTGCAGTTCGTAGTACCGCCCGATCTCCAGGCCCGCCGCGCCCAGATCGAGCGACGCCTTGTACACGAACTGCCGGCCCTCCCTGGCCATGGGGCCCAGGTCGATCGTCCAGGGCTTGGCCTGCTCGGCGCCCCAGTAGTCGCGCAGTACGCAGCGGACGCTCTGCTGCTCGCTTCGCAGCGGCTTGCGGGTCTCGACGCGAATGTCCACGCGGCGCGGGTCGCCGGGCAGCAGCAGGTTGCCCAAGGCCGCCGTCGAGAACAGCAGCCGCGAGATCCGCCCGTCTCGCAGCGGCAGGGAGGCCAGGTAGGCCGCCGACAGGTCGTCCAGGCGGAAGCTCCCGTACGTCTTGTTGAACTGGACATGAAAGCGGGCGAGGGCTGTGCCCGCCGGCAACTCCACGCGGCGGCTGATGCGCTGCCAGTCGTGCTTGCCGAACACGTCGGCCAGCGCGAGGCGGTCGATGACCTTCCGTCCGGCGTCGAGGCATTCGAGTTGGACGGACGCGCTGTAGGAGTTGTCCGGCGAGTGCAGGTCGGCCCGGCAACGCAGGGCCAGCTCCCACTTGCCCGCGGCGGCCGGGAAGGAGGGGCTTGTCGCTGAGCAGGGCTTCTGGGCGTCTTCGACGCTGCGATACAGGACCAGGCAAGCGCTGGCGGAAGCGGCGCCCGCGGGCTCGACGGAAACGCCGCCCTCAACCGACCAGCCAGCCGGCAGCTTCACCGCGCCTTCGAAGTCGCACGCGTACGCCGCGTCCTGCACGAACACGCTCCGCAGCAGTTCCGCCCGAACGTCCGCCACCAGCAGGGCCGGCTTCTTGTCACGCTCGTCCGAGCCGGTCGTCACCGACAGGACGAACTGGCTGGCCGGGCCGTGCCACTTGCCGTCGTTCGCCCCGCCCCAGTGCTCCCCGCCGGCGATCTCCGCCGGCTTGACGATCAGTTCGTGCCACTGCCCGTCGGCCTGGAGGCCCACGCCCTTTCGCTGGTGGGCCTGCCCGGTGGCGTCGTTGAGCAGGATGGTCACATTGCGGGCGTTGTCGGTCTTGTAGCGCAGGCGGAGGGTCGGCGTGTCCTTGGCCTCCAGGTCCTGCATGGGGCGGATCATCGCCACGTACGCCCCGCCGCCGGTAAAGTCGCCGGACAGGCGGAAGCACGGCTGACCGCCCGGGCCACCTTTGTCGGCAGTCTCCAGCGAGCCCTTGGCCCCCTTGAACTCCTCGCCCCGCGTGAAGCGCCAATCGTGCGTGCCCTCGACGATCTCGTCCAGACGGACCGTCGAGCGGATCTCCTCGCCCACCGCCTCCGCCGGGCGGGGAACGATCGCCAGGTCGTTGATCCACAACTCGCGCAGGCGGCTGCGGTCCGCGTGTGAACCGATCAGGATGTACAAGGCCTTGGCCGGGCCGTGCCACAGCCCGTCGTTGGCCCCGCCCCAATACTCGTACTTGGCCACGACGCCCACGGCGCCGGCCTCGCTGCGACGGGCGAAGAACTGCTCCAGCGGCAGGAGGATCTGCTGCCAGCCGTCCATGCTCTCGGTCTTGAGGGCGATCTGGTGGCACTGGCCGGTGGCGTCGTTGATCCGCAGCGTGATGCGGTCGCTGCCGCCGTTGCGGACCCACATGGTCAGGTCGCGGATGTCCACACTGTCGATCTTACGCCCGGCCTGCACGTAGTTGCCGCCCTTGGAGAAGTCGCCCACCAGCTTCAGCGCGGGCCTGCCCTCGCGGGCAGCCTTCTCGTCCGCGCCCAGAGAGCCGGTGGCCCCGGGGAATTCCGGGCCGTTGCCGAAACCCCAGCCGGCGGCTGGGGACTTGGCGTCGATGAGCCACACGGGCTGGGCCGCGGGCGTGGGTTGGGCCGTGACGGCGGCCAGGAAAGCAGTCATCCACGTGGCGGCCGTCGTCGCGAGCTTGGGTCCGAGCATGTAGGCACTCCTGATGTCTTTGGCAGTCTAACGCAAGTCTGCCTGTTGGATACGCGCTTTCTCTGTGGGCCGCGGCTGAAGTATGATAAACAGGTCCAACGAAGGAGAGACTCCATGAGCGAACGTGCCGATCAGGCGGTGGCGATGTTCCTGGAAGGCTGCAACTGTGCGCAGTCCGTTCTGGTGTCCTGCGGGGTCGGTCGCGGCCTGCCGCGCGAGACGGCCCTTCGCGTGGCCCAGGCGTTCGGCGGGGGGATCGGCAAGACGGGCAACCTCTGCGGCGCCCTGACCGGGGCCTTGATGTGCGTCGGGCTCCAGTGCGCCGCCATCGAGGCCTCCGACAAAGTCTCCAAGGCACGCTCCGCCGGCATGGCCCAGTGGATGATCGACGAGTTCGCCCGGCGCAACGGAACGCTGTTGTGCGGCGAGCTGACCGGCGCCGACCTCCGCACACCCGAAGGCCAGAAACACTTCCGCGACAGCGACGCCCTGCACAAGGTCTGCGCCAAGGTCGTCCGCGACGGCGTGGAGATCGTCGAGGAACTGTTCGCGAGAGAATCGGGATGAAGCCGACGCGGAGAGGCTGGGCGGAGTTAGGCGTGTTCACCGCGACTGCGGTCGTCTTGGGGTCGCTGTGGTTGGTGCTGGCGGCGGGGCTTACAGTCGTGACGGGGGTGCTCACCTTCCTTGCGTCGGGCCGAAGTCTCCCATCATTCACGACCCCCGTGCTAATGGCCATATGGCTACTGGCCACGGGGAGACTCTTCTACGGGGCATTGTCGAGAGTGGGCGACTGGTTCATCCCACGGCGGAGGCGAGGTGAGTGCGAGGGCGACCGGGTCGAGAACAGCGGTACGGAGTGACGCCCCCCGCGCATTCAGGAGCGGGAAAGCCGGATTCCACCCAAGCCATCTTCGGGGTCTGAGATCGCGGTAGCCGTCTTTCCGATGGGCGACACGCGCCACGTACACGATGAGGACCTTGTCCACGATCTCGTATACGACTCGATAGTCGCCGATCCGAATCCGGTATGCGTTCTCGGCACCGCTCAATTTCACGCAGCCGGCGGGGCCTGGGGTCTGGGCAAGGGAATCGATGGTGTTCGCAATACGCCGCCGGTACGGGTTAGGGATTTTCAGCAGGACCTTCTCGGCCTGGGGCTTGATCTCGACACGATAGGGCATGGGTCACAGTCCGAGGGTCTTCTTCACCTGCGACCAAGGCTTGCTAGGCTCGCCTTTGGCGGAGCGGATGGCGTCAAGGTCCAACTTGTCTTCCAGCCGCTCCAGCAGTTCCACGTCTTCCACCGGCACGAGGGCGAAGAGGTTCTTGCCCCGGCGCTCGATCACGACGCGCTCCCCTTGCAGGGCGACGCGGTTACCCAGATCGGCCAGGTGCTCGCGGGCTTTGGAAATCGGCACTCGGGTCATGACATAGGCTCCAATCTTGCCTCTATGCCAATTGAACGTTTCGTACAGGCGGCGATCAAGGCTCATTTCCGGCCGAGTGATATTGGTTGCGGGAGGGGGCGATCGGGCCGCTACAGCGGTGCATCGAGGACCTTTCGTGGATCGTCAACCCAAGCCTTGCGGCGGTAATCGTAGGGCAGGGCCAGCTTTCGCCGCTCGGTGATGCGGATGAAGGTGATCTCCGGCGGGAACTTGGGGTCCGGCGCGGGCAACTGCACGAAGGGGACCTTCCCCAGCATCCGCACGGACGCCTTGTGGTAATGGCCGCCCAGGACCATGGCCACGCGCCCGCCCTCCAGGGCGGCGGCCATCTCCTTGGAGTTGGTGATGGAGTCCAGGCAGAGGTGCGTGGCCACGATGATCGGCTGGCCCGCGGGGGCCTTGGCGATCTCGTTGTGGATATAGGCCAAGGCCTCCTTCGTGATCGGCTGGGCCGGGCTGTTCAGCGAGTCGTCGAACTCGCTGTAGACTGCGATGAATCGCACGCCGCCCGACTCGAACGTGTAGCTGAGCGACTTGTGACGCTGGAGGAGGTAGTTCTCGATCGTCTTGCTGCGGACCTTGCCCCCCGTGTCGTGGTTGCCCATGACGTCGTAGAACGGGAACTTCAGCCGCCTGGTCATCAGCTCGTCGTAGCGGACCTTGGCCGCGTGGGTGGGCCAGTCGGTGATGTCGCCGCAGCCGAAAACGAAGGCGGGAGGCGGCACCTTGCCCCCGATGCCCTCCGGCAGCGCCGTGCCCGGCAGGGCGTTCATGGCGTCGATAGCCGGCAGCAGGTGGTCCGCCTGGCCCTTGGTGCCCACGTGCTGGTCGGACCAGCCGAAGAAGGCGAGGTCGATCTTGCCGGGCGGGCTGGACTCGGCTGCCTGGGCGCGGGCACGGCGCGGAGGAGCGAACATGACGGCGCCGGCGGCGGCTGCCGACGACAGAAACGCGCGTCGCGTGATCGTCTTGTTCTTCATGCGGACCTCGCTATCGGTAGAAGTCGATCCATTGGAGCTGCAACTCGGCCTTGTCCAGCAGCGGCTTGGGCACGACGATCTCGAAGTACCCGCCCTTGGGCGGCAGGCCCTTCACGTCCAGGCCGTCCGCGTCGAACACGCGCAGGTCCGCGTAGTACTCGCTGTCTTTGGGCAGGGGCGGATACTTCTCCCGGCCCTCGTGCCGGAGCGTTTGCAGGACCGAGAAGTTGCCGTGGCTGAGCATGCTGACATTCAGGCCCATCGCGTCCGAGCCGAGGCTGAACGATTCCAGGCCGCCCAGGTGCAGCCGGACGACCACGTGCGGCGGCCAGGCGCCGCCGGTGCGCCGGATAGTGGCCGAGCCGATGCCGCGCTTGCTGGTGACGGCGAAGACGGCGCTGTCGTCGCCCGGGATGACGGCGACCCCGTCGCCTTCCTTGTCGCAGCGGAGGGCGTAGGTTGCGGCCGCGGCCGGCGCCGACGTCCGTCCGTCCTTCGGCGCGTATTGCCTGACCACGCCCGTCCAGGTCTCGGCGAACGCGGTGACGAACTTGGCGAAGGCTTCCTTCTCGGTGTCCAGGCGGGCGTTGTCGATGGCCTGTTGCTTGGACCAGCGGCTGGCCAGTTCCTGGCGCGTGTGGCTGGCTTCGGCCAGGCCGTACACGTGCGAGGTCCGCACGTCGAACAGCACGCCCGAGACGGTCGTGGTGACGTGGGCCATCTTGTTGGGCAAAAAGCCCAGCGTGATCACCGACAGCGGCCCGAGGCTCTGGCCCTTGACGTGGAAGACCGTGTTGAACGTGTACACCAGCACCATGTCGGCGTGCAGGCTGGCGCAGGCGATGCGGATCTCCTTGAGGCTCTTCAGTTCCGAGGGCAGCAGCAACTGGTTTACCGTGGCCAGGCCCGCGACCTGGGGCAGCGACTGGATCGCCTTGAAGTGCTCGTCCTTCTCCACGTCGCGGGCGGTGACGATGCTGTATGCTCCCTGGCCGTAGGACGTGGAACTGTGCGAGTAGTAGCCCGGCGCCTGCACCCGCACCAGGGCAACGTGGACGGGCCACTTGGCGGCCGGCTTGGTCTCGAACCGCTCGCGGATGTCGGCCTCACGGATCAGGTGCAGATTGGCGGCTCCACCGGGGGTCACGTATTTGGCCCGGCAACCGCTCATCGCTATCGCGCCCGCTGTCGCCAACCACACTGTTGCCGCCGCCCGCATCCATGTCCGGCCCGCATTCATGGTCCGCCCTTTCCGGTTCGTCGCCCGCCGTCGCGGGCAGCCTGACCGAATGCTACTCCGCCGGACCGACAGGGGCAAGGGCCGATCCGAGGGACGTTCGGATGCGGGAACTGCGGCAAGTAGACGCGGTTGGGCGTCGCTGCGACAGGCTGCGCCTACGGTTCGGGCGGCGCGACGGGCGGGATCGGCGGAGGCACGTGCCGCCAATCGTCGTCGCTGTTCCTGCGCCAGTTGAAGGCCTGGCTCCAGTTCACCCGCCCGGTGGCCTGCATCAGCACGAACAGCGTCGCGATGGCGGCGATGGTGACGACCAGTCCGGTCCGGCCCTCCCAGAAGAAGGCGTAGGAGAAGCCCACCAGGAAGACGAGTTGGGCGGCGGCGATGAAGGTGGCGGCGAACTTC
>Ga0116148_1004084_pt1 | contig 12961 bp, 10 predicted proteins | sample AD_UKC055_MetaG_FD_89786 | JGI IMG/M metagenome (GOLD analysis project Ga0116148, IMG submission 89786) | Active sludge microbial communities of municipal wastewater-treating anaerobic digesters from USA - AD_UKC055_MetaG | ecosystem: Engineered > Bioreactor > Anaerobic > Digestate | place: USA... | reverse complement strand
TCCGGTGGAAATCGGTCACCGCCACCATCTCGTCGAGCAGCTCACCCCGCTGGTTTGCCTTGGCTCGCTCGTACCGCTCGCGCATCCGCTTCAGATACTCTCGAATCGACCGTGGTCCCACTCAAGTTTCCCCCACTTGCCCCTCCTATCGTGGGGTAACCCGCTTTCTGGCGCGATGATGCCTCCTCGGGTAACACTCTAAGCGGCGCGATACGGACGGTGGAAAACTGTCACGGCGACGCGTAGAATCCCGGCGGCTCGTTCGATCCCAGCCGGTAGAGGGCTGGGCTCGACGAGGGGAGGGAGGTCCTGTGCAGCCTCGGATCCTGGAGACGGCCAAGAAGCCCGGCCTGTCGTATGCGGTGTCGGACGACGGCCTGGAACTGCCCGTCATCGACATCACCCATCCTGCCTTCGACTGCGAGATGACCGAGGCTCAGATCTCGGCGGTCATCGACAGGACCATGCAGGGCGTGCGCGAATCGCCGGCGATGACGCGCGAAGCGGTGCAGGAGCTGTGCAGGCGCTCGATCCTGTGGCGCGGCACGCTCGAATCGCTCGGCACCTTCATGTCGGGCATGATGACGTACCTCACGCGCCTCGGGCCCGACAACCTCGGGGCCGGCTACGCCAGCGACATCGACCGGGCCTTTGCCGCGACCATCATGCCCCTGTCGTTCCGCTTCCGGCTGCGCGACGTCGCTCGCCAGCTGGCGTGGGCGCTCACGCCGGCGCTCGTCGCTTCACCAGGCCGGCCGGTCGAGCTGTTGAACATCGCAGGCGGCACGGCGATCGACAGCCTCAACGCGCTCATCCTGCTCCGGCGCCAACAGGCGGAATCGCTCCTCGGGCGCAGCATCCGCATTCAGCTACTCGAGCCGGACGAGGCGGGGCCGAACTTCGCCGCCCGGGCGCTCGATGCGTTGCGCGCCCCGGGAGCCGCTCTCGACGGGCTCGACGTCGTCCTCGAGCGGATCCCGTATGACTGGTCACGACCCGAAGGGCTTCGCCCCGCGCTCGCCCGGCTGTCTGACGGCGCCATCGCCGCGGGCTCCACGGAAGGAGGCCTGTTCGACTATGGCAGCGACGACGCGATCCGAGCGAACCTGTCCATCCTTCGCGAGGGGACGCCAGCCGACTTCACGATGGTCGGGTCGGTCGTCCGGGACCTGGGAACTCTGGATGCGCGGCTCCACGTCACGGCCACGATGAAGCCGCGGCCCGCCATCCGGTGGCTGGGGCTCACGGCGTTCGAAGCGCTCGCGAACGAAGCCGGGTGGAAGGTCGTGCGGACCCTCGACAGCACCGCCCATCACGTCGTCGCGCTGCAGAAGGCGTGATGGAGCGGGCTCGGCGAACGAGCCGAGATCGGAGAAGGACGGCCAGGAGCCGCGCTGGAACGCCACCGAGGTCTATCACAAGACCAAGGACGGCTGGCGCATCGTTCACACGCACTGGTCGTACATCAAGCCGCAGCCGCCAAAATGAAGGGGGCCCTCCGACCCGGACTGCGTCGTTGTCCGCCTCACGCCCAGGGTAGCCACCGGCTGGTGGGGCAGCGAACCGTTCCACCTGGACCTGCGCGCGCCATGAGCGAACAGAGGCAGGGCGGCTTCCTCATCGCGAAGATCCACCGGATCGGAGGGCGCATCTTCGCGCGCATGCTGCGCGACCGCGGCCTCGAGATCGACCCTGCCCACGGCCGGGTGCTCTTCTTGCTGTGGCAGGAAGGGTCGATGGCCATCAACGAGCTGGCCAAGCGCGTCTCGCTCGGCAGGTCCACCCTCACGAACACCATCGACCGCCTGGAAGCCGCCGGGCAGATCGTCCGCGTGCGCAGCGTCGAGGATCGGCGCAAGATCCTGATCGAGCTCACGCCAAAGAACCAGGCCCTGCACCGGCTCTACGAGGATGTCTCTGCCGAGATGACGCGCCTCTTCTACCGGGCTTCTCGAACGAAGAGGCCGCGCGATTCGACGCGTACCTGGCGCGCGTGCTAGCCAATCTCGAACACGGTTCCATCGCGCCGGACGTTCCGCGCCGCCGGGTGAAAGCCTCGGTTCCCCGCCGTCGCCGGAAGTGATTGCGTCCGCCGTCCGCCTGCTCTTCAGGCGCGGCCGGCACGGGACGAGGCGCGAATGGACACCGGCCTCGCGACCTCGAGCCGGAAGGGCGAAGACGCGGTCAGGGAGGCGATCCCGGTATCATGGGCCGTGCAGGCAAGACCCGACCCGGGGCGCTGGCTGGTCGTCGGTGTCCTCGTCCTTTCCACCGCCCTCAGCTTCCTCGACCGCCAGGTCCTCGCCGCGCTGGCGCCGCTCCTCAAGCAGGAGTTCAACCTCTCCAACGAGGGCTACGGCTACGTCGTCTCGGCCTTCTCGCTCGCCTACGCGATCGTCGCGCTGCCGGCCGGCGCGTTCGTGGACCGCGTCGGCCTCACGCGCGGCCTGGCGGTGGTGGTGGCGGTCTGGTCGCTGGCCGCGATGGCGACCGGTCTCACCGGGGGCCTGGCGGGCCTCGTCGCGTGCCGCGCGTGGCTGGGGGCGGCGGAGGCGGGCGGCATACCGGCGACCGGCAAGGGCTTCGCAACCTACCTCCAGCCGGGCGAGCGGGCGGTGGGGACGGCCCTGAACCAGGTCGGGATCACCATCGGCATGGTGGCGGCGCCCCTGTTTGCCGGCTGGCTGGCGGCCGCGTACGGGTGGCGAGCGGCGTTCATCGCCACCGGCGCCACCGGCCTTCTCTGGCTCCCGCTCTGGGTGTTCGTCGCCCGGCGGCGGCGCGGGCCGGAGCCGCCCCCTGCGGGTGCCCCGCGCGAACGCGGGCCGGGGCGCGACTGGCGCCTGTGGGCGCTGGCCGCGGCGAACATCCTGATGATGACCGTCTACAGTCTGTGGATGAACTGGACGACGGTCTTCCTGGTGTCGGCTCACGGGCTGACGCAGGAGCAGGCCAACGCGCGGCTGGCCTGGATTCCCCCGGTTTTCGCGTCGGTCGGCGGCCTGTTCGGCGGGTGGCTGTCGCTGAGGCTGGCGCGCGGAGGCGGGCCGCTCTACGACGCGCGCTTCAAGGCGTCGGCCCTGGCGGCGGTCGTCCTGACCTCCACGGCGCTCGTGCCGCTGGCGCCGGGCGCCGGCGTGGCGACCGCGCTCATCTCGCTGAGCTTCTTCATGGCGGTCGCGATGAGCGCGAACATCTACGCCATGCCGCTGGATCTGTTCGGCCCCAGCCGCGCGGCGTTCGCCGTCTCGGTTCTGACCGCGTCGTACGGCCTGATGCAGACCGTCGTGGCCCCCTTGTTCGGCCGGCTCATCGACCGCGTCGGCTTCGCGCCGGTGTGTGCCTTGTCCGGCGTCCTCCCGCTCGCGTCGCTGGCGGTGCTGGCGCTGGTCGGCCGTCATTCGCGCGACGACGCTCTGTAGGACGACGGCGTCTCTGCCCTATCCTCTCTCCTGCTCTGCAGACCGTCACCGCGAAGCGACATGGTCCGATCTTGGCAGGCATCGGCGAAGCGGCCCTGAGCCGCCGCGCTGAAATTTCTGACGGCCGCGCTGACCGTGCACGCCAAACCGCGGCCCAGCACTCGAGGACCGATCGTATGCTCCTGGACTTGCCTTCATCGGCGGTCGTCCCTCGCGATCTGCGAGTGATCGCCGGCGAGCAGCTGTTCGACCTCGTCGGCGACAGTGAAGCCTTCCGATACATGCGCACCAGGCTGGAGCAGGTGGCGGCGACGGACGCGACCGTGCTCCTGCTGGGCGAAACGGGGACCGGAAAGGGGATCGCGGCGCGGGCGCTTCACCGCTTGAGTGCGCGGCGCGACGCGCCGCTCGTCCACGTGGACTGCGCGTCGCTGCCCGCGACCCTGATCGAAAGCGAGCTGTTCGGGCGGGAGAAGGGCGCCTTCACCGACGCGCGCTCGACCCAGCCCGGGCGCTTCGAACTGGCGCACGGCGGCACGATCTTTCTCGACGAGATCGGTGACCTGCCGCTCGAGGTTCAGGCGAAGCTCCTGCGCATCATCCAGGAGGGTGATTTCGAGCGCCTCGGGTCGCCCCGCACGATCCACGTGGACGTGCGGGTGATGGCGGCAACCAACCACAGCCTGATCGATGACGTGAAGGCCGGCCGTTTCCGGCGCGACCTGTACTACCGCCTGAACGTGTTCCCGATCACGATGCCCCCGCTCCGCGACCGCAGGCAGGACATCCCGCCGCTGGTGTACCACCTCGTCAGGCGGTTCGCGGAACGCCACCGGCGCCGGATCGACGTCGTTCCCCGCCCCGTGCTCGACAGCCTCGTCGCCTACGACTGGCCCGGGAACGTGCGCGAGCTCGAGAACGTGCTCGAGCGAGCCATCATCAGCTCCGATCACTCGACGCTTCAGCTGCTGGAGCCGCTCACGCCCGACACGATCGACGACCCATGGCACCCGCCCGGAAGGCTTGCGGATGTCGAGCGTTCGCACATCCTCCGGGTGCTGCACGCCTGCGAATGGCGCATCGAGGGAGCACGCGGCGCAGCGTCGGTCCTGGGCCTGAAGCCGAGCACGCTCCGGAGCCGGATGCGGAAGCTCGGCGTGAAGCGATCCCTTCCCGTTCGCCTTCCGGGCGGCCGCCTGCTCAAGGGCCCGACAACGGCGCCCGAGTCGCAAGCCGCCGGATGCCGCTGACAGACCACCGGATGTCGTGGGTGCTGGTCCGATGTTCCGCCCAAGCCGCCGTGCGGCCGGATCGCGGCGGTGGAACGGGTCTTGGACGGGGATGGCCGGGCGCGCAGAGAACCTCACTCAGCACTCAGCCAAGGAGCAGGCAGATGAGCACGCTTGTGGCGGTTGTCTTCAACGACGAGACGACGGCTTTCGAGATGCGGACGGCGCTCGTCAAGATGCAGAAGGAGCATCTCATCTCGCTCGAAGACTCGGTCGTCGTGATCAGGGATCACACGGGGAGGACGAGACTGGACCAGGCGGTCAACCTGACGACGGCAGGCGCCTGGGGCGGCGGCTTCTGGGGCATGCTGATCGGCATGCTGTTCCTGAACCCGCTGCTGGGGGCAGCCCTCGGGGCGGGCGCCGGCGCCCTGTCCGGACGGTTCAACGACATCGGCCTCGACGACAAGATGATGAAGGACCTCGCGCAGTCCTTCAAGCCGGGCACCTCGGCGCTCTTCGTCCTCATCCGGAAGGCGACGGCCGACAAGGTGCTCGACGCGCTGAAGGACTTCGCGGGCCGGGGCAAGGTCTTCAAGACGTCGCTCAACAAGGACGACGAACAGGCCCTCCGCGAGGCGCTCGAGAAGCCCGTTCCCGCGGCGGCCCGAGCGGCTTCGAGTTAGTACCCTACGAGCCCGTGGTACTCGTGTCCCGCTGAGCAGCACCGAAGAGGGTGACTCCCATGGCCAACGCGCGCGCCGACGCGATGAACCTGACCCACACCTACCCGCACGAGAAGACCGGGCTCGAACGGTTTCTGGACGTCGTCGAACGGGTGGGGAACCAAGTTCCTCACCCGGTCGTGATCTTCGTGCTGCTGATTGGCCTGGTGATCCTGCTCTCGCACCTGTTCTACCTGACGGGAGCGAGCGCTACCTACCAGACCATCAACCCCGAGACCCATGACGTCGAGGAGGTCACGACGGGTGTGCGCAGCCTGCTCACGGCGGACGGGATCCGCTTCATGTACGCCGGGGCGGTCCAGAACTTCATGAACTTCACGGCTGTCGGCGTCATCATCATCGCCATGCTGGGCGTGGGCGTGGCCGAGTCGGCGGGCCTCATCGGGGCCCTGATCCGCAAGCTCGTGATGGTCGCTCCGGCCAGGGCCCTGACCTACATCCTCGTGTTCATCGGGATCATCTCGAGCATCGCCGCCGATGCCGGATACCTGGTCCTGATCCCGCTGGCGGCTGCCGCCTATCTCAGCATCGGCCGGCATCCGCTGGCGGGCCTTGCCGCGTCGTTCGCGGCGGTCGCCGCGGTGTTCAGCGTCAACCTGTTCGTCAAACCGCTCGACGGCATGCTCGTCGGCATCACGAACGACGCCATTGCGCTCATGAACCCGGGCCGCACGGTCTCGCTGACGTCGAACCTGTGGTTCTCCATCGCGTCGGTCCTCATGCTCACGGTGGTCGTGGCCCTCATCAGCGACAAGCTGATCGAGCCTCGTCTCGGCCAGTACACGGGCGAGGGAGCCGAGGAGGCCGCCGCCGGAGGCGTGACGGCAGAGGAGGGGCGGGGCCTGAAGTACGCCGGCTGGGCGCTCGTCGCCACCCTCGTCTTTTTCGCGCTCCTCTGGCTCCCGCCCGGGGCCCCCCTGCGCAACCCCGACACGGGGGCGCTCGTCGCCGATTCGCCCTTCATGAACGGGTTGATCGTGTTCATTGCGCTGGCGTTCCTGGCGATCGGCGGGGCCTACGGCATCGGCGCGGGCACGATGAAGAGCAGCGTGGACGTCATCCAGGCGATGGAGAAGGCGGTCGCCGGGCTGGGCGGATTGATCTTCCTGCTGTTCGTCATCAGCCAGTTCAACGCGTTCTTCGCCTACACCAACATGGCCACGCTGGCGGCCGTGAAGGTGGGCGACGTCCTCGAAGCGGCCGGGCTCGGCGCGCTGCCGTTGCTCGTCGGGTTCGCCTTCGTCGTCGCGATCCTCGACCTGATCATGACCGGTGCGATCCCGAAATGGGCGATCTTCGCTCCGATCTTCGTGCCGCTGCTCATGCGGCTGGGCGTCGATCCCGAAGCCGTGCTGGCGGCGTACCGGGTGGGTGACTCGCCCATGAACGCCGTCTCGCCGATGAACGCCTACTTCGGCCTGATCGTGGCCTTCGCCATGAAGTACCAGAAGGACGCGGGCGTGGGCACGGTGATCGCGCTGATGCTGCCCTACGTTGCCGTGCTCTTCGTGCTGTGGCCGCTGCTGCTGGCGGTCTGGCACGTCCTCGGGCTTCCTTGGGGCGTCTGACGATCGAGGGACGCGCAGGATCAACCGGCCCAATCTACCGGCGCTGCCTCCAGCGGCGTCGCCCGCCTGGCGGCAGCCCCGCGCCGCTCGCCCGCCCATAGCTCGGCAAGCTTGACGCACATCGCCGTGGCGTGAGCCATGTCCTGCAGGCTCACCCACTCGTGCGGGCCGTGGATGTTCTGCATGCCCGTGAACAGGTTGGGCGTCGGCACACCCATCTCGGTCAGGCGGGAGCCGTCGGTGCCGCCGCGAATGGGCTGGGTGAAGGGCTCGATGCCAATCCGCCGGCAGCTCTCCCGCGCGAGATCGACCGGCCGCATGTCGTCTTCGAGCCAGTACCGCATGTTGCGGTACTGCGGCGTGATGGAGCAGGTGATCCGCGCACGCGGCTCGGTCGCCTCGATCGCGGCGCAGATCTTCGTGACCAGCTCGCCGCGCTCGCGCAAGCCCTGCAACTCGAAGTCGCGCAGCGCGAAGTGGAGGTCGGCCGCTGCGGCCGTCCCGTTCAACTGGTAGGCGTGGATGAACCCCTGCCGGCCCTCCGTCGTTTCCGGTGTCAGCGTGACGTGAGGCAGGGTGTCCAAGATCTTCGCCGCCAGGTGCAGCGCGTTGACCAGCTTGTCCTTGGCCTGCCCGGGATGGATCGAGACTCCCTTGACGTGCACGTCAGCCCGGTCGGCCGAGAACGTCTCAAAGACGATTTCGCCAAGCCCGGCGCCATCCAGCGTATAGGCGACGTCGGCGCCGAGGTCCGCGGGCAGACTGCTGTGAACTCCCCGCCCGATCTCCTCGTCGGGTGTGAACGCGACGCGGAGCGGCCCGTGCGCGAGGCCTGGATTCTCCAGCAGGTGGCGCACCGCGGTCATGACGATCGCCACGCCCGCCTTGTCGTCGGCGCCGAGGAGCGTCGTCCCGCTGGCGGTGACGATGTCGTCGCCCACCTTCGCCGCAAGATAGGGGAACTGACTCGGCGACAGCACGACGCCGGGCTCGTCGGGCAGCACGATGTCGGCCCCGTCGTAGTTGCGATGAACGATCGGCTTGACACCCGTGGCGTTGAACGCCGGCGCCGTATCGACGTGCGCCAGCAGCGCGATGACGGGGCAATCGGCCGGGACGGTCGGGGGGATCGTCGCCAGGACCACGCCATAGCCGGTCAGCCTGACGTCCTGGGCCCCCATGGATCTCAGTTCCTCGACGAGCAGGTTCAGCAGGTCGTACTGCCTGGCGGTGCTCGGCGACGTCGCTGAGCTGTCGTCGCTCTGGGTGTCGATCCGCACGTAGCGCAGCAGGCGCTCCTCGAGCTCTCGCGTGAAGCCCCGCTGCTGAACGGCGGCCGGCGTGGCGCCGGCCTCTGCTGTCTGCTTGCCCATGACGCTCGCCTCCTCCGGTTGTCGACGTGTACGCCGCGTGCGATGCGGCCGGCGCCAGGCCTCGAAAGGGAAGAAAATCCGTATCAACATTCGCGCCATGGGCAGCCCAGGCTCGACAGCCCTTCCTGGCACGCGACCTGCGAAGTCCTTGCCGTCGCGCGCTTCAGGAGAAGTCTCACCCATGACTCCAGACCTCGTGTCAGCAGCCGCCATGAAGCGGTGGGCGTTGCGGTTGCGCCGGTCGATCGACCTGTTTTCTGCAGTCGTGATGGCTGGGGCCACGGTGGCGACGGCGTACAGCGCCTATCAGTCGTCCCTGTGGAGCAGCGAGAAGAACAGGCACACGGCGCAGGCGGCGACGGCCGTGGTCAGGGTGGGGAAGTTGAGCAACATGGCCCTGCAGAGAACGTCGGTCCACGTCAACCTCTTCGTGCACTGGGTCTCGGCCGTCCGCAGGGGCGACGGCGGCATGGCCGCCTACCTGTTCGATCGCTTCCCCGAGCCGCTGAAGGCGGCCGCCAGCGCCTGGCGGGCAACCAGGCCGCTCGAGAATCCCGCGGCGCCCGCCTCGCCGTTCGAGATGCCCGAGTACGTCCTTCAGGAGAGGACCGATGCCGACCGCTGGGAGGAGTCCGCACAGCGGGAGACGGCCGCGGCCCACCACGCCGACTCGCAGTCGAGCCGCTACCTGCTCTTCACGATCATCTACGCCTCCGTGCTGTTCTTTGGAGGGATCAGCGGCAAGTTCCGGAAGCCTGCGATCGACCTGCTGGTGCTCGCGCTGGGGGGCCTGACGCTGCTCGGCTGCGTGGCCATCATGCTGTCGTCGCCGCGCCTCTGAGCCTTGTGATGAGACGCACGCAACAGACGGAACGGCTTGTCCACGTCAACCACAGAGGCACGGAGACGCAGAGACGTACGCAACCTCGGATCTTTCAAAGATCCCTCCGTTCTTGCATTGCCTAGGGTGCTGGGGCTGCACCTCCTGCACCACCGGCACGATCATTCGAAGAACACCCGTTGCGACGTCGCCAGCCGCATTCCGCCGTTGGACAGGGCCAGCTCGTTGATGTGAAAACTGCCGCGGTAGAGGTCGGACCCGACCGAGCCGAGCGACACCGACGGCGCCGAGCACAGCACGAGGCCGCCGCTGGTGCCGATCCAGTCATGGTGTCGATGGCCGTGCAGGATCACCACGCGCGAGCAGTGCCGCCCGACCGCTGACAGCACGTCGGGAGCGTTCATCAGCGACAGGGCGATCCGATCGGCCAGCTTGACAGAGGCTACCGGGTACTCGGCGACGTGGTGGTGCAGCACGACGATCCAGCCGCTGTCGGGAAACGCGTCCAGGATTCCGGCGAGCCGTTTCAGCTGCAGCCGGCTGACCACGCCAACCGCATTGGTCGCCGAGAAGTGGCTGCGGGCATTCGAATCGAGCAGGATCACGCCGGTTCCCCCATCGCGGGGCGGCGCGACCAGCGGGAAGGCATCCGACCACACCTGGGCAATCTCCCATCGCCCGCGCCAGGTGCCGCGCTCCGCGAGCCCCCGGAGTCGTGCCGGCCGCTCGCCTTCCCGCAAGTAGCCGCGCAGGGAGGGGCCGAGGGCGCCAGCGGCGCGCACGACGTGGACGCGCTCACCCTGGATCGCGTCGAGCGCAACCACGAACCTGAGACGCCGCAGCGCGTGGCCGACGCTCCAGGGGATGTCGGCGCGCCCGGTGTTCGTGCGATCGACGATGTTGAGGTCGTGGTTGCCCGGGACGAAGAGGGCGCGCGCTCGAAGCTCAGGCCGGCACCGGAGCAGATCGAGGAACTCCGCCCATTCGGCGCGCGTGCCGGCGTCGGTGACGTCGCCGCTGACCAGTACGCGCTCGATTGGAGAGGACGCGTGGATCGCCTGGAGCTTGTCGAGCGCGTGCCGGATGCTGCCGTTGCCCCGGGGACCGTGCGTGCCGCATTCCATGCGGTAGCCGTAGCGCTCGCCGACAACGTGGAGGTCGGACAGGTGCGCCACCCGCGCCATCCGCCCCTGACCGGCTGGCGGCTCCGCAGTCCAGTCGCGGAGCGGCGGCCGCCCCGCAAGCTCGCGCCACAGCCAATACACGCTCGCGAGGGCGGTGGACACCCCCAGGACCACGGCGGCATTGCCGAAACCGGCCCTCGCCACCGCCCGGGGCTGCCTCACCACGTCGACGAGCCCGGGGTGCGCCAGCGCCCCGACGCTCGCAGCCAGGAGAATCCCGCAGGCCGCCAGCAGCAGCGTTGCGAGCACCGTCGCAAGCCGGCGGCGCCGATCGAGCTGCGCCGAGGCGTGCGTCTGCCCGGGCAGCCGTTCGATGGCGGCGCTGATCGTTTCGCGCAGCCCGACGAAGAACGGCAGGACGAGGGTGTAGTGAAGGTGCCAGAGGTTCTCGACGGCCTTGGCCGCGAGCGGCCGGCCGGCCGACAGGGCCAGGCCGACCAGCACGGCGAGCGAGGCCAGGGCGGCGAACGGATGGCTGCGGATCACGGCGACAGCGCCGAGCGTGGACCGGCCGTACGCGAGCAGCAAAGGCGCCGCGATACCGACGAGAAGCGCCGGCACGATGATGAGCGCGACGAAGGCGATCGATGCCGTGAGGTAGTTCGACTCGAGCGCCGTCGAAATCACGATGCTCCGCCAGCCCCGGCCGTAGGGGCTCGTCCGATCATCGTCGGCATCGCCGCGGCGGAGATCCAGGATGGAATCCGATGCCAGGGCTTGACCCGCGCCCACAGCGCGATCGCTGTGCTTTGCCATCTCGCTCGCCATCCCGCGCCAAGGCTGCGGTGGTTCGCTCGCCCGATCCGCGTGACCCTCGTCTACACGAACGCTGCCAACCGCGAGCCTCGAGCCTTGAAGCCTGGCCCTCGAGCGCCGAGCCCGCAGGGTTGAAGCCTGAGCCCCGCAGGCTAAAGCCTGAGCCCCGCAGGGCCAAAGCCCCGCGCTACAACAAGCGCTACGCACGGGCGCGCCCGCCCGCGTCCCGCGGCGAGCGTCCCGCGCGGGGTCGCGGCCCCGCCCGGACTCGGGCTGTGTGCCTCGCCCATTCATCGGCGCCTCTCGGCGCACCGGAGACGCGTGCGGAACGAGCGAGGACTGCCCGGCGCTGCCGGGAACCGCGACCGCTGGGTGGCACGTCGCTGGCAGTCGAGCGGCCGCAGAGCTCAGGCCCCGCGCGACGCCGCAGGGCAAAGCCCTGGGCTACGGCCGCAGCGCTACGGCCGCCTTGGCCTGAAGGCCGGGGCACGCGGCCAGCCAAATGCCCCTGGATACGTGATGCCGCGGATGTCACTGAGAGCCCTGACGCTGACCCTCGTGATGGCCGCCTCGCCGGGGACGCTGCACGCACAGCCTGGCGACGCGGTGGAGGTTGCCAGCGGCGATCGGATCACGGGCAGCGTGAGCCGGCTCGAACGCGGCCGGCTGGCGTTTCGCACGGCGTCAGCCGGTCCCGGGCATCAGCGATTCGCCGGCACGATCTCGATCGTCTGGGCCGAGGTGGTCAGCCTCACGTGCTCGCAGCACCTCGACGTCGAGCTTGCTTCCGGTGAGAGGTTTGCCGGATCGATCTCTTCGCCCTCGCCGGGCCGGCTCGTGGTGCAAACCGCCTCAGGACCGACCAGGCCGATTCCGGTCGCCGAGTTCGTCTGGATCGCGCCGATCGAGGCCGGGTTTCGCGGCCGCACGGTCGGGTCGGTCGACCTCGGCGTGAGCTATTCGAGCGCGGAGGGAGCGCGGACGTACACGCTGCGAACCGAGGCCTCCTATCGCAGCCCGGGGCATGCCTACGAGGCGCAGTTCGCCTTCTACTCCTGGCTGTCGGCGCGCGACGAGACGGAGACGTTGACACGCAACGACTTCCTGTTCGACGTCCGCCGCACGCTCCAGGGCCGCTGGTTCGCGGTGGCGAAGTTTGAAACGCAGCAGGATGGACCGCTGCAGCTCGACGTGCGGATCCTGGCCGGCGGCGGCGTCGGACGCGTGCTGGTTCAGTCGAACCGCACGCGGCTGTACCTGCAAGGAGGACTGGACTACGACGCGGAACGGTACGAAAGTGCACAGTCCTTCGACCACTCTGCCGAGGTCTTCGCGGGCGTGGACTGGGACTGGTTCGAATCGGGCGGTGCCGTGGAAGCGGCCGTCGCGGCGACGACCTTCATCGGCCTGGAGCGGCCGCGGGCGAGACTCGAGCTGGACGCCACGATACGCCGCGACGTGTTCTGGAGGATGTATTGGGCTCTGAGCGTGCACGAAGGGTTCGACAGCGACCCGCCTGCCGATCGCCCGCGCAGCAACCTCGGCATGGCGTTGTCGCTGGGTTGGTCGTTCTGATGTCCTGCGGACATTTCACCGCGGAGACGCCGAGGACGCAGAGATCTCTTTCGAATGATCGTGCAGGAGGTGCCGACGGTGCAGGAGGTGCTGAAGGTGCAGTGCTGGTGGTGCCGGAAGTGCCGTCAGTCGGCGTTCTTCAGCGGCCAGTTCCAGGCTTCGTCCCGCCAGGCGATGACCTTGCACATCTCGGCGCCGAGGAAGAGCAGCTGGCTCACCGCGTTGATCCACAGGATCGCGGCGAGTAACCCCCCGAAGGCTCCCGAG
>Ga0116148_1004079_pt1 | contig 12970 bp, 9 predicted proteins | sample AD_UKC055_MetaG_FD_89786 | JGI IMG/M metagenome (GOLD analysis project Ga0116148, IMG submission 89786) | Active sludge microbial communities of municipal wastewater-treating anaerobic digesters from USA - AD_UKC055_MetaG | ecosystem: Engineered > Bioreactor > Anaerobic > Digestate | place: USA... | reverse complement strand
CGTACATCATCTTCTTCAGGATACACTCTGTACTTAAAATAGCCCTTTTCGTCTGCAAATTTTATAACTGCATCGCGAATAGCTGCATCAGCATCTCCTAAGTTGAAGATGAAGGTTTTAAGAGTATATGTAACCCTCAAAACTCCTGTCAAATCGTTAAAGGAAAACTCTATCTTCGCGTTCCCCGCATCAACAGTAGAAACCTCAAATTTTAATGCATCGTTTTTCTCAGCATCCTGAGCCCAAAGCATAATACTTACTGTAAATAGTATTGCTAAAATTGATAGAACCTTCTTCATAAGAAACCTCCTATTGGAAACTCCCTGCTGTCTGTATTGGACATAGTGGAGCTGTCATCCCTGACCTTTTCTTAGTATACACCGCTTTCCGTTTTCGGGCAAGAAATAAAAAGTACTTTTTGCCCAATAGTGAAAACCGTACAGTGTTTAGACTCCACAAAATGCTCTTGATGGTATATAATGATTAAATAATATTTTTTTAGGAGATAGTATGCTTTTACAATCGCAATATCTTGTTGACTGGGATGATATTGACTATCCCAATTTTATTGCATGGATGGAACACGGATTATCGGCGTTTCCGCAGAATACTGCCCTGCGTTATAGAAGCGGTAAATCAAAAGATTTTGACGTTTGGACATATGAGCGTTTATTTACAACATCAAAAAATATTGCCAGAACCCTTCTCCGCTCCGGATGCAAAGATAACGACAGAGTTGCCCTGTGGGCAGAAAACAGACCGGAATGGTGTGCTGTCTGGCTGGGCATTGTGTTTGCCGGCTGTATAGCAGTACCGATAGATTTTAATCTTCCTGCCGAAGATGCGGCCTCAATTCTTTCGATGGCACAGGTGAGCGGTATTATTCTGGGGCAAAAAAAAGCAGATGCAGCAGATATACTAAAAAAAGCTTGTCCCTCAATTACCTTTACTCCGGTTTTTGACAATGATTTCGAATCCTTTGTAGAAAAGGGCAAACTTTCAGTCGAAGATACGGAAATTCTCCCCTTAGCATCCTCTCTCGGCAAAGACCACGCAGCTTCAATTATTTTTACATCCGGGACAACCGGAGTTGCAAAAGGTGTTACGCTTTCTCATTACGGAATAATAGCCAACATAAATGCATCTATTATGTCGCTTCCAATCAACGAAAAAGATGTCTTCATGGGCGTCCTGCCCCTTCATCACACGTATCCCACCACATGCGCATTTTTATCGCCCTTAACGGTTGGAGCAAGTTTAACTATTTGCGAAAAAGTTGTCGGTAAGGTAATAATTGACGACACCAGAGATTCAGGAGGAACTATAGTTATAGCCGTTCCTATTCTTTACGATAAGCTCATGGGGGGATTACGCCAGGGATTTAAAGCAAAGGGAGCTATAGTACATACACTCGTTTCGACACTGTGCGGTATTTCTCGTTTTTTTCGCAATGTGTTTAAAAATCACGCTGCAGGAGAAGCTCTCCTCGCCGGTATAAGAAAACAGGCAGGACTGGGAAGCATACGCCTTCTCGTAGCAGGCGGCGGAGCCTTGGATTCTAAAACAGCCGATTTTTTTGATGACCTTGGTTTTAATATTGTTCAGGGTTACGGCATGAGCGAGAACGGACCTTTAATTACCACTAATACAATAAAATATAAAAACAATAAAGCTGCTGGTCTCGTCGTCAAATATACAGAATTGAAAATTCTCGACAAGGGAAGCGACGGCATAGGCGAAATTGCAGTTAAATCCCCGTCTCTTATGCTCGGTTACTATAATAATCCCGAAGCAACAAAAGAAGTTTTTACGCAGGACGGATTCTTAAAAACAGGAGATCTGGGCTACCTTGATGATGACGGATTTCTTTTTATTACCGGAAGGCTTAAAAACCTCATCGTTACAGCAGGCGGGAAAAACATTTACCCCGAAGAAATAGAATCGTATTTTACAGGAAATCCTATACTGTCACAGGTTCTTGTACTTCCAAGAAAAGGCTCAAAAGGCGAAGAAATTGCAGCTATTTTTGTGCCGGATTATGAGTACCTTAAAACCACGTATGGAGACAAGGCAAAAGATGATTCCTTTGTTGCTACCTTAATCGACGAATATGCAGCTAAAGTTAACAAAACGCTCATATCCTTTAAAAAATTAGCAAGCTGGGGTATAAGAAAAACAGAGTTTGAAATGACAGCTACAAAGAAAATTAGAAGATTTTTATATAAGGATTACGAGAAAGCATTAGCAGGCGACTAATATTAATCCTTAAAACTACACAGAAAATAATGAAAAAGGCATGAATACACGGAAACAATTCAGTAATCCGTATACACATGCCTTTTTTGTACAAATATTCTTCTTTATGAAAGATATTTTACCAAGGTATTTCTTACAGCCCCTTTTCCTGCAATAAGTTCTGTAAATAAAGATTCTATTTTTTCACCCAATCCGGCATCATACAAGTTGACACCGAATATTTTTTCATTAGAAAGAAGCCCCTTAAGTTTATCATGGAAAGGCCCCGTATCACCAAGTGAAATTCCGGCCGTAAATTTCTGAACTTCAGCTAACAGAGGATCCGGACTTGGTGTAAAGGATACACCCTGATCATCAAGCCCCATAAGGTAACGCAGCCAGCCGGCAAACACAAGCGGTATAAAAAATAAAGATTTTACATCTAAATCGACGCTATTCATATAGGCTTTTATTGTCTGCCCGAAACGGATAGGAAGCTTTTGAGATGTATCACATGCAATTCTTTGAGGAGTGTCAGGCATAAAGGGATTAGGAAGCCGGACCGTAATTACCTCATGTATAAAATCTTCAGGCTTAATTATTCCGGGATTAACTACCACAGGAAGCCCTTCGTCATACCCAATCTTATGAATAAGAGAAGTAAGCTCTTTGTCGTGCATTTCCTTGTGAATCGAAGTATATCCCAAAAGGCAGCCGTAAACCGCAAGAGATGTATGGAGGGGATTTAAACAAGTGCAGACCTTCATCCGTTCGACCTTGTCCACTGTATCGCGGCTGGTAAAGATTACACCGCCCTTATCAAGGGGAGGTCTTCCGTTTGGAAAGGCATCTTCAATTACCAAATACTGAGCTTCTTCTGCATTAACAAAGGGTGCTGTATAGGTATTTTTATCGGTAATAATAATGCTGGTGTCTTCAAATCCGTCTCTTTCAAGCTGCGCTTTTACATCGTCATCCGGCCGGGGTGTAATCTTGTCTATCATACTCCACGGGAAAGAAACGGTTTCTGGATTCTCCAGGTAGCTGATAAAACTTTTCGGACAAAATCCGTTTTCAACCCATTTTTCAGCAATGGTGTGAACTGCTTCAAACAATTTTGTACCATTATGAGAACAATTATCCATGCTTACCAAAGCAAGAGGATGAGCCCCTTTATTAAAACGGAGTAAACAAAGAGATGCAAGTTTTGCCATGATATTTTTCGGCCGGGCAGGTCCATTCTCAAAATCGTGCTCGACATCAGCAGAAAAACAACCCTGAGCATTTTTTAAGCTGTAGCCTTTTTCTGTTATAGTAAAACTTGCCATTTGAAGAGATGGGGATGTAAATATTTCCTGCAGCCGGAGCCAGTCTACAGAAGAGGAATCGGCTTTTAACGATTCAACAACACTTCCAATTACTTTTTTTTCAATGGTTCCGCTTGCCTTCAATACGATGAGTACGCTTAAATCATTATAGGGCTTGTATGCCTTATCAATAATTTCATAGTCAAAGGCTTCTGCCACAATAATTCCTGTTTTAACAAGACCCTTATCTAAAAGTGATTGATGAACAGCTGCAGGAAAGGCTCTAAAAATATTGCCCGCACCAAAATGAATCCACTGCGGATTCTTCCTCGTTTCTTCACCTGCCTTGTCTCTGTTATAAAGAGGAAGCTGAAAGCCTGCCTTTTCCCAAACTAATGTATTTTCCTGTAAATTATCAGTTAACTTCATAGTGTATTCCTGGTATTAATAACGATCATGCATCTTAGAAATAGATTCCCATAAGCCGTTCAAATAAGCGCATCCTAAGGCTCTATCATACAAACCGTAACCCGGCATTGCTTTTTCATTCCAGATTGCACGTCCGTGATCAGGACGTATGGGTCCGTCAAATCCAATATCGTATAAAGCTTTCATAAATTCAAATAAATCCATGCTCCCGTCTGAAGACAGATGAGATGCTTCCTCGAATACACCAGGTTTTTCATGATAAAGATTTCTAACATGTGCAAAATGGATTCGTCCTTTAAGTGAACGTATAATGTCCGGAATGTCGTTTGCCGGATTAGTTCCCAGCGAGCCGGTACACAGGGTAACCCCATTATGTACGTCATCAACAGCATTAAGCATTTTATGAATATTTTCTTTAGAATTAATTATTCGGGGAAGACCGAAAACGGGCCAGGCCGGATCATCAGGATGAATAGCCATCTTAATATTATACTTATTGCACACAGGCATGATTGCTTTTAAAAAGTACACTAAGTTATTAAAGAGGGCTGCATCATCAACTCTCTTATAGGTCTCAAAAAGAGCCTTGATTTTACTCATTCGCTCAGGTTCCCAGCCGGGAAGAACAGAGCCGTTTGAGTCTGCGTTCAGGCGCTCAAACATTTTCTCAGGATCTATCTGATCAATGGTATTTTGATTATATGCCAGCACGGAAGAGCCGTCTTTACGCAGCTTTGCAAGTTCCGACCGTGTCCAGTCAAAAACAGGCATGAAATTATAGCAGACCATGCGAATGCCTTCTTTGCCGAGCATCTCAAGGGTCTTTATATAATTATCTATATATTTGTCTCTATCCGGAAGAGCCGCTTTAATATCATCATGTATATTAACACTTTCAATTCCAGATATTTCCAGCCCGTTTTCTGCGCATTCCTTTTTCAATGCTTGAATACGGGAGGCTTCCCATAGTTCGCCGGCCTGCTTATCATAAAGTGTCGTAATAACACCCTTAACACCAGGAATCTGCCTGATTTTCCATAAATCTATTGTATCGAAACCGGTACCAAACCACCTGAACGTCATAATCATAAAAAACCCCTCTAGTTATACTTTCTAAGCACACTATTCAGATTGATATACCCTTGTATACTAGCATAGCTAAAGAGTAAAAACAATAGGGGAATTCTCTAACATTCTATAAATAAAGAGTGATTATCAGCCTTTTTTAGCTTTTTCCATAGTCTGTCTGCCTATATGACAGTATCCGAAGGGATGCTTATCCAGGTATTTTTGATGATATTCTTCTGCTTTTGTGTAGTTTTCGAGTTTAATTAATTCTACGACAATCTTTTTATCATACTTTTGCTGCAGAGCGGATAATTCATTCCGGGCAGTTTGTTCATCACCGTTTTCTGTAAAATAAATACCGGTTCTATACTGACTGCCGGTATCGTTACCCTGCCTGTCTAAAACTGTCGGATCTATAGACTCAAAGAATATTTGTAAAAGTCTGCTAAGGGCAACAGCATCTTCATCATACAGAACCTTAACAGCTTCTGCGTGGCCGGTTCCCTCATAGCACACCTCCTCATAAGTCGGATTTTCTGTCTTACCATTTGCGTAGCCTGCTTCAGTTTCTATAACGCCAGGAATAAGGGATAGAAATTTTTCTGTGCCCCAAAAACATCCGCCTGCAAGCACAATCTGCCTTTGTTTCATAGAAAGCCCCCTTGTTTATTTCTTATGCACTGCAATAATCTCATCCTGCACTTTTTTTATCTTACCAGGTGACAAACCCATGCCTGAAAGTACAGAAATTGAAGATAAAAGCTGAGAGCAGGTAACTATATTTTGTGCCAGTAATTTTTCCTTATCGCGGTCTGCAAGAGAGGATAAGACGGTGATCGGAAATATATGCTCCCGTTCTATTAGATCTCTTACACTATTGCCGGCAGGATAATTCCAAGAAAGAAGTTTTAAACCGTAATCAGAAGCATATTTAACAGAATCCGGAGAAAACCTGGTATTTGTAGCAACCCATCCGAAAAAAACAAGGTGTTTGTATGCATCCTGCTCAGAACGATATGCAACAATGTCGTTTACTCTTGAATGAACATAGAGCGGAACCTGAATACTTACATAGTTTCCCTGCATTTGACTGTATTTACATTCAACAAGATGCTGCTCTTTTCCGCTGGTTGCAATAACATCCATTTCATGAGTGATGCTTTTACCTTCAACAACAATACCGGTTTCAACGTCATAACCCTTCTTCTTAAATAATTCTCCAATGAATATTTCAAAGGGGCGGCCCGAATTGCCAAGCTCCATGAGAGCATCCTTAATTCTATACCGGCCGGCAGAAGAAACCAAACGCTGTTTAAGCATTCCAAGAGCTTTCACATAAATTTTTCGGGTTGTAACCCCGTCATGAAGCCAGGGCTCAATTTCTTTTAAAATTTGATGAGCCATGTGCTCATCGGCACCGGCCCGTGTAAGAGATTGGAGTAATTTAACAGACTCAAAAACTTCCATTTCACCGGAAGCCTTCATAACTAGAATTTGTTCACCTTTACTGCGCATGCAGTAAGTATACCACAAAAAAACAGCATCAGACAGGAAGTGCGCTTAAAACTATTGATCGAATTTTATCTGGAATGAGTCCCTGTTCTTCTTTTGTTAAATTTGCAGTAGGAACCGGAGGATGTACTGTTATAATGACCTTACCTGATTGAACCTTATTTTTCTCTTCAAAAAGTCTGAAAGTACCGTCAATTGTCACCGGGAGAATAGGCACACCAGATTTATAGGCAAGCTTAAAACTTCCTGCTTTAAAATCGATTACCGGACCGCCTTTGCTTCTTGTACCCTCAGGGAAAATTACCATAGAGTAACCCTTCTTTATGGTCTCCACAGCTTCCGCCATCGCCTTAACAGACTGCCTCATATCAGTTCGAACAAGAAAAGTGCACTGCATTAATTTCATAGCCTTTGACAAGACAGGAACCTTTAATATTTCACTCTTTGCAATAAAAGCAATCGGCTTATTAACATAGCCCATGAGTACCGGAATATCTAAATAACTTTGGTGATTACCTATTAAGACAACTGCAGTATCTTGAGGAATGTTTTCCTCGCCGCGAACTTCAACATCAGACTTTGTTAAGCTAACAACAAAACGGGCCCATTTCCGCACTATATCGTTAGTAAGAGAATCGCGCTCTGCAATTTTTCCCTGCCTGTCAAGTTTTACAGCCTTATTCAGCTGATGGTTTCTAAATACAAGATACACAATAAACCGGATTACACACACTATAGTTCTAAACATAAAAATACTCCATAATCTACTACAAAACAATGCTCAATAATATAATATAAAATAAAGGTTTTCACAAGAAATTAGTATAAGCAAAAAAAGGCGGCTGCCTTTTACGACAACCGCCCTTTGATTAAGCACCAGAGTTAAAGATTAGAAATCTCTTTCTGCAAGATACTTGTACTCTCTGTACTGTCTCTTTGCCTTTTCAACAGCTTTTTCGAGGAGCATCTTAGCTCTTTCGGGATTAGCAGTTTTTAAAGTCTTGAAACGTGTTTCTTTGTACATGTAGTCTGCAAGGTTGTAATCAGGTTCTTTGCTGTCAAGCTGGAAGGGGTTTTTGCCCTGATCTGCAAGACGGGGATCATAGCGGTATAAGGGCCATAATCCTGAAGTTACAGCCTCTTTCTGATTCTGCAGACCGTTACCCATATCAATACCATGGTTAATACAATGGCTGTATGCAATAACGATTGAAGGACCGTCATAAGACTCAGCTTCTCTCATTGCCTTAATAACCTGATTCATATTTGCACCCATAGCAACGCGTGCAACATATACATAGCCGTAGCTCATTGCAATCATACCAAGGTCTTTTTTGCTCATTACCTTTCCGCCTGCTGCAAATTTAGCAACAGCACCGATTGGAGTAGCCTTAGACATCTGTCCGCCGGTATTTGAATACAATTCTGTATCAAGAACAAGAATGTTAATATTGCGTCCGGAGGCCAGTGTGTGGTCGAGACCGCCGAAACCGATGTCATATGCCCATCCGTCACCGCCGATAACCCATACAGATCTCTTAATAAAGTGGTCTGTTAATGAAGCAAGCTCTTTTGCAATTGGATCACTGCTTGAAGCAAGTTCTTTTTTAAGATCAGCAACATAACCGCGCTGTGCATCGATTGCCGCATCATCTTCCTGTTTGTTTGAAAGAATTTTATCCAGAACGGCAGCAGCAATACCCTTTGACTTTGCGTTTTCTGCAACTTCACGGGCATATTGAGCAAGTTTATCGCTTGTCATTCTCATACCATAGCCGAACTCAGCTGCGTCTTCGAATAAGGAGTTTGACCATGCCGGTCCGCGTCCGTTTGCATCTTTTGCATAAGGAGTTGAAGGCAGGTTACCGCCGTAGATTGAAGAACAACCGGTAGCATTGGCAATAACAGCACGATCGCCGAACATCTGTGAAAGAAGTTTAACGTATGGTGTTTCACCGCATCCGCCGCAGGCGCCGGAGAACTCGAATAAAGGTCTCTTCATTGCAAGACCCTTCGGTGTTCCGAGGTTCAATGTCTTTGTGTCAACTTCGGGGAGTGTGAGGAAATAATTCCAGTTGCCGACCTCGCGTGTACGTACATCGTGAGTGTAGTCAACAAGGTTAATAGCTTTCTTTGTAGGATCAACCTTGTTTTTACCGGGACATACAGAAATACAAAGTCCGCAGCCTGTGCAGTCTTCGCCTGATATCTGGAGTGTAACTTTTACGCCTTCTTCAGCCTTCGGTTTAATATCAGCAGATTTGAAAGAAGCAGGAGCTTTTTTAAGGTTAGCATCGGAAACTTTCTTCATACGGATACAAGCATGTGGACAAACAACAGAACACTGACCGCACTGAATACAGGTTTCAGGATCCCATTCAGGAATACGTTCTGCAATGGCTCTTTTTTCGTACTGAGTTGTAGCAGAGGGGAAGGTTCCGTCTTCGGGGAGCTTGCTTACAGGAAGCTTGTCGCCTTCCTGAATAGCCATGGCGCCGAGAACATTTTTTACAAAGTCGTCATCGGACTTCATAGCAGGCTGCATGTGAAGGTTTCCTTCTGTGTTAGACGGATACTTAACTTCTTCAACAGCGGCAAGAGCCATGTCGATGGTTGCAATGTTTTTCTGAACAATGTCAGCACCCTTTTTACCGTAAGATTTTTCGATGAATTTTTTCATGTACTCAACAGCGGTAGCTTCGGGGAGAACGCCGGAAATCTTAAAGTAAGCGGCCTGCATAACAACGTTAATGCGGCTTCCCATCCCTGCTTTATCAGCAATCTTAAAAGCATCGATTACATAAAACTTGAGTTTTTTGTCGATGATTGTCTTCTGTGCTTCTATAGGAATGTTTGCCCAAACAGTTTTTGCATCGTAAGGACTATTTAAAAGGAATGTTGCACCTTTTTTTGCTGTTGCGAGCATGTTAAAAGTTTCCATGTAGGTAAACTTATGGCATGCAACGAAGTCTGCACTGGTAATGAGGTAGGGTCTGCGAATAGCGCCTTTTCCAAAACGCAGGTGAGATACAGTAAATCCGCCCGATTTTTTTGAGTCATAGGAGAAATAAGCCTGAGCATTGAGTTCCGGTTTTGCATCTCCGATGATTTTGATGGAGTTTTTGTTAGCACCGACAGTACCGTCAGCACCAAGACCGTAGAACATAGCCTCATTCATGCCTTCTTCATCGAGGGTGAATGATTCATCGTAATCAAGACTTGCACCGAGAACGTCGTCTTTAATACCGACAACGAACTTGTTCATTTTTTTGCCGCTGAGGTTGTCAAAAACAGCCTTAACCATAGCAGGAGTAAATTCTTTTGAACCTAAACCATAGCGCCCGCCGACTACAGGAATATTTTTCTTCATTTCTACAAGAGCTGTAACAACATCTTCATAGAGCGGTTCACCAAGGGATCCGGGCTCTTTTGTTCTGTCGAGAACAGCAATTGCTTTAACAGAAGCAGGAATTGCCTTAACAAAAATTTCTGCACTAAAGGGACGATAGAGACGTACTTTAATAATACCGAGTTTTTCACCCTTTTTATTGAGGGCTTCTACGGTTTCTTCACAAGTGTCTGCACCTGAACCCATGAGAATGATTACTTTCTCTGCATCTTTTGCACCATAGTAATCAAACAGGTGGTACTGACGGCCGGTGAGTTTAGCATATTTGTCCATTTCTTCCTGAACAATAGCAGGAACAGCATCGTAGTATTTGTTAACACCTTCTCTGCTCTGGAAGTAAACGTCAGGATTCTGTGCAGTACCGCGGATAACCGGGTTTTCAGGGGTAAGACCGCGCGCACGGTGAGCTCTTACAAGTTCATCGTCGATCATTTTCTGCATTACTTCGTAGGAAACTTCTTCTACTTTCTGAATTTCGTGTGAGGTTCTAAAACCGTCAAAGAAGTGCAGGAAGGGAATGCGCGACTTTAAGGTGGCAGCATGAGAAATTACAGCTAAATCCATAACTTCCTGAACGCTGTTTGAAGCAACCATTGCCCATCCGGTCTGGCGGCATGCCATAACGTCCTGGTGGTCGCCGAAGATTGAAAGAGAACTTGTTGCCAAGGCGCGTGCTGCAACATGGAACACGGTGCTTGTAAGCTCTCCGGCAATTTTATACATATTCGGGATCATTAAAAGAAGACCCTGTGAAGCAGTAAAAGTAGTACTCAAAGCACCAGTTGTTAATGCACCATGAACGGCACCGGCAGCACCGGCTTCCGACTGCATTTCTACAACGTCAGGAACAGTTCCCCAAATATTTTTCTTACCTTTTGCTGAATACTCATCAGCAACCTCTCCCATCGGGCTTGAAGGAGTAATAGGATAAATAGAAATTACTTCGCTCAAAGCGTGGGCAACGTGACCGGCGGCTGTATTACCGTCGATCATTACCAGATTCTTGTCTGACATAAGACCGTCCTTAATTATTATATTACGGGAACTAACGACAGCCCCCGCGAATTTACCGTGTTCTAGTAGAATACTACTATAGAGGACTTTTTTCAAGTCGTTAAGAGGCATGAAGGATTATACAGATAAGAAAACCGCGAATGGACGCAAATACTCACGAATAACAGATAAAAAGGGGGAGGCCAATTCGACCTATATATTTTCTAGAATATTTTTCTTTTACCCTGACATTATATGACAGTGCCAATGCAGTATAGTTAATTTATAAGTATACGACTGAATAACCTATAAAGGTTAGTTACTGCAATAATAAAAATAGCTTGCTAGCGGAGTTTTTCTATGTTACTATGGAAAGACATTTCTTGAGAGAAAAATCGGATGGTTTTATGAAAAAGGGAGAGACGTCAAGATCTGTTAAAAGTGATGAAACAGTAAAAGTACTAAGGATTCACAAAATAGATGACGAAATAAGAAACGGTACATTCCCGAATGTACCAAAACTTGCGGCTTTATTTGAAGTGTCCGAAAGGACAATTAATAGAGACCTCGATATTATGAGGGATCAATTTTTAGCACCTATTGAGTACGACAGAATTCATAACGGTTATTACTATACGAATAAAGACTTTTACATAAAATATATTCCGCTTCAGGAAGGAGAACTCTTCTCTCTTGCCTTGTTTGATACCCTGCTTGTACAGTATAAAAACACACCACTTGAAAGCTCTCTTAAAAACATTTTTAAAAAAATAATCAAATCTCTTCCAGACAAGGTTAAAGTAGAATCATGCTTTCTTTCGGATGTTATAACCTGCATCAGTGACCCTCTCCCTTTTATTGATCAAGACTTATTCAGCAGTATTATTAATGCGTCCGACAGAAAAAAAACTGTAACATTTAAGTATAAACCGCTGCAGAAAACCACTTATATGGAGCGGACCTTAGATCCCTTTCATATAGTCTGCCAGAGAGGTAACTGGTATGTTATCGGGTGGTGCCATTATTCAAAAGAAATCCGGATTTTCAGCTTTTCACGAATATCAGAATTTCACATCACAGAGGAATCATTTACTATTCCACAAGACTTCAACCTCCATGACCATATTGATACAGATGTAGGGGTATGGGTTACAAAAATAGAACCCTTCGCCGTAAAACTTTTATTTGCACCCGAAGTAGGGACATTTGCTGCTGAACACCAATGGCATGAAAAACAAACGCTTAAGGTACATGATGATGGAAGCGTACAGGTAACTTTTGAAACAACACAAATGCAGGAAGTAAAGCGCTGGGTTCTCGGTCAAGGCACGACTGTAACTGTTCTTGAACCCCCGGAATTAATTCAGGAAATTAAAGAAGATATACAAAAACTAGGAAAACTTTATGGAATAGGAGAGGAAAAATGAAACAGGGATTAATTGCACCAAGACAAGGCAGCTTAATTATGGTCACCTGTACACACTGCAGGCACAGCTTTTCAACAAAAAAGCCGGCAACGAATTTATTATATGCATTAGTTCAGTGCCCCAAGTGTAAAAAGCTCGGGGTCGAAGAAGATAGAAGGATAAAATATTAACAAAGGGAGATTAGAAGAAAATGATTATATTAGATTTAATTTTTAATGTAGTTTTTATGAGAATTACAGATTAAAAAGAATTGAGTAATGCACTCAAGCAAAATGCAGACACCATTGAAATTGAAAGCAGTACATCCACAAAAGTCATAAAATTAAGGTAACAGGGAATATTACATGGGGAGTTGCAACAGCAGATATAGCAGTTGCTGCAGGCGGAGAAGCGGTACTAAACAAACTTCGAAGTTACAAGCATGCAAAGATTTCCTTTTATCAATAGGGATAAGACTATTTTTTTCACGGTCATGTCAAGTATTTTGTGTAAACTTTTTTTTACCAATTTTACAGATACGGTAGCAATCGCTGTTCATAAAACGCCAACAGCTCGGTCATAACAGAACCCCATTTATACATCTGTGATCG
>Ga0116148_1004068_pt1 | contig 12998 bp, 7 predicted proteins | sample AD_UKC055_MetaG_FD_89786 | JGI IMG/M metagenome (GOLD analysis project Ga0116148, IMG submission 89786) | Active sludge microbial communities of municipal wastewater-treating anaerobic digesters from USA - AD_UKC055_MetaG | ecosystem: Engineered > Bioreactor > Anaerobic > Digestate | place: USA... | reverse complement strand
CTGATGATCTGGGTGGTTGAGTGGCCTTCGACGCCCGGGATAATTGCGATCTCGCCGCCGTAGGCCTCGACGAGGCGGCGCTCCTCCTGCACGATAGTATCGAGCGAATAGTCCCCGCCCTTGGCATATATGTCAGGCTTGAGGACCTCGAGCTGTTTCATAGGGGTGGGTTCATCGAAAAGCACGATGTAGTCGACGCATTCAAAGGCCGCCAGGACAATCGCCCGGTTCCCCTGGTGAATGATGGGCCGGTCCGGACCTTTGTTCATCTTTACGGAGACGTCACTATTAAGCCCGACCACTAACACGTCCCCGAGCGCGGCCGCTCGTTGGAGATACGTGATATGCCCGACATGAATGATGTCAAAACATCCGTTGGTCCACACAATGCGCTTACCCTCTCTGCGCAAGCCCTCCAGAATGCGCTGGAGGGTATCGACGGTCTTGAGCTTTGAGGGCGCGCCCGATGCGGTGAGGGCATCGCGCAACTCATCGTTCGACACCGTAACCACGCCCGGCTGCACCACCGCCACCCCTGCCGCTGCGTTCCCCAAGACCGCGGCGTCCTCGAGCGAGCCGCCCGCGACCAGCGTCAGCGCCACCGCCGCGGTGACCGTATCCCCGGCCCCGGTAACATCCACAACCGCGTCCGGCGAAATGGTGATGGGCACATCAACGGGTTTCTGGTTTGGCCGGCACACGCGAATACCCTGGGGCCCGCGCGTGATCAATGCATTCTTTGCGACCTTCAAGAGTTTCGTCGCGGCTGCTTCAAGGCTGGCCTCGTCCACGACATCGATCCCGGCGCCAATTCCCGCCTCGCGATCGTTCGGAACGATAACATCGAAGCCTTTGAGCGCTCCCGCGCGGGAGCGCGAATCGCCCACTGTCAACAATTTGTGCTTCTTCGCGCAGGCCACAGCGGTCGCGAGCACGCGTTCGGTCGCCACGGAGGATACCTGGTCGACCACCACGATGGTGTCGACCTCGGGCGCGAGTTTCTCAATGTTCGCGACGATTTGGTCCTCGATAGCCCCGGAGATGAAAGTGGGAGACGGGGTATCGGTGCGCAGAATCTCCTGGCTAGGGATATTGAATCCGCCGGCACGCAGTTTGCCGTAGGTATTGGTTGGCCGTGAGGGGTCCGTCACGACGAAATCCGTGTTCACGTTGCGCACCGCGAATTCGTGCCGCACGATGCCCGCATTCACGTCATCGCCCACGTAACCGAGCATGTACGTCGTAGCGCCCAGGGATGCCACATTGCACGCGGCATTGCCCGCCGCACCCGGATTATGCCGGCGCTCATGGACTTCATACACCGGGATCGGCGCCTCGAGGCTTACGCTCGTCACGGCCCCATAGACGTTCTCGTCAAGGTAAATATCCCCTACCACCATAACGCGCGCTTGTTTGAAGCGGCTCACTAAATCGGTGTAACTCATACGGCCATCAGCTCCCCGTCGGTTCCTTTGATCACGGTCCCTTGCGCCGCGATTCGAGGCGCAAATTACAGCACAATCCCGGCCGAAACACAAAATGGGGACATGTACCAAGCGCCATCTTCGGCGCGGTTACGTCTCCCCTGCTCTCTCAATCTCACCGTTCCCGCACCACAAAAAACCGGTCCACGTAGACCGTCTCGACTTGCTCGGGATTGTTGACCGGCGATACCCAGAAATACATGCCCGCCGAGAGGTTGTGGGTGCCCAAATCAAGGGTCTTGTATTCCTTCCCGGCCACTTCGGCTATTGGCACGCTGCGTTGCATGACATGTTTCTGCCCGCGGGCGTCGTAAATGCCTACCGCCAGAGCCGTACCCGATTCAGCCTTTGCGTCGCAACGAAGTTCCGCGTAACAGTGCCACGGGTTCGCATCGGAGGCTTCCTCGCGAATCTCATATTGTATCGCCCATTGGGTGTGGTTCGACGGCATGCACGCCGCGGCCTTGTCGGCGGCGGCGGCATCGTCCACGAGATGGCTCCACCCATTATCCACGCCGTGCAGATTGAACCGGTTGTCCTCGATGATCATGTAGTCCTCTTCCGGCAGGCCTTCACAGGCCGCCGGGAGCGGTCCTGCAGGCCGGAAACGAAGGCGCATCATCTGCGCGTACTGCTCGAAGGCCCCGCCTTCCCGGTAGCTGTTCGCGGAAAACGCGTTGGCCCGCGTGATGAAATCCTCCGCAAACGCAACTGGCTCGGGGGGCAATGGAATCGCGGCGCCGGCTTGCTTTGCGGCACGCGCCAGGTCGTAATACCGGTTCAGAAGTACGGCATCGAGGGGCATGCGCGCCCGGGCGGCGCGCCTCGCGATAACCGGGTCGTCCTTGACGCGCTGTTCAGCCTCGTTGAACAGTTCCGCCGCGCGGACTACGTCCTCGAGCGGAAACCATTCCGATGTATCGGGCATGTAACAGCGGAGGTACACGCCCGACCACGCCGCCGCGTCGTGAATGAGGTCGATGTACCGGCGCAATGGAGCCGCCGCAAGCCCGTAGTAGCCATCGAGGAATTCGTTGATGAGGGCGTACTCGTCCCGCGAGGGGTCCCACATCAGATGCGCCAGCACCCAGGCGCGCAGTTCGGGGAAATCGCTGATCGAGCAGCTCGAATCCCCCTGCTCGAACAGCCCCACCGCGTTGTTCTCTACAAAGAACCGGATGTTCGGGGCGAGCACCCGCATGTTGGGATGCGGCATGATGTAGTCGCGGAAGTTTGTCACGTAATCCCAGACGAACAGGCGCGGAGCAATGGCGCTCCACGCCTCCATGTCGCGTTTGAATGCACCGTTCTGAGGACCCATCGCCAGCGGCTGCGAATACGAGCACTCGATCGAGCATAGACGGATGATGACGTTGTGACGCGGCGTGACGCCAACGGGCGCTTTCCGTGTGTATTGGTACGCGAGGGTCTCGATCAGGAAATCGGGGTACTCCTTCTCGATCTCCGCCGCCACGGCGTTCACAAAGTGCAGCAACGACCCTGAGGGCGACCCCGCCGCGTCGTCCAGGGCCTTGCAGTTCGCGCATTGGCAGTTCCCGTGACAGTCGTTTTGCGATATCGAGATGATGCCCGCCTCGGGACTCTTCCGAATCCATTCCAGGGCGTTCTTGACGAATTCCCCGCGCATCGCCTCGTTCGTGAGGCACAGTTGCGCACCCTCGGCACGGCGTTCGCCGCCAATCTCGCTATACCAGTCCGGATGCTCGCCAAAATACTTCTCCGGCGGCAGGATCTGATAAAAGGTATGGCACCAGCCCAGGATGTTGTAATGCCCGCCGTATTCCTCCGCGACCCTTACGAAATGGCCATTGCATTTGCTCCGTGCCGCGTACACCCCCTCAAACGCGTCCCGGTAAAACGCTTCCCGGTAAATCAGCCGCGGCGAGTACACCGTATCAAGTGCCGGAATTCGGAGCGTGGGCTTTTCCGGCACAAACCGTTCCGTCGACGACCACCACCGGCAACCCACCACGTCCTCGAGAAACGTGTACACGGCGTACAGCGTGCCGCGCGGACGGCCGCCCGCCAGGTAAATGCGGTTCTCCGCCGACTTGAGCACAATCCCGTCATGACCCAAGGCGTCCAGATCGACATCAGGAAACGCCGCCGTGAACAGCGCCGAGGGTCCGACAACGATGGCCTTCGCACCCTCTTCGACAGCATGCTGGATGGAAAATGTTGCGCCCGTTACGGCTTGAAGATGTTGCTGCAGTTCCACGGCGGCGGTCTGCTCCGGCGCAATGGCGTCTTCCGCGACAACGATGACCCATTGGGCCGCTCCGTCCTGGGACAGGACCGCCTCGCCCGGCGCCTGAGCCGCCAAAAACATGATGAGCGATAATGTGAAGTGCATGGTGAAACTCCCTCGTTCTTGAACGCACGACTCGTGCGTGCTCACAGAGTATACGGATGGAAGGCGGCCCGTGTCACTGACCATTGACGCAGTTGAGGCGGCCCGGTACACTGCTCGGGGAGGAACGTTGATGACGCCCAAGGAACGCGTACTGGCTGCCGTGAATCACCAGCAGCCCGACCGGGTGCCGATTCAAACCTATCTCACCCCGGAAATCCACCAGCGGTTGACGGAACACTTCGGCACAACCGAAATCAACGGCGTGCTCGGGGTCGATTTTCGGAGCGTGAGCCCGCGGTTCCGCGGCCCCGAACGGCCCATACCCCAAGGGTGCGCGTGCGTCGACGAATGGGGTACCGGCTACATCATGAAGGAATACCCGGGAGGGACGTATCCCGAGTCTTTTCACAAGCCCCTCGCCGGGCTGACGTCGCTGGACGACGTGGAATCCTACCCCTGGCCGGAGGCGGACGACTACGACTTCTCGGTTCTGCCGGAGCAGTGCGAGGCGGTATCCGAGTATGCCGTGTGTTTCGGCGGCGCCGGGATTCCCGACATCGTCAACGGCGTGGGACGCGGACGCGGCATGGAACAGGTGTTGCTCGATATCATGACCCAGGACGCCGTGGGGGTCGCGGTCATCGACAAGCGCTGCGATTTCTTCTACAACTACTGCCTGCGGGCGCTCGAGACCGCCGGCGGCAAGATCGATATTCTGTGTCTGGGCGAGGATTGCGGCAACCAGAACGGCCCTATGTTTGACCCGGCGGTGTTCGACGGCTTCTTCCGGCCTCGTCTGCAACGCTTCTACGATCTCGGCCACGAGTTCGGCTGCAAGGTGATGATGCACTCGTGCGGCAGCACCCGAAAACTCATGCCCCGGTTCATCGGGATGGGCCTCGATGTGCTGGATGCGGTCCAGCCCGAGCCCGCGGGTATGAATCCCGCCGAAGTAAAGCGGGAGTTCGGCGGCAAACTGGCCTTTTGCGGTATGATAAGCACCCAGATGACGCTCCCCTACGGAACCGAAGCCGAGTGCCGGGCCGAGGCGCGCCACCGTATCGAGGTTATCGGAAAAGGCGGCGGTTACATCTTCAGTCCGGCCCATTGCATACAACCGGATACGCCTCTCGAGAACGTTCTGGCCATATATGAAGAAGCCCTGGGATTGACGGAGGGCGCTTTTCGCAACATACGCGAGGCCCATTGGAAGGAGAAAGTTCGATGAACGGACAGGAAGAGTACGTGGAGACCGTGCGCCTCGACCCAGCCGGGTGCATATCGGAGGGGTGGAATCTGGTAAAGGACCAGTACGGGTTGTTCCTGGGCATTACGGTCGTAGGCATGCTCCTGGCGAGCTGCGTCCCATTCGGGATACTTGCAGGGCCAATGTATTGCGGCATCTTTCTGGCCCTGTTCATGAAGATGAGAGGGCTGCCAGTCGAGTTCGGCACACTGTTCAAAGGGTTTGACTATTTCGTCGAGAGCCTTGTTGTGACGTTGCTCATCATCGCCGTGAGCATAGCGTTCGCGGTGCCAATGTTCATCGTGTTCATCGTGGTCACGGCTGTGGGCGCGAGTATCGGGGACGCCACACACTCCGGCGCCATAGGGGCAATGATCATCGCTCCGCTGTGGCTGCTGTTCTTTGCCGCGATGGTCGCCTTCGGCGTCTTTGTATCCGGCTTGATGTTCTTCACCTATCCGGTGCTGGTCGACCGCAACGTGCAGGCATGGCCCGCACTCAAGTTGTCGGCAAGGGCCGTCTTAGCAAACAAATGGGGCGTGTTGGGCCTCCTGGTTCTCAATTGGCTCCTCAGCATGGTCGGGATGTTGCTTTGCTATGTCGGTGTCTTCTTTTACATGCCAGTGATGTTCGGGTCCATCGCCGTGGCATACCGCCGGATGTTTCCCGAGCTTGCGCCGCCAGCCGCACCAACCCTCTAATCCGCCAGGGCGTGCCGCGCCATTTGGCACATAAACCATGGCGCTACAATGAGATCTGCACCGAACACCGGCGTCTGGCCGGGTGGGTGAGATTTCTTTCTCCTGTCCGTGTGAACGGAACCTCCTGTAAATCGTTATCCTGGATGGAACATGTTCGCGAACGTTCCTTGCCGGCAAACAACTAGAGCGTAGGGGGAAGTGATGACGGAAATCGCGTCAGCGGACTGGATACGTCAGGCGCTCGAGCAGTACGAGAAACCGCTCATCCGGTACGCCTGCCGCATTACGGGCGACCTCGAGACCGCGCGCGACGTGGTGCAGGATGCGTTTCTGCGTCTGTGCCAGGCGGAGCGCGCCAAGGTCGACGGGCACCTGGCGGCGTGGCTGTACACGGTGTGCCGCAACCGCGCGTACGACGTGCGGAAGAAGGAGGGACGGATGAACGCGCTCACCGAAGGCCGCGCAAACGTGCAGCCAAGCGATGGTCCCGGGCCCAGCGCCGTGGCCGAGCGCCGCGAGGCCCTTGCAAAAGTGTTCGACGTGCTCGGCGAACTGCCTGAGGAAACCCAGGAGGCGTTTCGCCTGAAATTCGAGGACGAGTTGACCTACCGGGAGATCAGCCACGTGATGGGTGTCTCCCTCGGCAAAGTGAGCAACCTCATCGCCACGGCGCTCGACACCATGCGCCTAAGGCTGCGGGGCGAACTCGACCTCGCCCAGGAGGTGTGAATATGAAACCCACATTGAACATCGAAACCCTGACCGCCTACGCGCTCGGCGAACTCGACCCGGCCACCCGCGAGACGGTGGGAAATGCCCTCAAAGCAGACCCGGACGCCCGCAAGACCCTCGAGGAGCTTCGGGCGGTGGCAGAATTGGCCCGGACCGCCCTCCACACAGCCCCGCAGGCCTCGCTGACGGAACGCCAACGCGCAACGGTCATGGAAGAAGCGGAATCCTCGACACCGCACGAGGCGCGCGGGACAAGCAATATCATCCGGCACATATTCTTCGGCAAGAGTGCCGGGGGCGCGCTGGCGCGGGCCGCGGCGGTGCTGCTTGTTATTGGCGTATTCTACTGGGCGGCGAACGACGCCTTTGTAGGCCGGCCAGCGCAGGAATTGGCGAAGCAGGATGCCGAGGGAGCCAACACGCCAGCCGCAACGGCGCCCGCCCCGGAAGAGGGAGAAGTGGCCCCAGTAAGGCAGGCCCCGGGCTCTGCCGCTGCTTCCGCTCCAGCGGCCGGCGTCATCGATACTGAGGACGAGGACTGGAGCTCGTTCGAGGTCGTCCCGACTGATTCGGGCAGCGCCGCCGTGCGCGTGCTCGAAGACAAACCTGCCGCGACGCCGGACGAGGAGACGATGCCTGCGCCTGAGCCTCCAGCCAAGCCAGCCGCGCCCGAGCCGGAGCCCGCTATACAGCCGGAATCCGCCGGTGAGACGGCCCCCGTCGAGGTCGCGGCGGTTGCGGAAACCGCCCCCTCTGGGCCGTCAGCGGCTCCAGCCGTGAGACCCGAAGCCCCCAAGGCCATCGCTTCGAAGCCAGGGTCCACGATAGACCTGGCGGCGTTGCGGTCGCAGCGCGAGGCGGCCTCCCCGGAGATCATCGCCGCCCTCGGGACCATGGTGAGCAATGAGGTGTTCGGAGCCAGCAACAGCATTCCGGTGAAGCGCGCCAACGTGACGGCGCTTGATGCCAGCACGCTGTCTATCCAGTTGAACGATGACAAGAACGGCGTGTTGGTGCTCGAGACGACGCCCGAGGCGGTCGAGAATGTTCTGCTCCAGGACCGGCTCGTCCTTGCCATGGCCCGGCCCGAGCCAGCGGCAGTGAACGAGGGGGCTGCGCCGCCGAAGACGGCTGTCGAGGTGGCTGCCGGCCAGCCGGTGGCGCTGCCCCTCGAGTTGCCCGAGAAGTCATTCATGGGCACGCCGTTGGACTACTGGTCCGAGATCCTGGAGTTTACCTACACGGCCCGGGAACCGTTCATGGTCCCGGCGGGCACGGAACTGCTGTCGCGCGGCAAACCGGTCACCAGCAGCGACAACACTCCCGCCATGGGCAAACTCGCGATGATCACCGATGGCGACAAGGGGTTTCAGGAAAAGAGCCTCGTCGAGATCGGCAAGGGGCTACAGTGGGTCCAGCTTGACCTTGGCCAGCCGTGCGGCATCTGGGCGGTCGTGGTGTGGCATTTCCACACGAGCGAGCGCGTCTACCACGATTTCATCGTGCAGGTGGCCAACGACGCGGATTTCACCCAGAACGTGCGCACCCTCTACAACAACGACCATGACAACTCCGCGGGCCTCGGTGCGGGGAAGGATAAAGAGTACATCGAATCCAACGAAGGCCGCCTTGTGAACGGTCGCGGCGAGGTCGCGCGGCATGTCCGCCTCTACAGCAAAGGCAACACCTCGAACGAACGCAATCATTACGTCGAGGTCGAGGTCTGGGGCGTGCCGGCTCCAGGCGCGCCTGTGGTTTCAAGCGGAGAAGACACGCAGGGAAAGCCTCCGTACACCGGCGTGCCGGTCAAGGGGCAGGCGCCGGAAGTGCTTCACAACCGCGTAGCCCTGCGCATCGAGTTGGCCGAGAAATCGTTCATGGGCACCCCCCTCGACTATTGGTCCGAGAACCTCGACTTCGATTACGCCCCGCGCGGGGGCCAGACGTTGGCCAAGATGGAGCAGCGGAACGCGCCGGCGCAGGACAAGCAGTGGACCGAGTTTGAGGTGGTGCCAGCGGCGTCCGCCAGCGCCGCAGCCCCCCCGGCCACCGTAGCCGAGCCCAAGCCTGGCGGTTTGCAGAATGTGATGGTGGGCGGAGAGATAAAGATCCGTGGGAAGTATTTCGCGCGCGCCGCGAAAGACGCGAAAGATGAGCCGCTTGCCGCAGGGGTGTTGATTGATGAAGTCCGGCGGCCGGACACCTCGGACCACCCGGATTTCAACAACGACCCGAATCTGGTCTATTGGCCGGAGCACAACACGGAAGCTTACGACCACATTGTCGAAAACCCGTTCCGGAAAGTGGCCGATGAGCCCCTGTCGACCTTCTCGATCGACGTGGATACGGCGTCGTATGCGAACGTGCGGCGGTTCCTGAACCAGAACACCCTGCCGCCGCCGGGGGCTGTGCGCATCGAGGAATTCATCAACTACTTCGATTACCATTACGGCCCGCCGGACGGGGAAGACCCCTTCGCGGTGCACGTCGAAGTGGCGTCGTGCCCGTGGAAACCCGAACACCGCCTGGCCCGGCTCGGGCTAAAAGGCAGGGAAATCCCCCCTGACGCCCGGCCCGCGTGCAACCTCGTGTTTCTCATCGACGTCTCGGGGTCGATGCAACCCGAGAACAAGCTGCCCCTTCTGAAACAAGCCATGGAACTCCTGGTGACGCAGTTACGCGAAGACGACCGTGTGGCCATGGCAGTGTACGCCGGCGCCTCAGGGTTGGCGTTGCCGCCGACTTCCGGCGGTGACCGCCAGAAGATCCTCGACGCGTTGAGGAACCTCGAGTCGGGCGGTTCCACCAACGGCGGAGAGGGCATCAAACTCGCGTATAACACTGCAGCGGAATCCTTTATGAAAGACGGCGTGAACCGGGTGATTCTCGCGACGGACGGCGATTTCAACGTTGGCATGACCGATCAGTCAGAACTGATCGATATGATCGAATCAAAGGCCAAGACCGGTGTATTCCTATCGGTACTCGGGTTCGGGATGGGGAATCTCAAAGACTCCACGCTCGAGAAACTTGCCGATAAGGGCAATGGCAATTACGCCTATATCGACGACATGGATGAGGCGCGTAAGGTCCTCGTAAAAGACATGTTAGGCACATTGGTGACCATCGCCAAGGACGTCAAGATCCAGGTCGAGTTCAATCCGGCGCAGGTCCAAGCCTATCGCTTGCTCGGGTACGAGAACCGGAGACTGGCCAAGGAAGATTTCAACGACGACACCAAGGATGCTGGCGAAATCGGTGCGGGGCATACGGTTACCGCGCTATACGAACTGGTTCCGCCGGGCGTGCCGTTCACCAATCCGGGCGTGGACCCGCTGAAATACCAGCAGGCTCAGCCCGCGCTCACGGATGCGGCATCTTCAGGCGAACTGTTTTCGTTGAAACTCCGGTACAAGAAACCGGATCAAGACACTAGCAAGCTGCTTACGTTCCCAGTTGAAGACGAAGGAGCCGCTTACGAGAGCGCGTCCGAGGATTTCCGGTTCGCGGCAGCCGTCGCGGGGTTCGGGATGCTGCTTCGAAACTCGGATTACAAGGGCGCGCTTACATACGGGCAGGTCCTGACACTGGCTGAGCAGGGCCTTGGTAGGGACGAAAACCAATACCGTGCCGAGTTCATTGGACTGGTACGTAAGGCGAACGCCCTGGCAAGCCAGTGACACTGACGGGCCGGGAAAGCACTCTTCCACCTCGGGGGCTTTCCCGGCCCGAATCTTGTCATCATTCCTGTGGCGGGAGCCATCGACCTCATGGTGTCGAGGCCCGCAGGCCTGAGCCAGAATCACTCGTCACCGACAACGGTTTCCCGCTGGATGCGCGGGTCGGTGAAGAAGTCCGACTCGTCGCGGCTGGTGCTTGAGAATTCGGACACGATCGCCCCTTCATCGCCCGCCTGAAACCAATGCAGCGTATCTGAAGGGATGGTGTACTGCTCACCCGGACGAAGCACAATCTCGTGGAAGACGGTGTAGTGCTCTTCGCTGCCTTCAGGCGGCTGGCATACGGGGTTCGGCGCCGGTTCACCCTCGGTGTACAGAAAAACTTCGCCGGACCGGCACCGAAACGTCTCCATCTTGCCCGGCTGGCCCTGGACGTGCGGATGGCGATGCTCAGGGCAAGTCTGGTGCGGAAACATGACAAGTTCCTTGGCGCAGTAGCGGTCCGTATTGACATAGACCACCAGTTCCAAGCCAGTTTTCTCAACCTCGTCGAGGCCGAAATCGGCAATTTCAATGCTCTCGCGTTCTTTCTCTGTAATGGCAATGCCCTTCGCATCGAGCATCTTCGCGGCCCGTTGCTGAAGCCGGTGCAACTCCTCTCGCGTCAACATAGTGCAATCCTCCTGGCCCGTGCTTCGCGCACCCCATGCCTCACAGCACGCTTTACTGAACCGACTCAAATTTACCGGGGCGAGAACGATTATGCAAGCTGCCCTAAACGTTTCCGGACCAACGGATAAGGACGGACGGCCCCGGTAACCGGCAGAACAGCGTGTTCGGGCAGAATCTGGGGTATAATGTAACAGATTTCGCGCGAAAGACGAAGAAAGGAGCTCGGTTCGAGATTGGCGGAGACCGAAGGAAGCGGTATATTCGGGTCTGGCATCCCGATAATTTCATTTTTCTCTGTTTGTAAGAAGAAAGTATGGTATAATCTTCAGGGGAAATACTGGGGAGTATGTCAGGGACCGTGCGAGGAGAAACGATGGTTCTGGCGTAGGGGGATGGATAGGACTTATGACCAAAGCAACAGCACACACCGGCGAAGGCTGGGACCGTCTCGAACGGCTGGTTCTGGACCTTCAGAGCATGTCAGCGGACGGGTTCCGGACGGGGACAGACCAGATTGCCAAGGCGCGCGACCTCCTGGAAGCTGTCAGGAATGACTTCACCACGCGGGGCGAGTCTGCCGCACAAGTCGTGAAGGACATCATGGCAGCAGTTCAATCGTTGCGCAAAGCCACTACGGAAGCCGAAGAGCTGCAACAGACGATTGCCGGTCTCGAGAAGCAGGTCACGGAACGTGACAACGCGATAGAAGCGCAAAAAGAGGCCGCCCTGCAGCTCGAAAAACGCCTCTCGGAACAGGACCAAGCCATCCAGGCGTCCAAGCAGCGGGTAGCCGAACTCGAACGTCAGGCCAGAGAATACGAGGCGTCGCTCGACTCCGAGCTTTCCCGGAAGACTGCCCTGCAACACCAGCTCGATGACCTCGAAAACATGGTGAACGCCAGAAATGTCGACCTCGAGCAAGGTTCTAAGGAAGTGGACTCTCTCAACCTGAGTCTGGCCGAAAAGGACAAAGAAGTTGCCGAATTGCGCAAACGCATTGAATCATTCGAGAGAGGCAAGTCGGACGCCGAGTCGGCGCGGGATGCGCTGAAAGCGCGGTTGGTCGATATGACGGCCGGCAAACAAACGGTCGAGGGCGAAATCAACACCTTGAGGATGGAGGCTGACGGCCTCCGCAAAGATGTGACGAAACTCCGCGAGAAACTCCAGAAAGCGGCAAACACCGAAGCCCGCGTGGCCGAACTCGAGAATGCGTTCAAAGAAGCAACTGACCGGGTTGGTGTGCTCGAGGCGCAACTGAAGGAAGAAACGGCGGACGGCACGAAAGCGTCGGTCGTCGAGCAACTCGCCAAAGCCACGAAAGAGCAGGAAGCATCGAAAAAGGAATTGCGCAAGCTTCGTGCGGAAGTGAAACATTTGAAGACGGCGCGCGCGGAAACGCAGGAACCGGAACCCGAGGCTGTAGCACCCGAGCAGGTGGAATCCGAAATCACTATTGAAGAAGGCGCCGCGCCGGCGGCTCCCGCATCCTCCACGGCTCCAAGCCTTCCGGACGTGGAGGCGCGCCGCTGGAAACTGGGCGAAATCCTGTGGGAAATGGGCGTTATCACATTGGAGCAGCTCGAGGATGCGCTTGAGGTGCAACGGCAGAATCCGCAGGCGAAAATCGGGACGATTCTTCAGGATAAGGGCTTTGCTTCGCCGGAGGCGGTAGCCCAGGCTGTGGCGTTACGGGCCAGGACCGAGTACGTCGAGGTGGATGCGCAGTCGATCGCGCCCGATGTGGCAAGCTTGATCCCCGCGCGGCTGGCGGCCTTCCACAAATGCATCCCCATCCGCGCCGACGACGAGACCGTGACGCTCGCGATGGCCAATGCCCTGGACATCGTGGCCATCGAGGATGTCGAGCGCGTCAGCAAGCGGCGGGTCGAACCCGTGGTCGCGACCGAGCCCCGAATCCTCGCGGTCATCGAGCAGGTTTACGAACGCGGCGCGCCGACTCGCGGCTAGTCTCAGTCGCCTTCGCAGTCCGGGTCATAGCGCGGGAAACACCCGCAAACGGTGTTCAGCGCGCCCCGCTTCGTTTCCATTCGCGTCGACCAGGCGCAGGATCAGCGTGCTTTCCCCGAGAGGCGCGTAATCGAATCG
>Ga0116148_1004060_pt1 | contig 13016 bp, 8 predicted proteins | sample AD_UKC055_MetaG_FD_89786 | JGI IMG/M metagenome (GOLD analysis project Ga0116148, IMG submission 89786) | Active sludge microbial communities of municipal wastewater-treating anaerobic digesters from USA - AD_UKC055_MetaG | ecosystem: Engineered > Bioreactor > Anaerobic > Digestate | place: USA... | reverse complement strand
TGGCCGCCCATTGTAGTCCGCCGGGCGTGTCCGGGTCGCCTGCGGATGCGCCCAGGCCGTCATTTCCTTGACACCTGCGGGCCGTGCCCGTAAGATGCGCTCAGAACCGCACTTCGCGATTCCCTCTACTACAAGCGGAAGGCAAAGCCCCGACAGGAGTGGGGCCGGGCTGCATCCTGGCGACCGGCCGGGATCGCCGTCTTTCCCTACCAAGTGGACATGAACGAAGAGATGATCGACAGGATCGGGCGGGAGCTGATGGCGGCCATCGAGATGGCGCTCGCTGCAGACCCGCGTGTGCAGGCGTGCCTCGACCAGGCCAGATCGGCGGGAATCGGGTTTCGAGTCGCGCTGAACCGGGCGCGGGCCCAGAGCGGCGTGCCCGTGGAGGGTGCGCCCGCGCAGGCGGCGCCGGCCGGCGCCGCCCGCGGGTTGTCCGCGCCGGCCTACTCGGTGACCGAGTCCGACCGGCGCTTCCTCAGGTCGCTCAGGATTGCGGCGGACGACGAGTAGTCCCTACGCGAGCTGCTTGAACGCCTCGCGCCCGGCGTACCGCGCCGACGCTCCCAGCGCTTCCTCGATCCGCAGCAACTGGTTGTACTTCGCCACCCTGTCGGACCGGCTGGCCGATCCGGTCTTGATCTGGCCGGCCGCGGTGCCGACGGCGAGGTCGGCGATCGTGCTGTCCTCGGTTTCGCCCGAGCGGTGCGAGATGACCGAGGTGTAGCCGGCCGCGCGCGCCATCTCGATGGCGTCGAGCGTCTCGGTGACGGTCCCGATCTGGTTGAGCTTGATGAGGATGCTGTTGGCGATCTTGCGCTCGATGCCGCGCTTCAGGATGCCGGGGTTGGTGACGAAGACGTCGTCGCCGACGAGCTGAACGCGCCCGCCGAGCTCGCGCGTGAGCAGTTCCCAGCCCGACCAGTCACCCTCGGCCAGGCCGTCCTCGATCGACACGATCGGGTATTGCCGGATCCACTCGCCGTACATCTCGACCATCTCGGCCGAGGTCTTGGCGCCCCCGCCCGACTTGTGGAAGACGTAGCGGCCGCGGCGCGCCTCGGGCGCCCCCTCGCGGCTCCCCTCGTCCTCCCACAGCTCGCTGGCGGCCACGTCGAGCGCGATGCACACGTCCTTGCCGGCCTGGTAGCCGGCCTTGCCGATGGCCTCGATCACCAGCTCGATGGCCTGGTGGTTGGCCTGGAGGTTCGGCGCGAAGCCTCCTTCGTCGCCGACGCCGGTCGAGAGCCCCCGCTGCTTCAGGATCGAGCGCAGGGCATGAAACGTCTCGGCCCCGGCGCGGAGCGCCTCGCGGAACGACGGCAGCCCGAGCGGGACGACCATGAACTCCTGGACGTCGACGTTGCTGTCGGCGTGGGCGCCGCCGTTGAGGATGTTCATCATCGGCACGGGGAGCAGCCCGGCGTCCGCGGGCTGCCCGGCCAGGCCGGCCAGGTAGCGGTAGAGGGGGATCCCCTGTCGCCGGGACTCGGCGTGCGCGGCGGCCATGGAGATGCCGAGCACGGCGTTGGCCCCGAGCCGGCTCTTGGTGGGGGTTCCGTCGAGCTCGATCATCCGCCGGTCGAGCGCCCGCTGGTCGAACTCAGCGCCGGTCACCGCCGAGGCCAGCTCGCCGTTGACGTGCGACACCGCCTTGAGGACGCCCTTGCCGAGGAACCGCTTGCTGTCGCCGTCGCGGAGCTCGAGCGCCTCGCGCTCGCCGGTGGATGCCCCCGAGGGGACGGCCGCCCGCCCCTGCACCCCGCCCTCGAGCGTCACCTCGACTTCGACCGTCGGGTTGCCCCGCGAATCCAGGATTTCACGACCGTGCACGCGCGCTATCTTCACGACTCACTCCTCCTTGCTGCTGTTCCTGGCCGCGGCTGTCCGCCTCGGACTCGAGCCGCAGCGCCTCAGGGTCGATGTCCCCGATGAGCGGCTCGTCGTCGCGAGTCACGACGACCACGCCGCGCTTGGTGACGGTGTGCCGGCGCCGGTCTTCCTCCTCGTCGAACCCGATGCGGGCGCCGCGGGGGATGAAGACGTCGCGGTCCACGATGACGCGCCGCAGGCGGGCGTGACGCCCGACGCGGACGCCGGGCATCAGGATCGCCTGGTCGATGACGCAGAAGCTGTGGACGCGGACGTTGGGGCACAGCACGCTGCCCGATACCCGGCTGCCCGAGACGATGCAGCCGGGAGAGATGATCGAGTCGAGCGCCTGGCCGCAGCGCCCCCCGGGCTCGGCGAAGACGAACTTGGCCGGCGGCGACTGCGGCTGGTAGGTGCGCAGCGGCCACTCGGGGTCGTACATGTTGAACTCGGGGTTCACCTGCACGAGGTCCATGCTCGCGTCGAAGTAGGCATCGAGCGTCCCGATGTCGCGCCAGTACTTCGCGGCCTTCTTGTTCTCGTCGTAGAACCGGTAGGAGCAGACCCTCGCGCGGGGAATGAGCGCCGGGATGATGTCGCGCCCGAAGTCGTGCGTCGTCTCCTGGGCGGCGTCGGCCTCGAGCGCCTCTCGCAGGGCATCCACCTCGAAGACGTAGATGCCCATCGACGCGAGCGCGACGTCGGTCGTGCCGGGCGCGGGGATCGGGTCGTGCGGCTTTTCCCTGAAGCCGACGACGCGGTCGTGCTCGTCCACGCGCACGATGCCGAACCGCTTCGACTCCTCGATCGGGACCTCGATGGTCGCCAGCGTCACGTCGGCCCCCTGCTCCTGGTGGAACCGGAGCATCTTGGAGTAGTCCATCTTGTAGACGTGGTCGCCGGCGAGGACGATGACCTGGCGGGGGTGCTCGCGCAGGATCGAGTAGAAGTTCTGGAAGACGGCGTCGGCGGTGCCGAGGTACCAGTGCTCCCCGACCCGCTTCTGCGGGGGGAGGATCTCGATGAACTCCCCGAGCTCCTCCGAGACGATGTTCCAGCCCATCCGGATGTGGCGGTTGAGCGAGAGCGACTTGTACTGGGTGGCGATGAAGATGCGCCTCAGGCCCGAGTTGATGCAGTTGCTGAGGACGAAGTCGATGATGCGGTAGGGCCCGCCGAAGTAGACGGCCGGCTTGGCCCGGTCCTGGGTCAGCGGGTAGAGGCGCTCCCCGGCCCCCCCCGCGAGCACGATAACGAGCGCGTCGTCGACCATCGGACTCTCCCGGGCGACCGCCCCGGACGCCTGCTTTGCCGCTCGGACTGCCGATCATAGCACGCGGCGGCCGAGCGGCCGGGCTTGGCCCCGCGCGCTCTTTTGACTTTGGCCGGGCAAGGTGTCTATGATCCCGTAGATTGATGGTTCGTCTATATTTGGGGGTAGAGTCGTCATGCTGATCCGTGCCCGCGCGGTAGCCGTTTCCGGTGCGCTGCTCGCCGCGTTCGCCCTTGCCGTTCCCGCCGGAACCGCCGCGCAGGACAAGAAGAAGGAACAGAAACTGGATAAGGACCAGCAGCGCGAGGTCCAGACAGTCGTGAAGATCGTCGACGAGGTGGTGGCTGGGCAGCCGGCCCCGACCGATTTTCCGATCACGTTCCAGTACCACTTCCAGAAAGCCCGCGATCAGCGCACCTTCATGCCGGTGACGATGGTCTTCCCGCAGGATCGGATCACCAACACCTCGGTGGTGTACTACGTCCGGGTCGTGCCGCGGGGCGGTGCGGCAACCGCTCCCGAGGGCAATGGGGAGAAGGACGCGAAGCAGGACGAAAAGAAGGGGCGCCCGGAGTACCCGTTCGAGGACGTCCGGTTCTTCGACCTGAAGGCTCCCGAGAACGGTCAGTACCGGGTGACCCGCGCGATCTCGGTGCCGCCCGGCGAGTTCGACCTCTACGTGCTCATGGGTGAGCGCACGCCGAAGGACAAGAAGGCCGAGGCGCCGAAGCGCTCCCTCGTCAAGCAGGCCGTGACCGTGCCCGACTTCTGGGCGAACGAGCTGATGACCAGCTCGATCATCCTGTCGAACAAGGCCGAGCAGCTGAGCGCGCCGCCCTCCGAGGCCGACATGGCGGCCAACCCGTACGTCTTCGGGCTGACGCGCCTGACCCCGTCGCTCGACCACAAGTTCTCGAAGAAGGACGAGCTGTCGATCATCTTTCTGATCTACAACACGGCGGCCGCGCAGGGCGGGAAGCCCGACGTGAAGGTGGAGTACAACTTCCACCAGAAGCAGGCCGGTGGCGGCGAGAAGTTCTTCAACCGCACCGAGCCGCAGAACTTCAACGCGCAGACGCTGCCGCCGCAGTTCGACGCCGCGGCCGGCCACCAGCTGGTGGGCGGCCTCTCGATCCCGCTGGCGAGCTTCCCCGAGGGCGACTACCGGCTGGAGATCAAGATTACCGACGTCGCGGGTAACAACAAGACGAAGACCGAGAACGTCGACCTGTCGATCGCCCCGTAGCCGGGGCCGCCGGGTGGCGTGCTCGTGCTTCACAACTGAAGGCCTCGTCATGAACCGTCTCATTACGCTCGTCGGGACGGCGGTCGTGGCCGGCGCAGTGTGGTCCTCGCCGGCCGAGGCGCAGCTCCGGAGCGCTGCTGTCGGCGGGGACGACCGTGCGCCCCGCGTGGCGAGGGCGGCGTCCGGCCAGATCGAAGGCGCGGTCGCCGACGAGCAGGGCCGGCCGCTTGCCGGCGTGATGGTGTCCGCCCTCGGCCAGACGACGGCCCTGGCGGTGACCGACCGGGCCGGCGCGTTCAAGCTGCAGTCGCTTCCGCCTGGTGGGTATCTCGTGCGGGCCCACCTGGCGGGCTTCGCCCCCTCTCGCCGCGAGCTGGTGCAGGTCGGTGCGGGCCGCCCTGCCCGCTTCTCCGTCACGCTGCGCCGCTCGGACGAACCGGCCGAACCGCCGCTGCTCGCGGCCGGCATGGGGCCGGTCGGCGAGGGGATCGAGGCCTCGGGCGAGAGCGACGGGTCGGACGCCACCGAGGCCACGTGGCGCCTGCGCCACATCCGCCGCAGCATCCTGAAGGAGACGACCGAGCGGGCGATGCTCGCCGACGAACCCGAGAAGAAGGCGAATGCCTTCTCGGTGGTGACCGGCGCGCTCAACACCTCGGCCCAGTTCCTCGCCGACCTTCCGATCACCGCCGAGGTGAACTTCCTGACCTCTGGGTCGTTCGGCGGAGCCGAAGCCGACCCCGCCACCGGCGTCGCGTCGATGCGGCGCACGGCCTACGTATCGATCGGCGGGACCGCGTTCGACGGCGACTGGTCGGGACAGGTGATGACCCAGGGCACCCTGGGGTCGTGGTTCGTGGCGGGCACCTACCGGAAGCACGCCCCGTCGAACCACCTGTTCGACGTCGGGATCTCCTATAGCACCCAGCGCTTCACGTCGCCGGACCGCTGGCCGCTGTCGGCCGACAGCGACGGCGCCCGGTCGTCGGGGGCAATCTACGGCGTGGACCGCTGGACGCTGTCGCCCGGGGTCAACCTGACCTACGGCGGCCGCTACGCGCGGTACGACTACCTGGACCGCGGGCTCTTGAGCCCGCACGTGAACCTGGTCCTCGAGCCCGCGAGGGGCGTGCGCCTGGTGGGCACCGCTTCCCGGCGGATGGTCGCTCCCGGCGCCGAGGAGCTCCTCGCGCCGCTCGATGCGGGGCTGTGGCTGCCGCCCGAGCACACCTTCGTCGGCGCCTCGGCCATCGAGCCGGAATCGACCAACCACTTCGAGTTCGGCGTCGAGCGCGACGTCTGGCGCGAGCTGGTGGTCGCGGTCCGGGCCTTCGTGCAGCAGACGCGGCACCAGCAGCTCGCGCTCTTCGACAGCCGGCTGCGCCCGCAGGCGAGCGGGCACTACGAGGTGGCCGACGCCGGCGACCTCGACGCCCGCGGCTGGAGCATCGGCGTGACCGGCAGGCCGTGGGCCAGCGTGCGCGGGTCGGTGGTGTACTCGATGACCAGCGCGACGTGGTTCCCGCCCGCGGCGGGTGAGCGGCTGCTGCTCGTCGGCTTCGTGCCGCGGCAGGGGCGGGAGCGGCTGCACGACCTCAGCACGTCGCTCGAGGCGGAGATCGGTGCCACCGCGACCACCGTGCTCGTCGCTTACCGCTTGAACTCGGGCTTCGCCCGGCAGCGCAGCGAGGGAGTGGAGCCGGGACTCGACGGCCGGTTCGACGTCCAGGTGATGCAGCGCCTGCCGTTCCTCGACTTCACGTCCGCCCGGTGGCAGGCGCTGGTGGCCGTGAGGAACACTTTCCGTGACGCGACCGCCGACGCCTCTGTCTATGACGAGCTGCTGGTGGTCCGTCCCCCCAAGCGCTTCGTCGGCGGCCTCCTGGTTCGCTTCTGAGCGGTGCCAGCGGCAGGCGGGCCCCCCCGGCCCGCTCTTTTTTTGTCCGGGTGTCGATCCAACCACTTGGATGAGGTGTCCGCTCTGTTGGATGGCCGGGGGCAACGCGAGCCAGCGCCGGCTCGAAGACACGAAGATGGAAAGGGTTACGGTGCATCCAAGGGCTTGGAGCGGTGGTATGGTGCTTGCTGAACTGCTCACTTAGCCTTTTCCTTGGCCGAGCGATGAGCAACCAGGCCGTAAGCGTGAGTCGCCGATTGCCGGGCGTACCGTGGCCCTTCTGGGCGGTCGCCCCCAACGCGATCACGATCCTGGTTGCGGCCGCGCTCCTCGCGCTCGCGACGGCGAACCTTGTTTCCCGGGCCGGTTGGAACCCCGTCGAGGACGGCGTGCTCTGGGAGTCGCGACCCGAGGGCGTCGTCGCGTCCGAAGTGCTTCCGGGTACGCCGGCGGCACGGGCGGGAGTGCGGCCTGGCGATCTGCTGATCGCGATCGACGGGGCGCCGATCGACCGGCCCGCCGACGTCGAGGCTGCGCACGACGGGCGCCGCGCGGGCGACCGGGTGAAGTACACGCTGGCGCGGTTCGGCGGCACGTCGCTGCTCGAATTCGACCTGCGGGCGGTGCCGCAGGGGAACCGCGGGCTCTACTACGTGCTTGCCGGGGTCGGGATCTTCACGCTGCTCGTGGCGACGGCGGTGCGGGTGCGGCGGCCGGGCAACCCCGCGACGCTGCACTTCTTCCTGCTGTCGACGGCCTTCTTCGGCGTATTCGCCTTCTCGCACAGCGGGCGGTTCGACCGCCTCGACTGGGTCTTCTACTGGGCGGACGCCGCGTCGGTGCTGCTGCTGCCGCCGCTCTTCGCGCACTTCACGCTGTTCTTCCCGGAGCGGCCCCGCCCCTGGCTGCAGGGGTCCCTGGGGGCGGCCGTCGTGCCGCTGCTGTATCTTCCGGCGCTGCTGTTGGGGGGACTGCGGCTCTGGGCGGTCGCGAGGGCGTCGCTCGACCCGCCCTTCTACGTGGGGATCCTGCAGACGCTCGACCGGTTCGAGCCGCTGTACCTCTCGCTGTGCCTCGTCGGCCTGCTCGTCGTGGCGCGCGCGTTCCGGCAGGTCCGATCGGTCACGGCGCGGCGCCAGCTTCGATGGATCGCCTGGGGGACGGTGCTCGGGGCCCTTCCCTTCGCGCTGGGCTACGCGCTTCCCTTCGCGCTCGGCGTGCGGCCGACGCTGTCGATGGAGCTGTTCGCCGTCCCGCTCGGCCTGATTCCCCTCGCCTTCGCGTCCGCGATCGTCCGCTACCGGCTGATGGACGTGGAGGTGATCGTCAAGCGTTCGATGGTCTGGGCGGCGGCCATCGCGGCGATCTCGGCAACCTACGCCATCCTCCTGCAGCTGGTCACCTGGGCGTTTCTGCCCAACTCGCGCGCCCCGAACACGATCCTCGCCGTCCTGGCGACGCTCGTCGTGGTGCTGCTGTCGCGGCCGCTGAAGAACGCCATCCAGACGATGTTGGACAAGGCGTTCTACCGCGACCGGTACGACTACCGCCGCGCGCTCGTCGGCTTCGCCCGCGACCTGAGCTCGGACCTCGACCTGGCCCGCCTGAGCGGCCGGATCGTCGGCCGCGTCACCGAGACGCTGCTGGTGGATCGCATGGCCGTGCTGCTGTGGGACGAGCGGGCTGGCGAGTTCACCTCGGTGCGCACGGCGGGGTTGGGAGGGGAGATCGTCCGGCTGCCGCGGCAGGGCACCCTCGGGGCGCGGCTGGCCGCCGGGCACACCGTGGACCTCGACGACGCCCGCTCGACCCGGGGGATCGCGGCCGATGAGATCGACGGGTGGCGCGAGCGGGAGCTGTACTACTTCATCCCGTGCGTGTCGAAGGACGCGGCCATCGCGGTGCTGGCGCTCGGGCGCAAGGCCCACGCCGAGCCGCTGAGCAGCGAGGACATGGCGCTGCTCGCCGCGGTCGCGGGGCAGGCGGCGACCGCGCTCGAGAACGGGCGGCTGTACCGCCAGCTCCACCTCAAGGCGGACGAACTCGGGCGGATGCGGGCCTTCAACGAGAGCATCCTCGAGTCACTCGAGGTGGGCCTCACGGTGGTGAACGAGAACGACCAGGTGGTGCGCTGGAACCGGGCGCTCGAGGCGCTGACCGGCGTCAGCCGCGAGCAGGCGATCGGCCGCCCGCTGCGCGAGCTGTTCCACCCGGCCTTCTACGATCCGCTGCGGCGGGCGCGCGACCAGTCGCCGCGCGGCGCCAGCCTGTACCGCGTGTCGCTTCCGGTCGGAGCCGAGGGCGGCGGCTCGCGGAGGCTGGTGAACGTGACCACCGTCCCACTGCAGCCGGGCGAGGGGAACCCCGCCAACGGCACGGTGATCCTCGTCGAGGACGTGTCGGCCCGGGTGCAGCTCGAGGAGCAGGTCCAGATCTCGGAGAAGATGGCGTCGATCGGGCTGCTGGCCGCCGGCGTGGCGCACGAGGTGAACACCCCGCTCACCGGCATCTCGAGCTTCACGCAGATGTTGCTCGAGGGGGCCGACCCGGGCGACCCGAAGACGCGCGTGCTCGAGAAGATCGAGCGGCAGACCTTCCGCGCGGCGAAGATCGTGAACGGCCTGCTGAACCTGTCGCGGCCGGGCGCCGCGTCGGCCGAGCGCGCCCCGGTCGATCTCAACGTGGTGATCAACGACGTGCTGTCGCTGCTCGAGCACCAGTTCCGCGTGGGCCACATCCAGGTCCGGCGCGAACTGGCCTCGCCGGGGCCGGTGGTGCTCGGCATCGAGCACAAGCTGCAGCAGGTGTTCCTGAACCTGTTCCTGAACGCCCGCGACGCGATGCCCAAGGGGGGCTGGCTGTCGATCGCGACGCGAGTCGCCGACGACCAGGCCGTCGCGGAGATTGCCGACACGGGCGCCGGCATCCCCAGCGACCACCTGGCGCGCATTTACGACCCGTTCTTCACGACGAAGACCATCGGGCAGGGGACGGGCCTGGGCCTCTCGGTGACCTATGGAATCGTGCGCGAGCACGACGGGGCCATCAATTGCGAGAGCCAGGTCGGGGTGGGCACCCGGTTCACCCTGACGCTTCCCGCCGCGGCCCCGGCGGCGTCGCGCCCGCACCGGGCCGGGTAGTCCCGGCTGGAACCCGCGACCATGCCTTCCCGCACCGGTACGGTTCTCGTAGTCGACGACGAGGAGATCATGCGCGAGATCCTCGAGACCCTCCTGACGCGGGAGGGCTACGAGGTGCGCCTGGCCTCCGGGGGCGCCGAGGCGCTCGAGATCGCGCGCACGGTGCCGGTGGACGCCGCGATCGTCGACGTGATGATGCCGGGGATGGACGGCCTCACCACGCTCGACGAGATCAAGAAGATCGACGAGGAGATCGGGGTGATCATGATCACCGCGTTCGCCTCGGTCGAGACCGCCATCGCCGCGATGAAGCGCGGCGCCTTCGACTACATCACCAAGCCGTTCAAGCACGACGAGGTGCTCGTCGTGCTCCGGAACGCCGTCGAGCGCCGCCAGCTGGTCGCCGAGAACGTGGCGCTGCGCCAGAACCTGCAGGAGCGCTACAGCCGGTTCCAGAACATCATCGGCCGCAGCCAGCGGATGCGGCAGGTGTTCGACCTGATCATCCAGGCCGCGCCCAGCCGCTCGACCATCCTGATCGGCGGCGAGAGCGGCACCGGCAAGGAGCTGGTGGCGCGGGCGATCCACTCGAACTCGCCGCGCGCCGCGCGGCCCTTCGTGACCGTCAACTCGGGCAGCCTCCCCCCCGACCTGCTCGAGTCGAACCTGTTCGGCCACGTGAAGGGAGCCTTCACCGGGGCGGTCTACCCGAAGAAGGGGCTGTTCGAGCTGGCCGACAAGGGCACGATCTTCTTCGACGAGATCGGCAACGTCGCCCTCGAGACCCAGCCCAAGCTGCTGCGGGTGATGCAGGAGCGCGAGTTCATGCGCCTCGGCGGCGTCGAGACCCTGAAGGTCGACGTCCGCATCGTCGCGGCGACCAACGTGGACTTGCGGCAGATGGTCGAGGAACAGCGCTTCCGCGAGGACCTCTACTACCGCCTGCACGTCATCACGATCCCGCTGCCGCCGCTTCGCGAGCGCAAGGAGGACATCCCGCTGCTCGTCCAGCACTTCCTCAACAAGTACGGGGAGGAGAACCAGAAGCAGGGACTCGAGCTGGTGCCCGAGGCGCTCGACCTGCTGATGGAGTACGACTGGCCGGGCAACGTGCGGGAGCTGGAGAACGTCATCGAGCGGGCGGTGGTGCTGAGCACCGCCTCGCGGATCGGGTCGGACCTGATCCCCGAGCAGGTCCGCAACCGGACGGTGTTCCGCCTGCCGCAGTTCTCGCTGCCCTCGGAGGGGATCGACTTCAACCAGGTCACCGCCGACGTCCAGCGCCACCTGATCGAGTCGGCGCTCGAGGCGGCCGGCGGCGTCCAGAAACGCGCCGCCGAACTGCTGCGCCTCAAGCCCACCACGCTCAACGAGATGATCAAGCGCTACGACATCCGGTCGCGGCGCGGCCGCCAGCGCCCGGAGAACGGCGACGAGGCGGCGGCCGCCGAGGTGCAGTAGCCAGCCGCGGCCCCGGCGGGACTAGCCGGCCGACCGGATCTTCCCGATCATCCTTTCGTACTTGGCCAGGATGACGTCCCACCGGTAGTGCTGCCGGACGTAGTCGCGGCCGTTCCGCCCCATCGCGGCGCGCAGCGGCTCGTCGCGGGTCAACAGGTCGAGCGCCTCGACGAACTCGTAGCGATCGGCGTAGTAGAGGCCGGCGTTGCTGGCCACGCAGTGATCGACGAGCACTTCCGACCGCGCGTTGGCCAGCACCGGCGTCCCGACCGAGAACGCCTCCAGCGCGAGCAGCGACAGGCTCTCGTAGGGCGACGGCACGGCCACGACGGTGGCCGCCTCGAGCGCCTGCGCCCGCTCGACCTCCGACAGCAGGCCGGCGAACTTGATGGCGGGATCCTCGGGCAGGGGCATCAGCTTGACGCCCATCAGCACCAGCGACGCCTCGCCTCCCTCGCTCACGTAGGTGTTGAAGTACTCGATCAGCTCCTCGCACCCCTTCCCGCGGTCGATCCGCCCGCCGTAGAGGACGAACGGCCGGTAGAGGCGGTGGCGCCGCCGGAAGGTCGCGCCGCGGCCGCTCAGGCCCGACGTGGAGGGGCCGCGGGGGTAGCCGCGGTGCTGGGGCAGGTCCACGCCGCACCCGACCGTCTCCTCGGCGACCGCCCGGATCGCGAAGCGCGTCGTCAGGAAGCGCCGCTCGGCGGCCGTGTTGTACGCGATCGCCGCGGGCAGCGCGAAGACGTCGCGGTAGATCGAGAGGCCGATGGCCGGCTCGTCGTGCGCGGTGGGGACCAGGATGCTGCGCCCGGGGGCGACGTTGAGGCCGAGCACGGTCGGCGCGTAGAGGTAGGTGAAGAAGATCAGGGCGTCGTACGAGGCGTGTCGTGCGTGCAGGTACTCGAGGAGCGACGGGCACCACGGGCCCTGCTGCTGCAGCCACTCCATCTCGTCGCCGACCTCGTGCGGGTTCGAGAAGATCCAATCCGAGAACCGGTTGAACGAGTCGATGTCGCGGGTGCGGGCGTTCGGGAAGCGCCGGACGGTGACCCCCCGCACGCGGTCGGCGCCTTCCGGGTACTCGTTGGCCCAGGTGATGTAGTCGCGGGCGCAGGTGGTCAGCACCTCGACCTGGTGGCGCTGGGCCAGGCGCTCGGCGATGAGGCGGCAGTGGTACTCCGAGCCCCCGAGGATCTCCGTGCCGTACCGCTGGACGATGAACGCAAGCTTCACAGGCGCTCCACGATGGCGCGGAGGTCGCGCTCGATGCGCGCGTCGCCGAAGTCGCGCAGGCGCTCGCGCTGGCCGGCGATGACGCGGGCGCGCAGCGCCTCGTCTTCGGCCAGCAGGCCGAGCAGCTCGGCGGCGTGCTCGAGGTCCTTCGGATAGAACTGCAGCCCGGCCCCTCCCAGCGTGTCGGGCACGGCGGCCGCGCCGTAGGCCAGCACCGGCACGTCGGCGGCCATCGCCTCGAGCAGGGGGACGCAGAACCCCTCGTGCTCGCTGAGCGAGACGTAGGCGGTGGCCGTCCGGTAGTACGCCGCCAGGTCCTCGTCAGGGACCGGCCCCGTGAAGAGGAAGCGGTCGGGCGGCATGTCGTACTCGAGGATCATCGCCCGCACCGCCGCGTCGTAGCGCGGGACGGCGTCGCACCGGCCGACGAACACGAACCGGTAGTCCACGCTCACGTACCGCTTGTAGTGCTCGGCCAGGCGGATGTGGTCCTCGATCTTCTTGTTGGGCACCACGCGCCCGACGAACAGGAAGTTCGCCAGCCCGTCGCCGAGGATCCGCTCGAGGGCCGGGCGGCGCGGGGCCCCGGTGATCCGCCCGGTGTCGATCGCGATCGGCATCACACCGGTGTCGCGGAAGCCCAGCGCCTCGAGCTCGCGGCGGTTGTACTCGGAGTCGCCCAGGGCGAGGTCGGTGCGGCCGGCCAGCGCGGCCAGCTCGGCGCGGCCGAGCGACGCGAGGCGGAACAGCGCCGGGTCGTACGGCGCGAAGAAGTGTGCCGGCGTGATGTTGTGGTACTGGAGGACGCGCCCCCGAGGCAGCGCGGCGAACGCCTCGGTCATCGGCGAGGGGAGCGCGAAGTGGAAGATGGTCGCGTCCCCCGCGCGCGACGCC
>Ga0116148_1004059_pt1 | contig 13016 bp, 14 predicted proteins | sample AD_UKC055_MetaG_FD_89786 | JGI IMG/M metagenome (GOLD analysis project Ga0116148, IMG submission 89786) | Active sludge microbial communities of municipal wastewater-treating anaerobic digesters from USA - AD_UKC055_MetaG | ecosystem: Engineered > Bioreactor > Anaerobic > Digestate | place: USA... | reverse complement strand
GAGGTGTATGTCATCGGGGACACCCCCTACGACATCCAGTGCGCCCGGCCGCACGGGGCGATCGCTGTGGCGGTGGCCGCGGCCAGTCATCCGGCGAGCCATCTCGCCGCCTGGAATCCGGATTATCTTTTTGAGAATCTCGAAGATACAGATGCCGCACTTAACGTTCTCGGATGATAGTTTTTTGTTGCATTTGGATTCGTAATTTGATACATTAGATTATGACGACTATCAACCAAAAACATCACCACCATGTCCACCATCATGCGGAGGCCCTGCTCTCCTGACGAACCGGTTTGGAATGGTGTTTTCACATTGCCCGCTGACCTGTTCAGCGGGCTTTTTTTATTTTACCCCTGCACGAAAGGAGACGTTATGGTGGACTGGAATGGATTGGACGAACGGGTGCTCAGGATCGGCCTGCCCAAGGGCAGTTTGCAGGAGGCTACTTTCCGCCTCCTTGCCAAGGCCGGTTATCATTTTTCCGTCAGCGAACGCTCCTATTTTCCCTCCATCGACGATGAGGAGATCGAGGCCATCCTCATCCGCGCCCAGGAGATCGCCCGCTATGTGCAGGAGGGGGTTTTCGATGTCGGTCTGACCGGCAAGGACTGGATCATGGAGTGCCGGGCGGATGTGGTTGAGGTGGCCGAGCTGACCTATGCCAAACTGACAATGCGGCCGGTGCGCTGGGTGCTGGCGGTCCCGGCGGATTCGCCGATCCAGAGCGTCCGGGACCTGCAGGGCAAGCGCATCGCCACGGAGCTGGTCAATATGACCCGTGATTATCTGGAACGCAACCAGGTCAGCGCCGAGGTCGAGTTCAGCTGGGGAGCGACCGAAGTCAAAGCGCCGGCCCTGGTCGACGCCATCGTTGAGGTGACCGAGACCGGCAGTTCGCTGCGCGCCAACAATCTGCGTATCATCGAGACCCTGCTCGAATCCCGCACCATGCTCATCGCCAACAAAAAGAGCTGGAGCGATCCGGCCAAGCGGGAAAAGATCGAAAATTTCAACATGATGCTGCAGGGGGCGATCCGCGCGGAGGGCAAGGTCGGCCTCAAGATGAATGCCCCCGCGGCGCGGCTGGAGGATCTGATGAAGGAACTGCCCGCCATGAAAAATCCGACCATCTCCCCCCTCCATGGTTCCGAATGGGTGGCCGTCGAAACCATCATCGAGGAGCAGTCGGTGCGCAAACTGATCCCCAGACTGAAAAAAGCCGGCGCGCAGGACATCATCGAGTATCCGCTCAACAAGGTCATCTATTGAAAACGGCCCGCGCAGGCGGATTACCGCGAAAGGATGGATAGTTCCATGATAAACCTGTACAGAAACGGGGCCATCGAGGAGTTCATCACCCGCTATGAATCGCGGCGGGCGCAGACGGCCGGAGAGGTGGAGGCGCGCGTCGCCGGAATCATCGCGGATGTGCGTGATCGCGGGGATGAGGCGCTGATCGAATACGCCCGCCGCTTCGACGGCGCCGAACTGCTCCCATCGACGCTTGCCGTCCCGGCCGCGGAGATGGAACGCGCGCATGCGGAGTGCGACAGCACCCTGCTTGAGGTGATCCGGGAGGCGATCGGGAACATCACCCGCTTTCATCGCAAATCGATCCCCCGCTCCTGGATCGACTGGGAGGCGGATGGCGTCGTGCTCGGTCAGCGGGCGATCCCCCTCGAACGGGTCGGGCTCTACGTGCCGGGCGGGCGGGCCGCCTATCCCAGTTCCCTGATCATGGCCGCGGCCCCCGCCATCGCAGCCGGCGTCAGTGAGATCGTTGTGGTCACTCCATGCGGCGCTGATCTGCAGGTCAATCCGGTCATCCTCGCCACGGTGTATGAGCTGGGGATCACGCGTCTCTTTCGTGTCGGGGGCAGCCAGGCCATCGCCGCCCTCGCCTTCGGCACGCAGAGCATCCCCCGGGTGGACAAGATCGCCGGCCCCGGCAACATCTATGTGGCAGCAGCGAAAAAGCTGCTCTTCGGGCAGTGCGGCATCGACATGGTGGCCGGTCCGAGCGAAGTTCTGGTCGTGGCCGACGAGAGCGCCGAGCCGGCATTTGTCGCCGCCGACCTGCTCGCCCAGGCGGAGCACGATCCCCTCGCCTCCAGCCTGCTGGTGACGGACTCGGAAAGCCTGGCGCTGGCAGTGCAGCGGGAGGTGACCGGACAGTATGCCGCCCTTCAGCGCAGGGAGATCCTCAGCCGTTCGCTCGCGGAGTACGGCGCGATCCTGCTCAGCAGCGGGCTGGACGAGTCCGTTGCCCTGGCCAACCGCCTCGCCCCCGAACATCTCGGTCTGCACCTTCGCGATCCCTGGAGCGTTCTCGGCAGGATCCGCACCGCCGGGGCGATCTTTCTCGGCTCCTGGTCGCCTGAGACTGTGGGCGATTATTGGGCCGGGCCGAACCATATTCTTCCGACCAATGGCACCGGGCGCTTTTTTTCGCCCCTGCGCACCGAGGATTTTTTCAAGTTCAGCAGCGTCATCTCCTACAGCCGTGAAGCCCTGACCAGGCATGCGGACAAGATCGCCCGCTTTGCCCTGGCCGAGGGGCTCGACGCCCATGCCAATGCCGTAACTAAAAGGGTGCAGAACGATGGATAGATACTTCAAGCGGGCGGTCACGGCTCTGGCCGGCTATGAGCCGCCCCCCCAGGAGCGCGTACGCGCCAAACTCAACCAGAATGAAAGCCCCTTCGATCTTCCGGAAGCCTTCAAGAAGGAACTGCTTATGGAGGCTGCCGCCCTGCCCTGGAATCGCTATCCCGCCAGCGAATCGGGTGCCCTGAAGGAGGCCCTCGCCGCCCGCCACGGCCTGCGGCCCGGCCAGATCCTGCCCGGCAACGGCTCCAACCAGCTGCTGCAGACCCTGCTGGCCGCCGTCATCGAACCGGGCGAAGGGCTCCTCTACTTTCCTCCGACCTTCGGCCTTTTCGAGCTCTTCGCCACTATCAACGGGGCCCAAACCACCGGGATCCTCTGCCCGCCGGACCGTCCGTTCCCGCTCGAGGAGGCTCTGGCGGCGATCCGCACCGGGGCTCCCAAACTGATCCTGCTCTGCTCACCGGACAACCCGACCGGCCGGGCGCTCAGCCGGCCTGAGGTCGAGGCGATCTGCCAGGCTGCACCCGGCCTGGTCTTCCTCGACGAGGCCTATGCCGAGTTCGGCGGCTGGAGCGGCCTCTCCCTGCTCGAACAGTATCCCGGACTGGTCCTCTCGCGCACCTTTTCCAAGGCCTTCAGCATGGCCGGCCTGCGGCTCGGCTATCTGATCTCCCATCCCGCCAACATCGACCAGCTGCGCAAGGCCCATCTGCCCTATACGGTCAATCTGCTCACCGAGCACATCGCCCTGCGCCTGCTCGCTGATCCGGGCCTGCTGGAGGAGAGGGTTGCCTGGATCGTGCGTGAGCGCGAGTGGCTCCTGGCTGAGATGCGGCGGATCGCCGCCGTCACGGTCTACCCCTCGGCGGCCAATTTCCTGCTTTTTCGCTGCGCGGACGGCAAAAGTCTCTTTCGCCGCCTCAAGGAGCGGGGCATCCTCGTCCGCGATGTCTCCGGGTATCCCCTCCTCGAGAATCACCTGCGCGTCAACACAGGATCGCACGACGAGAATCTTTGGTTTCTCGAAGCCTTGAAGGAGAGTCTGTCATGAATCAGCGCAAGTCCACTCTGTCCCGGCAGACGGCGGAGACCGCCATCACGGTGACGCTCGATCTGGACGGTTCCGGCCGCTCCGGCGTTACTACGGGAATCGGTTTTTTCGACCATCTGCTTACCGCCCTCGCCAGGCACAGTCTGATCGACCTGGAGCTAACGGCAGCCGGGGATCTGCATGTCGATGGCCATCACACCGTTGAGGATGCCGGCATTCTGCTGGGGCAGGCGATCTCGGTGGCGCTGGGGGAGAGGGAGGGGATCGTCCGCTTCGGCCACGCCTACTGCCCCCTCGATGAGGCCCTTGCCCGGGCGGTGGTCGATGTCAGCGGCCGCGGCTATCTCGCCTGGCGGTGTCCCGTTCCCCTGCGTATGGTCGGCACCTTTGACGGCGAGCTGCTGGTCGAGTTTTTGCGCGCACTGGCTGTCAACGCCGGCATCACCCTGCATGTGACGCTCCTCGCCGGGCGGAACCAGCACCACATCATGGAGGCGGTCATCAAGGCGGTGGCGCGTGCCCTGGGCGCGGCTGTCGCCATCGATCCGCGCCGGGTGGGGGTGCCCTCGACCAAGGGGAGGCTCAAGTGATCGCCGTGATCGACTATGGGGCGGGCAATCTCCGCAGCGTCCTCAAGGCTCTGGAGCATCTCGGGGCCGAGGCGATTGTGACCTCTTCACCTGCAGAAATCGGGGCTGCGGAGAGAGTTGTTTTGCCGGGGGTGGGGGCCTTTGGCAAGGCCGTCGAGGCTATCGATGCACTCGGCCTGCGCGAAGCGATCTGCGCCTTCATCGCCAGCGGCCGCCCTTTTCTGGGCATTTGTCTGGGCATGCAGCTGCTCTTCGGGGCGAGCGAGGAGAGCCCGGGGGCGGCCGGTCTGGGGCTGCTGCCCGGCCGGGTGCGCCGCTTTGCGCCGCCGCTCAAGGTCCCCCATCTCGGCTGGAACGCCCTTGAACAGAAGCAGGCCTCGCCTCTGTGGCGCGAGATCCCGGCGGGCAGTTATTTTTATTTTGCCCACTCCTATTATGCGGAGCCGGCGCAGCCGGAGCTGATCACCGGCCTCACCGACTATGGCGGTCCCGTCCCGGCGGCGATCCAGTCGGGTGCTCTGCATGCCGTCCAGTTTCATCCGGAAAAATCGCAGCGGCACGGTCTGCAGCTCCTGCGCAATTTCATCACCTTGTGAGGGAAAAACCATGCTCATCATTCCCGCCATCGACCTGATGGATGGACGCTGCGTGCGTCTCAAGCAGGGGGCGCGCGCGACGCGAAAGGTTTATGCCGACGATCCCGCCGCCGTGGCGGCGCAATGGGAGGAGGAGGGGGCTGCCTGGATCCATGTCGTCGATCTTGACGGCGCCTTTGGCAGCACCGGCGCCAACGGCCGCGCCATTGCCGCCATCCTCCGGCGTACCTCCTGCGCCGTCGAACTGGGTGGGGGCATCCGAACGCTGGAGCAGATCGAGGCCTGGCTTGAGCTGGGGGTGGCGCGGGTGATCCTGGGCACCGCTGCAGCGACCCGGCCGGAGCTTCCTGGCGAGGCCGTGCGCCGTTTCGGCGCCGGCCGCATCGTCGCCGGCGTCGATGCCCGGGGGGAAAAGGTCGCTATCAGGGGGTGGGAAGAAGAGTCGGCGTGGGAGCTGGCGGCATTTATCGCAGCCCTGGAAGAGGCCGGGCTCGAGCGCATCATCTATACCGATATCGCACGGGATGGCGAGGGAAGCGGTCCCAATCTCCTCCGGCTGGAGGCCATCGCCCGGGCGACCGGGATGGGCATCATCGCCTCCGGCGGCTTTTCGCGCCCCGAGCACCTGGCGGCCCTTGCCAGCCTCCCCCTGACCAACATTGAGGGGGCTATTGTCGGCACCGCCCTCTATGAAAAAGAGCTGATCCTGGCGGATCTGATCCGGACCTATACTCAGAGGTAGACCATGCTGGCCAAACGCATCATACCCTGTCTCGATGTCAAGGAGGGGCGGGTCGTCAAAGGGATCCAGTTCCTGCAGCTGCGCGATGCTGGCGACCCCGTCGCTCAGGCGCGCTATTACGACGAGCAGGGCGCTGACGAACTGGTTTTTCTCGACATCACCGCCTCGGCGGAAAAACGCGCCATTCTGCTCGATGTGGTGGCGCGGACGGCAGAGCATATCTTCATGCCCCTGACGGTCGGCGGAGGGGTGCGCACCCTCGCCGATGCCCAGAAGCTGCTGCAGAGGGGAGCCGACAAGGTGGCCGTCAACACGGCGGCGATTGCTCGCCCCGAGCTGGTCAGCGAGCTGGCTGAGCGCTTCGGCAGCCAGGCGGTGGTGGTGGCCATCGACGCCCGGCGCGATCCCGTGCTGGGCTGGCGGGTCTTTTCGCACGGCGGCCGCATCCCGCTCGAGCTGGAGACTCTCGCCTGGGCGCACCGGGTGGAGGCCCTCGGAGCCGGGGAAATCCTGCTCACCTCCATGGACTGCGACGGCACCGGGGAGGGCTACGACCTCGAACTCACTGGCGCGGTGAGCCGGGCCCTCTCCATTCCGGTCATCGCCTCGGGCGGCTGCGGCGCCCCGGAGCACATTCACGATGTCTTCGCCCTCGCCGATGCGGATGCCGCTCTGGCGGCCTCGATCTTTCATTACCGGCGCAACTCAATTCCGGAAGTCAAGCGCTACCTGGCCGGACGCCAGGTGCCGGTCAGATTGTAAAAGACACCGGCTGAACAACAAACTGCAAGGAGAGCGAACCTCATGTCCGATATGGAAAAACTCAGTCCCGCCGATTTCACCGCCGCGGTCAAGTTCGATGAAAACGGGCTCGTCCCGGCCATCATCCAGGACGCCGCCGCCCATGACGTCCTCATGCTCGGGTACATGAACGCCGAAAGCCTCCGCATCACCCTGGAGAGCGGCAAGGTCACCTTCTGGAGCCGTTCACGCCGGAAGCTCTGGACCAAAGGGGAGAGCTCGGGCAACTTTCTGCTCGTGCGCGAACTCTATGCCGACTGCGACCGCGATGCGATTCTGGTCATGGCCGAACCCTGCGGTCCGACCTGTCATACCGGCAAACGCAGCTGTTTTTCCTGGAAGCTGGAAGAGGAGGAGAAGTGCTGAGGGCGATCATCTTCGATTTTGACGGTGTGGTGATCGATTCCGAACCCCTGCATCTGGAGGCCGTCAAGGCCGCCCTGGGCGAAGCCGGCGATGGCCTGACCCCCGAGCTCTATGCGCAGCGCTATCTCGCCTACGATGATCCGAGTGGAATAGCGCTTTTTTTTGCCGACCGGGGGATGAATCTGCAGGAGGAAGAGCTGCAGGAGGTTGTGGCGCGCAAAGGGGCGATCTACGCGGAGATGATCCGGGCGGGCCAAACCCGTTTCTTCCCGGGCGCTGCGGAGCTGATCCGGGAACTGGCTGCGGCTGTGCCGCTGGCCATCGCCACCGGATCGCTGCGCCGCGAGGTGAGCGCCATTCTGGCTGCCGGGAATCTGCTCTCCTGCTTCCGGGTGATCGTTGCGGCTGAGGATGTGAGCAAGAGCAAGCCCGATCCCGAGAGCTACAACCGGGCACTGGCCGAACTCAACCGCGTGACCGGCGCTGTGCCCGCCATCCAGCCGGAGGAGACCCTGGTGATCGAGGATGCCAAACAGGGGATCGCCTCCGCGCGACGCGCCGGCATGAAATGTCTCGCGGTGACCACCTCCTATCCCGCCCATGAGTTGGGAGAGGCGGACCTGATCCTTCCCTCCCTGGCGGGAGTACAGTTCTCCAGCCTGGCAGCGCTCTTTCCGGAGTGATCCTCCGGCCTGTCCGGCACAAAAAAAGCCCGCGGAGATGACGAATCCGCGGGCTTGATGGCAGCCGGGGGGCTAGAACTGGACGCTGGCTCCGACCTTGAAGACCAGAAGATCGGTTTTGGATTTGCTGACGTCGAAAAGCAGCTTACCGTTTTCACGGCGGATGGAGCCTTTTTTCAGGTATTCCGCCTCGCCGCCGCGCAGGTAGCGACCCTGCACATCGACAAAGACCTCTGTCGCTTCCGAGGTGGCCTCCCAGACGCGGAACTTGCAGCCGCCGCCGAAACCATAGCTCATGGCCGTATCATCAAAATTGGTCGAACTGGCGATCTGATCGTAACCGTCATGATCATCCCAGTCGTCCCAGTCGTCATCGTTGATCGAGGTCTCTGTGAAGAGATAATCGAAACCGAAGACGCCGTCGGCATAGGGCTGGATCGGCCCCTCCTTGGCCTGGACGCGCAGGAGCAGAAAGCCGAGCAGGATCGAATTGGTGGTGGTCACATCCACCGTCACGTCCGGAATGGTCGTGCTGAAGGGCTCCGCTCTGGTTTCGGAGCCGTAGATCAGATAATCGATGCCGAGTCCAAAGCCGAAATAGCCGTTGCCCGGAGCATAGAGAAATTCGCCGCAGAATCCGCCGCCGGTGTTGACCTGGTCGGCGAATTCATTCATCGGCACCCCGATGCCGATGCCCATGCCGGCCTGCATCCCCGTCTGGGCAAAGACGGCGCTGCCGGTGAACAGTACGATCAGGGCAATACGCACTCCCTTGTGCATCTGCATACAGGACCTCCATTTTCTTTTCGATATGTACTGAAACTGCTCAGGCCGGGCGGGTTATTCCCGAAAAACACAGTATAGAGACGAGCAGAGCGTGAAAAAGTTTCAGCCGATCGGGCTGGGCAAGCTCTATTATGCTGTTTCTCTCCGTCCGCTCCCGCCTCTGCGATGCGGTGGCGAAAAAAAAGTCACTTAAAACCGGCGATAATATGGGAATTTATTTACTTTTTTCCAATTTTATTATATATTCGGGGGTGAAAACGGGCAGCGATTGACAGACCGGCGCGAGCCGCCGGCCGCAGAATCACTCCATCAGGGGTCTTGAAAGGATGTCGTGCATACTATTGAATCAGCCATTCAGTCGACGCTCCTCTATTTCGACATTTTTGATTATCCCCTCAGCAGGGATCAGCTCTACTTCTATCTGATGCATGTCAAGCCGGAACGGCAGGAGTTCGAGCGTGTGCTCGATCAGCTCCAGGCCGTGGGGCAGGTCTGCGCATCATCGGGATGGTATTATCTGCCCGGGCGTGAGGCATTGATCGCCACACGGCAGGAGGGGGAGAGCCATGCGCGCCGGCTCTGGGGGATGGCCTATCAGGCGGCGGGGCGGATGCGCCACCTGCCTTTCGTGCGCGGTATCTATCTCTCCGGCGACCTCTCCAAGGGAGTGGCCGGCCATGACAGCGATATCGATTTTTTCATCATCACCGCCCGGCGCAGGGTGTGGATCTGCAAGCTGTTTCTTGCCATCTTCCGCCGGATCGGCCGTAATAATCCGGAAAAACTGCTCTGCTTCAATTATCTGCTCTCCGAAAGCCACCTCGATCTGCAGGAGAGGAATCTCTTCACCGCCGCCGAGGTGATCGGCCTCGCCCCGCTCTATGGTTTGAGGCTTTTCCGCCGTTTCCTCCGCCATAACGAGTGGGTGGCCGGCTATTTCCCGCACTACCGCCGCGCGCCCAATGAAGCCAGCTGCATCTATCACGGCCACAGCCGCAGACAAAAGTGGGCGGAGTTTTTCTTGCGCAACCCCCTCGCCGACGGTCTGGAACTGCTCCTCCCGCGCATCTGGCGGCTCGCCTGGGGATGGAAATACCGCCGCCAGCCGCAGACCCGTTCCGCCCTGCTCAGGGGCATCGACCGCTCCTACAGCAAGGCGCATGGCTATCCGACCGACCGGGAGGTGCTGCAGGAGTTCACCCGGCGCATGGAGGAGGCCACCTGATGGTCTCTTCCCCGGCCGAGAAGGCCGCCTACTATGAGGAGGTGGCGCGCTATTTTGATGAGGAGGCGCCTCTTTTCGAGCGCCACTATGAGAACAATCCCATCCTGCAGCGCATCCGCGGCGATTTCCGCTCCCTCACCGTGACGCGTTCTTTTGCATCGGGACTTGAGATCGGCTGCGGCCCCGGGATCGATATCGCCTGGTTTGCCGGCAGCTACCCGGCACTGCGCTGGCGCGCCATCGATATCGCGCCCCGGATGGTGGAGGAGGCGCGAGCGAAAACCGGCGCCCTTGCCGGCGTGGATGTGCGCGTCGAAGTCGGCGCTCCGGAAAATCTCGCCGCCCTCTTCCCGGAGGAGTGTTTCGATCTGATCTACTGCTATTTCGGAGCCCTGAATACGGTGCCCGACCTGCGTGAGACCGCGCTAGCCCTTTCGCATGCCCTGACGCCGCAGGGGACGATGGTGCTGACCTTCGTCAATCGCTGGTTTCTCTTCGATATCGTCTGGAACCTGCTCAGGCTGAGACCGCGCCGGGCCCTGGCGCGCATCACCGGCAGCTGGGCGGGCTATTCACCCGGCCGCCCCCTGGCCAGCTCCGCCCGTTCCGCCCGTGAGGTGCGCCGCGCTTTCGCCCCGGAATTCAGCTGCATCGAAGCCCGGGGCTATTCCATCGTCTACCCGGCCTGGTACCGCCACCGGTTTCTGCCGGTCGATGGCCGGCTTGGCCATCTGCTGTGGCGCATCGACCAGCTGCTCAACCACTCCCCCTTCTGGAATCTGGGGGAGTATACGCTCTATATTTTCAAAAGGCGGGAGGAGAGGGCGCCGTGATAACCGTGCCGGGAGATGCCGCCATGCCGCCTGCTGAGTCCTTTTTCCGGCCTACGCGGGTCGAGGTCGACCTGGACGCTATCAGCGCCAACTTTACCCTCATCCGCGCGGCCCTTGGGGAGGTCAAACTCTGTGCTGTCGTCAAGGCCGATGCCTACGGTGCGGGGGCGGTGATGGTAGCGCGCCAGCTTGAATCCCTGGGAGTGGAACGGCTGGCAGTAGTGACCCTCGATGAGGCGGTCGAGCTGCGTCAGGCAGGAATCCGCACCCCGATACTCAATATGGGCGCGATCTTTCCCAGGCAGGCGCCGCTGGTGGTGCGCTATGACCTTGAGCAGATGGCCTTTCAGCCGGAGCTGCTGAGTGCCCTCAATGCGGCGGCGAGTGCGGCGGGTGTACCGGTCAGGATCCATCTCAAGATCGATACCGGCATGAGCCGGTACGGCCTCCCCGTGGAGGCGGCAGGGGCTCTTATCGCCCGGCTGCCCTCGTGGCCGGCTCTCGAATGCATCGGCGTCATGACCCATTTCCCCATGTCCGATGGCCTGGACAAGAGCTTCGCCCTGCTGCAGATCGAACGCTTCACCGCGCTGCGGCGCGAGGTCGAGGCCGCGGGAAAGCGGATCCCGCTCTGGCACATGTGCAACAGCGGCGGGGTCCTGGATCTGCCGCAAGCCCATCTCGATATGGTCCGGGTCGGACTGATGCTCTACGGCTATTATCCCTCGCGGGATGTGCGCCGGCCCTTTGCGCTGCTGCCCGCCCTGCAGGTCAGGAGCCGCATCGCGGCGGTGCGCACTATCGGCCGGGGCGACAGCGTCGGCTACGGCCGGCGTTACATGGCTGAGCAGCCGGAGCGGATTGCGGTGCTGCCGGTCGGCTATGCCGACGGCTATGACCGCAAACTGCGCAACATCGGCGAGGTGCTGGTGGCGGGACGGCGCGCGCCCATTGTCGGCGGCCTCTGCATGGACGCCTGTTTCATCAAGGTGACCGGGATTCCGGAGGCGGTTGAGGGGAGCGAGGTCATCCTGATGGGGAGCGACGGGGGGGAAGAGATCTCGCCGCATGATATCGCGGGCAGGATCGAGTCGGTCTCCTATGAGGTGATGGCGCGCTGGGGGCGCCGGATGCCGCGGGTCTACCACCGCGGCGGGGAGATCGTCGCCGTCAGGAACGAGCTGAGGGCGGGAGGATAACGGATTCGCACATTATGTTATGACGTTTACAAGCACCACTCTATGGACATCCAGACAGGAGATATTTTCATGGCAGTAAAAAAAGTACGCCGGGTGGGCCTTCTCACTGCCGGCGGTGATTGTCCCGGGCTGAACGCCGTCATTCGCGCGGTCGCCAAATCGTTGATGATCAACCATAAAGTTGAGGTGGTCGGCGTCGAGGACGGCTTCGAGGGTTTGATAAAAGACCGCATGCGGATCCTGAAATATGATGATGTTTCCGGCATTCTCCAGCGCGGCGGCACCATACTTGGCACTTCCAACAAGGCGGATCCTTTCGCCCAGGCGACTCTGGTCAAGGGCAAGCTGATCAAGAAGGACGTTTCAGCCGGGACGATCGCCAACATTGAGAAATGGCGGCTGGATGCCCTGGTATGCATCGGGGGCGACGGCTCGATGCATATCTCGCGCAGGCTGGTCGAACTGGGTGTGCCGGTCGTCGGCGTGCCCAAGACCATCGACAATGACCTCTACGGGACCGATGTCACCTTCGGCTTCGATACCGCCGTTTCTATCGCGACGGATGCCATCGACCGTATTCATACCACAGCCATGTCCCATCATCGCGTCATGCTGGTGGAGATCATGGGCCGCACGGCCGGCTGGCTGACGATCTCGGCGGGTATTGCCGGCGGAGCGGATGTGATCATCCTGCCGGAGATGGAGTACGATCTCGACCACATTTGTGAAAAGGTGGCCGAGCGCAGCCGTTATGGCAAGCGTTTCAGCATCATCGCGGTCTCCGAAGGCGCCAGGCCCCGCGGGGGGGATGTGGTGGTCAGCCGCGTGGTCAAGGACAGCCACGAATCGATCCGCCTCGGCGGCGTCTCGATCAAGCTGGGCAACGACATTGAAGATCTCACCGGGCTGGAAACCCGCGCCACTGTGCTCGGGCATCTCCAGCGCGGCGGCCCGCCGACACCCAACGACCGCATCCTCGCCACCCGTTTCGGCGTTGGTGCAGCCGATCTCGTCGTCAGCGGCCAGTTCAACCGGATGGTGGCCCTGCGCGGCACCGATATCGTCTCTGTGCCCATCACCGAAGTGGGCGGCAGGACGCGCACGGTGCCGCTCGATCATCCTCTGCTCGATGTGGCCGAGGCAGTGGGTACATCCCTCGGCGTTAAAAGATAACCCGTTCAGAATCAGCGGTTTCCGCCGTCCGTGATGCACTCCGGACGGCGGCAGCTTCTCCGCCTGGATACCACTCCGCATCCTTTTCTCTTCGCGTCGCGGCTGCGCCGGTTGCACGGCTCTGACGCGGGGAGAGTGACCTTCCTCCTCTGTTCTGCATCTTTTGGTATGGACTTTGCATCTCCAGGTGCAAAAGGGTAACTGGACCGCCTCAGTCTTTTCCGTTCCCGCATAAAAAAAATGGCATTGCATTTACAAGAGTTTGCTTTACCTGAACGCAGCTAAAAACTCCGGGATGGGGTTGGCGGAGCCGACCCGGCCGGAGGATGCACTGCAGCAGTACATTGTATCATCATGG
>Ga0116148_1004044_pt1 | contig 13056 bp, 7 predicted proteins | sample AD_UKC055_MetaG_FD_89786 | JGI IMG/M metagenome (GOLD analysis project Ga0116148, IMG submission 89786) | Active sludge microbial communities of municipal wastewater-treating anaerobic digesters from USA - AD_UKC055_MetaG | ecosystem: Engineered > Bioreactor > Anaerobic > Digestate | place: USA... | reverse complement strand
GCTGCGGCGCTCAGCGTGTTACAGCGCGCGGATGCGGTGCAGCCGGATACCGCCGAGACGGCCAAAGCCATCGGTTCAACACTGCGGCAGAGCGGCCGGCATGCGGAAGCATTACAGTGGCTGGGGCGCGCGGCGCGGCTGGAGCCCGGCCATCCCGAGACCGCCTGCGAGCGCGGCAATGTGCTCATCGCCGCCGGCGATCTCCACGCTGCCATTGCGGCCTATACGGACGCATTGTCATACCATCCCGGCCACATTGTTGCGCTGAACAACCGCGGCACGGCCTACGGGCAGCTTGGCATGCTGGCGCAGGCGATCAGCAATTTCAACGCAGCGATCGCCCTGGATCCGGAGCACGCAGAGGCGTACAATAACCGCGGCAAGGTCTTTGCCGCATGTGAGGAGTATCAACGCGCACAGGCGGATTTTCTGCGCGCGACGGCGCTGCGGCCGCAGTATGCTGATGCGTGGAGCAATCTGGGCGCCACACGCGCACTGCAGGGCGACGAGGCCGGCGCGCTTGACGCGTACACGCGTGCGATTGCCGCCGATGCGCGCTGTGCTGATGCGTGGTACAACCGCGGGCTGGCGCGGGCGACAGGCGGTGACTTGCCTGGCGCACTGGCCGATTTCGACGCCGTGCTGGCGCTGCGGCCGGATGACACCGCCGCGCGCGCGGCGCGGGATGAAATTGCATCAGCAGCGCAAGCTGTCAACAACCATGCGGTGTCACCTTCGCTGAAGATCTTGACCTACAATGTTCTCACCAGCGGCAGCAATGAGCCGGAGCGAGCCGCAGCAGTGCTGGAGGTGATCCGGCACACTGCGGCGGACATACTCGCGTTACAGGAAGTGCCGCCATGGATGATGAGCGCGTGGTGCGCGCACCCCTGGTTTACATCACAGTATCATCTCACCAGCACACAGCGTAAAACGGCCGCGTGTGGTGGCCAATGTATTGCGTCGCGCACGCCGCTGACCGCGGTCACTGCAATGCCCTTGCCCGGTCCTCCGGGCCGCTTCTTACTCTCGGCTCACACGGTGGTGGCCGGGGCGCCGTTGCGCATTGCCGCAGTGCATCTGGCATGCAATCTTGACGAAGGACCCGTTCGCGCTCAGCAGCTTGATGCGGTGTTCAACGCCGTGCGCGACGATCCGGAGGTGCTGCTGCTAGGTGATTTCAATTTCGGCGATGGCGAAGCGGAAGAACGGCATATTCCGCCGGGCTACGCCGACGTGTGGCGTGCACTGCACCCGGAACTGCCCGGCTACACGTGGGATATCGAGCGCAGCGCGAAGGCGCGCGCCAACTCGTTTCCAGGCGAGCCCAGCCGCCGGCTTGATCGCATTCTCATCCGCTCGTCCCGCTGGCAGCCGGCTGCGGCGCGCATGGTGGGCAATCAGCCCGTACGGCCGGACCAGCCTGCGTGGTTTCCGTCAGATCACTTCGGGTTGCTGGGCATCGTCACCCTGCAGCCACGCTGATCTGCGCCGGGCGGCGTCTCATTCCGGCAGCACCACGGGCTCGCCGCCGGCAGAGGCGTGTGCAGAAGACAGTTCAAGCGCGGCGTAATTGGTGACATAGCCGCGGCGCCGGAGGAGCAGAAAGACCAGAAACACAATCAGCGCGGCGGCGGCCAGCAGCATCTGGAACAGCAGGACGGCGGCATAGTCATGGGGGGCAGGACCGGCGGCGGCGGCAGACGGGCGGACGCGCGGATAGAAAGCGACAAACTGGCCGCAGGCATTGACGAGGATCACGCGCAACGCGTTGGCCAGCAGGCCGAAGCCCGCGCTGAGTGTGCCCATGCGGTTGCTCGGCACGCAATCGAAGAGCAGGGCCCCAAAGGGCACGAACACGGCTGCCCCGCATACCGCGCCCACGCTCGATAAGGCCATGATCGTGTGCCATGCCGGAACGCCGTTAGGAGCACCAAACGAGACATACCACCAATAGACGGTGGCGACGACGAGCTGCGTGGCGATGCCGCACCAGATCAACACGGTCCGCGGCACACGGTCCGCCAGCCAGCCCATGAGCGGCATGAAGAGCGCCACAGACAGCATGGTGGCCGGCATGGTGGCCATCACCATCTGCTGCTTGGAAAAGCCGAAGCGTTCAATCATCAACATGGGAACAAAGGGGCCGGCGCCAGCCTGCAAGAGAATAGGGACAATGTAAAGAAGATAAACCGGATACCAGCGGCGATCACCGAAGACATCGGTAATGAAGCGGCGCAGGGCGGCAGCAGGATTGATACGCGGTATGGCCGGGGCGGGTGGAATGGGCGGGCGGACAGGCGTTTCCCGCGTACGGGTAATGACGAAGATGGCCGTAATCACGCACAACAGAGCCGCAGCACAGTAGAGTACCGTTTCGCCCGTGAACGCAAGCACCAGGTGACGGCCGAGCAGGAGACGGTAGCGCGCGTCGAAGTTGGCAAAAAGCAGGGTCGAGAAGACGATGCCGGTCAGCGTCATCACGATCGTGCGCACGGCCACCGCACGGCCGCGTTGCGGCGAGGGAATCACTTCGAAATACAGCGATTCGAGCGGGGTGGCCAAGTCAATGGCAGCCTGCATGATCAGAATAAGTGGCACGAGCATGACAACCGACGGCACGCCGGGCACAAGCGGCAGCAGCACTGCCGTGCCGAGCAATGAGGCAATCAACCACGGGCGGCGGCGGCCCCAGCGTGTCCAGCAGTGATCGCTGGCGAAGGCCACGGGGGCGCCGACGAGTACATTCGAAATGAAGTTGACACTGAGCAGGAGGCTGATAGCGCGGGGATCAGTAATGAACTTGCGAATGGTGTACGTCACCGCTTGGTCGTTGACATTGGCCAGCAAGACGACGACGGCCCATGGCAAGGTCATCCAGACCAGCCATGAGAAAGGGACACGCGGGCGGTGGGTGACGATCATGGCGGGGCGCTGCGATTACTGCAAAGCGTGGAGCACGCGCATCAGCAGGAAGCACAGCGGCACGGAGACGACGGGCTCCGGCACAGGGTGCTCGCAGCGAAACGTTCCGGCATGCGTGCCGGTGTAGAGGTGCCCGCGATGCGGGTCGGCGCGCAACGCCCGCCCGCCCGCCCGCGGCAGATTGCCGGTGATGTCGGTGACGACGAGCGCGCCGCCCGGCATCAGACGCACATGAAACACACAGGGCAGTCCCGCGGCAAACGTGCCGATGTAGACAACGTCCGCATCCAGCGGATCCGGTTCGATTTCATCTATGGCATTGCACGCGGCCATGCCGTGCTGGCGTGGCAGGTAGGGCGTGAAGTCGTACAGCTCGAGCTGGCTGATGTGCGGCAGATGTGTCAGGGCGGCATCCGTGTCGCACCGCAGAATGTGGGTTGCATTGGAAATGGCGGCATAGAAGCACGCCGGGCGGTGCGGGTCTGCGGCGAAGACAGCCGTGCCATCCAGTCCGGCGAAGCGCAACACGTTATTGCTGTAGACCAGAGACCAGTAATAGGCGTTCGTGCGCCATTCGCCGCGCAGCACATATTGAAAGCCATGGCTGCAGTCAGCGGCAAAGAGCAGCGGATGCAGGCGGTTGGTGGCGGCATCCAGCACGGCGTAATCAGGGATGACCGGCAAGGCCGGCGGTGGCACACGCCCAGGATAGGCAGTGTAGATCATGCGGCTGAATGCAAGACCATTGTTGGTGGAGAACAGGATGGGCGTAACGATCGTGTTGGCATCAACGTGCCGCACGGCATAGGAATAGCGGTAACTTGCCAGACTGGGGGGGCCGCCTGGCGTGTGCCAGCTCACGCCGCCGTCACGCGATACGACGGTGCGAAACGAGAGGTAGTCACCCATCTGCGCGGTGATATCGGGAACGGCGGGCCAGTGCCAGCCGAAGTCGCCCGCCATGGCGCTGCGCCACAGGCCGGGCGGCGTGCCGCCGTTGGTGGCACACCAGAACCACGCGCACGCGGTGGTGCTGATAACCGGGCCAATATCATTGCACAGCAGCATGACGGTGTTGGAATCATAGGGATGGAAGCGCGCGGCCGAGCGGCCGTAAGTCCACGCATAGCCGGTGAAGCCGTTGTTGCTCTGCTGCCAAGCGCGCCCGGCGCTGTCAGAACGCCACGGCGTGGCCACGGAATAGGCCACGATGTCCGTGGGGTTGTGGTGGTCAAACGCCATGCCGGTGTGGTCGGCGCGCAGCGCTTTACGATACGGCGAGATGGTTATGCTGTTGGTACAGGCGCTGGCAGGAACCTGGCGCCAGCGGTTTGTGCCTGTCAATTCCTCGTAGTAAAAACAGTCTTGCGCGGTAATTAAGAAGGCGGTACGCGCGTCGGTGGGATGTACAAAGAGCAGCTTGGCAAAACCGGTGGCGGGCCAGTTATTTGACAGTGTTCCGGGGATCATCCACGCCGATCCATCTGCCTTGGCCAGCGGCAGTTCCTCCCAATCGGCAGTAGTACTGGGCGCAAGATGCAGGGAGCGGTAGGCTTTGTCAAAGCGGCGGGCAACCCACAGGCGTTGACCGGTGTCGTCAATGTGCACAGCCGTAATGCCGCCTTCGTAGTCATTGCCGCCGCCATCAGGGGGTGGGTTGTAGGTTGTGGGCACGAAGAGACTGGTGCGCGTTACGCCTGCGGTGGTCGTGTGGTAGAGGTGCAGGCCCTCGGTGGATCCAACGTACAGAAGCTCGTTACTGGTGAACGGCTCGATACGCAGGGCGGCGGCGTAAAACGCTTTGGGGGCGGCGGGATGCCACAATGACCACGTCAAGCCGGCGTCAGCGGAACGGAAAATGCCCGTGCCGTCGAGGCACGCGAACCACACAGAGGCGTGGGGCGCGCCGGGCTCGGGCGGCCTGGCCACCAGCATGGTGCGGGTGATGCGCAGATAATCGCGCGTGATGTAGGGTACGGAGACGGCCAGCACATGCGTCCACGAACCGCCACCGTCGGTGGAGCGATACAGGCCGGCACCGTGGCCGAAATTGGGTTCCTGGCCTGAGGGCGGTGCGGCAACGCACAGCAAGACATCCGGATCGCGCGGATCAACGGCCATGGATTGCAGATACTGCACATACAGGCCCTGGTCAAGGTTTTTGAACCAACTGCGGCCGGCGTTGGTGCTGCTCCATGTGCCAGCCACATCAATGGCCAGGGCGACGCGCTCCGGCGCCGCCGGGCAGCGCGTAATGGATTTGGGATGCTGCTCGCCTTCGCCACCCGGCAGACCGGCCAGGTATTCATCGTGTGAACGAATGGCGAGCGGCTGCCAGATTGTGTCATGCGCAAACAGGGAACATGACGCGCCCAGCAGAGCGATACCGGTTAACAGCGATCTGTGCATGGCAGGATGAGAAGGCGGGGCGCGGCCACCACGCACGCGCCCCGCATCGCTCTAGTCTAGTAACGGCGCCGCCGCAGCGCCATGCCGCACACGAGCATTCCCAGCGCTGCCGCCGGTTCCGGAATGACGACCATGCCGATGTCCGTGGCGGTCTGCACGAGCGCGTATGGACCATTGACCGTGACGGACTTGAAGCTGTTCTGAAAGCCAGTCGTACTGTGCAAGAACCAGTTGGTCTGGATACCCGACTGTTGATTGGAGACCACCAGGTCAATGTTCGCTAAATCAACGGACCACAGTGAATTCGAGACTTCGACATAGTCACAGTCCACACCGGGTACGCCACCCGCACCGGCAAAGTCAATCTGCAGTTCAACGGCATCGGCCGCCGTGCCAAGCAGGAATGAGGAAGCAGCATTGGCAGCCGTGCGGTTGAGGCGCACTGCGCCGATACCGGCCCCGCCCGGCGCGATGACGCCCACGAGTACATTCGAATTGGCCGTGGCTGTTCCGCCCGCGATCGCGTTGAGGGTACCGTTGCCGGAAAGCGTTCCACGAAACATGGCAACCGCGCCAACACAGGCCGCAACCGGGTTGTGGCTGGCAACCTGCACCGTGCCATTGACGTTCACATCCCTCACGACGGTGCGCAGGGTATGGGACACACCATTGGGGTTGACGTTGCCCGCCGCAGTACCTGCGCCCAGATCGAGGTTGGCGCCCAGATCGAGATTGCCCGCGTTGTAGAAGCCGTTGCCGTTGCGCACGACGATCGTGGCGTTTGAGAAGCAGATGGCCGGGTCGTTCGGCACAGTGGAGCTGCGCGTGTAGATGAACGAGTTGGTCAGCCAGATCGTACCGGTGAAGCGCGGATTCCAGCCGCCGGCGTGGCAGTGGCGCGAGAGCGGGGCGAAGGTGATATTGGCGTTACCAACCATGCCAGTGGGCGTAAGCGAGAAACTATACGAGCCTGAGGCGCTGCCGTTGCTCAGAATGAGATCCTGCAGCAGCACCATGCCCAGCGCTTGGAATTGCAGCATGTACGCGGCAAAGCCCGTTGCGTTGGGGCGTATGCACTCGATGTACGCTGCGCCGATGGGGTTGGTCATCACCAGTGTGCCGCCGCCACCAAAGGCGAAGGAGTTTGACGCATTGACATAACGGATAACACCGCAGGTGACCACTGTGCCCACAGGGATAGTCACGATCGTGGTACCGCTTCCCGAGACAAGATTGGTGAAGACGGCCACGTCGCCCGGAGCATTGGGAAAGCCCGTGGCGGGCAGCCAGTTGGCGGCGACGTTCCAGTTGTGATTGGCCGTATTGTTCCAGACATAGACTTCGGCACGGCAGGCCACGGCCATACAGGCCGCCGCGCACACACACACATACAGTGGTTTCATGGTTATCTCACGGTAGGTTGGTTAGGAGAGAGTTGTTCGTTAGTGCTGCTGTTCGTGGCATGCCCGCGGCGTGCGCCAAGGGCTACGAGCAGGGCGGCAAGGAGCAGCGCACCCGGTTCAGGAATCATCGTATACGCTTCGCACGAGTCGAGCGTCAGGGATGTGCCGCTGGCGCCCGGAACTTTCTTCACACCCAGTGCCATGACCATGCCACCGGGGAACAGCTCGTACATGGCCATGTCAGGCAGCGAGGCGGTGTATAAGAGACGGCCGTCATACTCGGCCACGGCGCTCCAGTCACTGAACGTAAGCACCAGGGCGGCGCCAGGGCGGAAGGCATACTGGCCAAGAATAGTGCTAATCAAGCTGCCCGTGGAACGTGGCACGGTGTGCTGGTACAGGTAGGCCTTGACATTGGTCTGCGCGCCATCACTGCTGATATCAAAGCGCACTTCAGCAAACAAGCTCGTGCCATTCAGCCACCAGCCCGTGCGCTGCCAGCGCTCGGGCAGCAGGTCAACATGCAGGTCAATGTCAAACCCCAGCGTACCATCGGGCACGGCAGCCGTGACGTCACTGATGATGGCAGTAATGACCACTTCTTGCGCGGCGCTGAGGCGCAGTTCCGTGCCATAGTTTTCCTTCATCATCAGGTCAACCACCGACCAGTCGCTTGCGGAGGGCGCGAGGCAGCAGCCGTTGTTAGTGAGGAACCAGGCGCCGCCGGTCTGGACGGCCGTCCACTTGTTGGAGTCTGGCGGCGCGCCGTCGGGGCCGGTGAAGTCATCGGCAAATTCCGTGCGGATGGCGGCGCCGGCGCCTTCGATGCACACATTGCCGATGGTGAATTGATTCGTGGGCCATGGCGCGTTCGCCAGGGTAATCGCAGGGTGCCAGCGCGCGGCAGCCACATCAGGCAGGCCGTGCGGCCCAGCGGCGATAGTAACGCCGTCATACACGGCGGACACCGTGGTATCGGCGAACTGCAGCGCAAAGCGCGCGCCACTGCGCCAGGGCACATTGCTCGTCACGGCAAAGGCCGCGCCGTTGTCGTTGGTCGTGCTTTTGGTGGTCAATTGCAGGGTAAGGTTGGTGCCGTCGTACAGATTGACAAAGGCAATCACGCCGGTGGCGAGCGGCGCCCACGGATCAGTGGTAATCGAGCGGTCAAGCATGGCCAGTTTCATCAGCATGCGTTCCGTCGTGGCAGTCCACGGGCCCAAGTCGAGCGCAATAGTGATGCCGGCATCGCCGGACTCAAATGCAGCGTGCGTGCCATTGATATCGAGCGGCCAGAGATTGGCGAAACCATAGTAACCATGGTTTGGCTGCACCACGGCGCGGGTGTCCTGGCAGACGGCGTTGACCGCGTTGGCGACACCCCATTTGCCGTAGCCAATGGTGTAGTTGTTTTCGCCCAGAAAGCTGTCGTGGTAGAAGGTTGTGGCCGCACGTGCAGGCACACGCAGGCAGAAGGCGATGATAAGGGAGCAGAAAAGTGCGCGGGTATTCATACGTCTCCGTGGGGTGGTGAGCATCACGTACTGGAAGCAGGTGGCATGACCGTGGCGCCTTCGCGCAGCTCGCCCTGTAGTGTGATTGAGGGCACATCTGCCTGAGCGATAAGGCGCTGCGCCAAGAGCGCCACGGCGCGGCGCCCCATGTCAATACGTTCCAACGCCATGTGGGTGACGATTTTGGGCAACAAGCCCAGCGCCGGGCTGGTATCGCAACTCATCAAACTAACTGCCTCGGGGATGCGCCAGTTGAGCTCGCAGCAGGCACAGAAGACGCGCGGAGCGAGCGTGCCGTTATAAGTGAGCAAGGCCGTGCAGCCGCATGCCGTCTGCCAATAGGCGAGGCGGCGGTGCAGTTCTTGTGGCGTCTCATCAGGCGGTGGCAGCGGCTGGTCCCAGAGCGGCAAGGGTTGCAGGCCAGCCGCAGTTAAGGCGCGCACGTAGCCTTGCATGCGCTTGAGATGGCTGCTGTGCTCCTGCTGATGAAACGGCACGTACGCAATGCGCCGGTGTCCGCGTGCAATCAGGTATTCGGCCGCTTGTTGCGCAACGCCGATATCATCCAGCATAATGGCGTTGTGGGTGTGGTCGCCAGAGGGGTTAACGCTGACATAGGCGATGCCGGCGCGTGCCAGCAGGTCCTCAAGCAGCGTGCTGGCCGGCGTAACGTCCAGCAGAACGCCATCCATCGAGCGCGTGCGGAACACCGGCAAGGCTTCACAGTCCTGCAGCGTGGCGGGGGTGCGCACGGCGCACATCTGCATGCGCCAGCCGCGGTCCGCCGCTGCCAGTGACGCGCCGGACAAGAGCGCCGCACCGTAATAATAGCCCAGCAGCTCTTCATCAACCACCACGCCGATGGTTTCGTGGCGCTCAAGGGCGAGGGCGCGTGCAGCTTGGAGCGGTCTGTAATTCAGCGCCGTCACGGCGTTGAGTACACGCGCGCGCAATTCGGGATCCACATTGGGCGCGTTGTTCAACACACGCGAGACCGTGGACTGCACCACGCCGGCCAGGCGCGCGACGTCACGCGCCGTGGCGCGTTTGGATCGCGAGAGCACCGTCATCGCTGGCTGGTCGTTCATCTAGTCGCTCCGTACACGGACGTGCAGCAACGTTGTCGCGGCCCGCGGCAGGGCCGCCGTGATACTATTAAGCGGCGGCGTCGCGGGCATGTTGGTCCAGAGCGTCGCAACATAGGCGCCCGTCGGATGCGGTGCACACAGCACATCATAATAGCGCCCGGGTGCACTGTGCCATGATAGCCCCAAACTGTTCGCCGGTGTATCCAGCGCACGGGACTGTACGCGCAGCCAGTCGTTGCCATCATCCGGATTCGTTCCCGCAACCAGCTCGGACCAGTCAGGCGCGCCATCGCCATCGGTGTCCGTGTCCCGGTCCATCACCTGCACCGTGCCGTGATCGGGCACGACGCGCAGCAACGCATACTGTGCGCCGTTGGTGGCGGCCACCCGCAACGGCACGCGCCGCGCTGCCTGCACCGCCACGGCATTGCTCCAGTGTGGGTACAGCCGCAGTTTGATGGTCAGCGGATAGTCGTACCACGCATCGTACATGTCGTCGGTCAGCGTGAACACAACGCGCGCTGGTGTGTTGGTAAGAAGCGCCAATTGCGCGGTATCACGTTCCTGGCCATAGCGGATAACATCCTGAAACAACGCCGTCCATATCTCGTTGGACTGGCTGGCAAGATAGGCCATGCTCTCCGCGGCGCCCGGGCGGCTGGCTTCGGGCACGCTGTGGTAGTGCGCACACAGCCAGCCGCGCTTGTAGACGACATTGTTCAGCCATGCCACCGACGATGTGCCGAACTGCACGGCATCAATGTACTCGCGCCCCAGTACGCTCGTGCGGCTGACGCTGCCGGCGTTCATATAGTCAATCAGATTGGCGCGATTGGGCGTGCCGATGACGCCACGCACGGCCGCATAGTACTGCGCGGCTACGATGCGGTCGTTGGGCGCCACATACCCGTTGGCGTAAGCCATCGTCAGCGCAGGCTGCTGTATCATGTTCTCGATGTTGGTGCGTGAGGCGTGATACTCCCACGCGATCCCAAGCCACGGCGGGTTGGTGTTGGCGAAGTGTGTGACCGAGTGTGATCCCATGCCGTGGCCAGCCGCAGCTAGCGCGGCAAAACTCGGCCACGTGCTGCCGTCCTGCCCCACTCTGCCGGTAATGATGAACCATGTGAAACGCAGCCCGGTGGTGGCGCCCAGCGCCTGCCACCATGCGTGATCGGCAGCCTGATTGTCATCAATCGTCACTGAGGCGGCAGCCATGCGATCATCGTCCCACAAGCAGATTTCAATCTGCCCGTTGGTGGCCGGCCACGTGCGGTCCAGCGGCACGGTGAAGCGTGGCGCCGCCGGTGCGTTTGAAAGACACAGCAACTGCAGTGGCTGCGCCCACACGGGGTACGCCGCCAGCCCCGCCGCACACAGCACAGCGTGCATACACATGGTCTTCATACGTCACTCCCGCGCGTCCGCACGCGCCGTGTGTACTGGCAGCACGATAACAGTACGCCCAGCACGCCGCCTGCGCCTTCCGGCACGACTGGCCCAAGCACCGTGGCATGTTCAATACAAGGAATGGCTGCCGCCCAGGCCTCATCATCACCGCTTGGATGCTGCGTCACACGCACGTGATTGCTGTCGTAAAGCACACCCGTGACGCGCGCCGCCGGCCATGCGCTTGTGCGTGAGAATCCTGCATACTCCGCCACGCCGTGCCATGCACTCGTGTAGGCAAACGCTACGCTCATGCCCTCAGCTATGTATGGTTCCTCTCCCTCGTACCGCCAGACAACCCCGTCGTATGCTGTCGTGGTCCATGTCCATCCGGGTGTTTCTTCGACACTAAGTAGTGCCGGGGCGGGCAGCCAGACACTCACTTCATTGCTGCCGCCGCCCAAGCGATAATGCTCATCATCCAGATGTGTGAGCGCAAAACTGAAGTAGCCATTGCTGTCTGTATGTGTGTGAATGTTTGCCAGCACGGCAGCGGACACGGACATCTGCATGGCACAGAAGCACAGGGCGGCAACACCGGCAGCACAACGGCTATGAAAATACGCATTTTTCATCACGCATCTATTATATCACAAAATTGATTTATTTGTCAAGCCATATAAGGAAATACGTATTTTTTGCGTGCTTTCAGTAAAGAAACTGCGTGCAATCAACGATGTTCAACGATTGCAGACAACATTTTCTGCTGAGTGAACATCGCGCTGCCATCAGCGCTGGCTGCAATAGGCCATGTGTCCGCGCCGCAGGCGAACGCCGGAACGGCGTCGCTCCAACGCCTGCGTGAGGTGATCGGCGGACGTAGCGCCTTGCCGCGCTGTCGCCGCAGCAGCATGATAGCCAGCAGCAGACTAGCCGCACCCGCAGGCTCCGGCAGGAGTACCTCGATCTGCATGACGCCGGCACTACCATAGTCCTCGCTGCCGCTCCCGTCCGCGGTGAATTGCAGGGCGATGCTGTCCCCGCCCGGCGCCGGTGCAAGACCGACAAGCCGCACCACGCTCATGGAGGTATTCAGCGAGCTGTAGCTGGTGGCGGCGACGGGTGCGCTGACATGCGTGCGGCGGTTGGGCGCCGTGTAGACGCGCGAGGCGAACAACCGCACCTCATATGTATTGGTGGGAACGAGCCCTGTCAGCACCAGCATGGCGCCTGCGTCATTAGTGACGAGGAACGAATCGCGCTGGGCACTGGCGGGCACGAGGACGTTAGTGTCCGCGCCGCGCGCCGCCGCCGCGTCAAAACCAGCGGCAACCGCCAGGGACAGCGGGCCGGCCACACCGTTTGTGGCAACCGCATCCGCGCACGTTGCGCCGCTCTGCCAGTTGGTCACGTTGTTCCACGCGCCGCTGGTGATGCCGTCTGCCGGGCCGAAGTCGAACTGCCAGACGCGCATGCTGCCGCCCGTCAGCATGGCGTCCACCTGCAAGACATTGAGATGGCCGTACGCAACGTTGTGATGATTAAGCGGCTTGACAACGAACGACACCACGCCCGTGGCATCGGGCGCGACGTTGGTCAGTGCCACCACATCCTTGTTTTGCACGCTGCTCAATAGTGCCGTGCCTTCCGCAAACACGTATGCGGAGGTGCGGTCATAGCCGCTGGCGCTGCGATAGCCATAGAACGTGAAGATGTACGCAGGGGCCGCCAGCGGCGCAAGGTGCATGACCGCTTGCGTGTTGAACCCGCCGCCAAACTGGCCGACCCAGAAGGAGTCGCGCGCGGCATTGTCGGGATAGGGGAAGCCGGTGATAACGCTGTCATCAGTGACCCCTTGGAAATCATCGGCGATCACCAGGCACACATCGGTTGTCACCCCGGCTGTGTCAATGGCATTGGTGACAGCCATACCGGTGAAGCCCACGGCGGCGGAGGTGCCGGCGGGCCGCATGACATTGTTCCACGCGCCGCTGCTCGGATAGGCGACGCCGCCGAAATCGAAGAGCCAGCGCTGCCCCGTGCCATGCGGGCCGCTGTATTCCGTCACCTGCAAGGCCGAAAGATGCGCCTCAACATCAGCGGCGCTGGCGCGGCCGACGGTGATGGTCACCGCGCTGGTCTGTGGCACGATCCCGCCCACGTGTGCGTTGCGCAGCACGTTGTTCTCCGCGTCAAGCGTCATCTCTTCTTCTCCCACACGGTAACGTGAGATGAACTTGCCTTCGTGGCCGGTGCTGGACGCAAAGAGCGTGACGTCGCACGTCCATGCTGGTTCAAGGCCGGCCAGTGTGACTTCTGCCGTCGTGC
>Ga0116148_1004041_pt1 | contig 13061 bp, 10 predicted proteins | sample AD_UKC055_MetaG_FD_89786 | JGI IMG/M metagenome (GOLD analysis project Ga0116148, IMG submission 89786) | Active sludge microbial communities of municipal wastewater-treating anaerobic digesters from USA - AD_UKC055_MetaG | ecosystem: Engineered > Bioreactor > Anaerobic > Digestate | place: USA... | reverse complement strand
TTGCTCGTGCTGCTTGCGGACCAGCTCATCACCTTCGCCCGGGGCCATCAACCGCCCCGCAGCCGCTGAGGCTCCCGCCCCGGCCGATGTTCCCTCCACCCCGGAGGGGCTTCCGCCGGGGCTTTCTCTTTAGGGCCCCGGGTCTCTCCGCACGGGCCACATTTTCCTTGCTTATTATTCCCAGTTTTGATATACTTGACCACCAGACCGGAAAAACTCACCAGGAGGATCGGACATGAAGGCCTTTTCCTATCTGACCACCAAAGGGGAACCCCGCATCGGCGTGCAAACCCCCGAAGGGCTGCTCAATTTCACCCAGCTCTGGGGCTACTTCAAGGAGCTGAAGAATTTCCCCCGTGCTCCGGAGCTGCCTTTTCTCCAGCTCATGGTCGAACTGGACTATTTTTCGGAGGAGACCTTCGCCGAGGTCATCGCTGCGGTCGGGGAGTATCGCAGCCTCGATGACCTCATCATCAGGGAGCCCTTCAGCTGGCAGCTGCCCGTTCAGCGCCCGACCAAGATCCTCTGTCTCGGTCGCAACTATCGCGCCCACGCTGCCGAGCTCAACAATACCGTTCCGGAAGCCCCGATGTACTTCGCCAAGGTGCCCTCGAGCCTGCTCCCCCATCAGGGCAGTATCCGCATCCCTGCCGGCGTCGGCCGGGTCGACCACGAACTCGAACTCGCCCTGGTGATCGGCAAACGCGGCGCCAACATCCCCGAGAGCAAGGCGATGGAGCACGTGGCTGGCTATACCATCGCCAATGACGTCACCGCCCGCGAGATGCAGCGCGAGGAGCAGAAGAAGGGTAAACCCTGGACACTGGCCAAGGGAATGGACACCTTTTGCCCCCTCGGTCCCTGGCTGGTACCGGCCGGCAGCGTGGCCGATCCCCACAACCTCACCCTCGAACTCAAGGTCGACGGCGAGGTGCGCCAGAAGGGGAGCACCGCCGACATGGTCTACGGGATTCCAGAGCTGATCGCTTATATTTCCCGGTTCATGACCCTCGAGCCCGGCGACCTCCTCCTGACCGGCACCCCGGAGGGGGTGGGCCCGATCCTGCCCGGCAACCGCATCGAGGGCACCATCGCCGAGCTTGGCACCCTGGAGAACGGGGTGGTCCAGGGAGGATCCAACTGATGTCCGGCCCCTTCGCCCCCTACGGCCCCGATTTCGGCCGGCTGCGCACCACCCTGCTCGGCGGCAAAGCGGACCGCGTCCCGCTCATGGAGCTCGGCATCGACGAGGGCGTCATGGGCCAGTTTCTCGGCCGCCCCCTGCAGAATCTGCAGGACAAGATCGATTTCTACCGTCTGGCCGGCTACGATTACATCAAGCTCGCTCCGGTCATCGATATGAATCCCGGGGCGGCGGCGCCGAAGGACGGCCAGCGCCGCTCAGAAGCCACGGCCCTGGACCGCGCCCGCAACTGGGGCACCGAGAGCAAGGGGGCCATCACCACCTGGGAGGAGTTTGAACGCTTCCAGTGGGCCGAGGTGACCGATGCCGCCTTCCGCTGGTTCGATGAGGCGGAGAAGATCATGCCCCCCGAAATGCGGGTGATCGGTCAGTACGGCGATATCTTTACTTTCACCTGGGAGTTCATGGGCTTTGAGACCTTTTCCTATGCCCTGGTCGAGGATCCCGCGCTGGTGGAGGCCGTCTTCGAGCGGGTCGGCACTATCATCCATGCGCTGTTTGAGCGCATGGCGCAGTATGAAACCGTCGGGGGGCTCTTTTACAGCGACGATATCGCCTACTTTTCCGGGCTGATGATCTCTCCACCCACCCTGCGCCGCTATCTCTTTCCGTGGATGAAAAAGATCGGAGCCCTCTGCCAGTCCCGGAGCATGCCCTGTCTCTATCACAGCGATGGCCGGCTCTGGGAGGTGATCGAGGAGCTGATCGGGCTGGGGGTGACCACCCTGCATCCGATCGAGCCCAAGGCGATGGAGATCCGCGAAGTGCAGGCCGCCTTCGGGCCGCGTCTGGGGCTGATCGGCAGTGTCGATATGGACCTGCTTGCGCGCGGGCAACCGGAAGCGATCCGCGCCATCGTGCGCAGCCTGATCGATGAGGTGGGGCGCAACGGCGGCTATTGCGTAGGCTCGGGCAACAGCATCCCCAACTACATCCCGGTGACGAACTATCGCGCCATGATCGAGACTTGCTGGGAGTTCGGCCGGCTTTAGCATCACCAACCTTGCGGCGGCTCATGTCCCTCTATCAGCCCATCAAACGCCTGGTCAGGCACTCTGCCATTTACGGCATCGGCCATATCCTCAGCCGCTCTGTCGGCTATTTCCTGCTGCCCCTCTACACCAACCTCTTCTCCACGGGTGGCTTCGGCGTCGCCGGCCTGGCTCTGACCTGGCTGACGGTCTTCACCCTCCTCTACGCCTACGGCCTGGATGCGGGCTTTATGCGCTTCTACATCCTGGCCGGCCAGGAGCGGCAGCGGCGCGCCATCTTCACCACGGCGATGTGGACCCTGACCCTCTCGAGCCTCTTCTTTTCGCTGCTGCTCGTCCTCTTCTCGCCGCAGCTGGTTTCTCTCTTTTTCGGCGCCGACGCCCGCAGCGCCGGCGTCGATCTGGTGCTGGTCATCCGTCTCCTCGCCGGGATTCTTTTCTGCGATACCGCCGCTTTTATCCCGCTGCTGCTGCTGCGCGCGGATGAAAAGTCCTGGCTCTACGTCATGATCAAGACCGGCTCGGCCCTGGTCCTCCTCGCCGCCAATCTCTACTTCATCCTCCATCTCCGGATGGGGGTGGAGGGCATGTTCGCCGCCAACCTCGCCGCCTCGGCCCTGACCCTGCTCGCCCTCATCCCCCTCGTTCTGCGCAGCGGCGGCGGGCGCTTTTCCGTCGACTGGCTGCGGCAGCTGCTCCGCTTCGGCCTCCCCTTTCTGCCGGCGGGACTGGCCATCGCCCTCATCGACAGCGCGGACCGGCTGCTGCTCGAGCGGCTCGACTCGGTCGCGGCCGCCGGCCTCTACAGCGCCGGCGTCAGGGTGGGAATGGTGATGGGGCTGCTCGTGGCCGCCTTCCGCTTCGCCTGGCAGCCCTATTTCCTCGCCACTTCGCAGGAGAAAGAGGCCAAAAAGATCTTCAGCCGCATCCTGACCTATATGTTCGCCGCCTGCCTGACGCTCTTTCTGCTCATGAGCCTCTTCATCGATGAACTGCTGCGCCTGCGCGTGGGCGGCTACTCTTTTTTCGGCGAGGCCTTTTGGGCGAGCGCCCGCGTGGTGCCGCTGATCATGCTCGCCTCCCTTTTTTACGCCCTCTACCTGGTCTTCGAGGCGGCCCTCTATCTTGAAAAGAAGAGCGGCCTTATCGCCCTGGTGACGATCGCGGGAGTGGCGGTCAGCCTGGCCGCCAATTTTCTATTCATCCCGCTCTGGGGGCCGCTGGGCTCGGCCTGGGCGCGGCTGATCGCCTATGCCTTCATGGCGCTCGGGTTGTTCCTCTTTGCGCAGAAATATTATCCCATCCCCTACGAGTGGCCCCGCCTGCTGCAGCTCGCCCTCTGCACGGCCATCATCTACGCCCTGGCCAGGCTGCCCGTTCTGTCCCCCCCCGTGGCGGTCCGGCTCGCACTCTTCGCCGCCTGGCCGCTTTTGCTCGCGGTCACCGGTTTTTTCCGGAGCGAGGAGCGCGAAATTATGCGGGGATTTTTCCGTAAAATTATGTAAATTTGATTGTCGTGCGCGCACCCCGGCGCCGTGAGGGAAAAGTTATTGCGTGAGGATTTGATGTCCGACGACACCAGGGCCGCGCTGAAGGAGTTCTATCAGCAGGTCGGTGAAAAATATCCGGAGGAGGAAGAGGTCTACGCCACTCTGCGCGGCAAGCTCCGGCGCGAGTTCATCCTCGGCCGCCTGGCGGGCCTTGAGGGGAGCCTGCTCGATGTCGGCTGCAACCGCGGCGGCTATCTGGAGAGCTGGCGGGGCGGCCCCCGCTTCGGGCTGGATATCAGTCTCGGCGCCCTGCGCCAGAGCCCGGCGGCCCTCGCCGGCTGTCTCGTCCAGGGCGACGCCGAACGCCTCGACTGCTTCCGTCCCGGTTCATTCGACCACCTGCTCTGCAGCGAGGTGCTCGAGCACTGTCTCAATCCCGGCGCCATCTTTGCCGGCATCGCCGCCGTCCTCAAGCCCGGCGGACAGGCTCTGCTGACCACGCCGAACTATCACGGCCGCCGTCCGGAGTATCTGCCGCTCGGCATCCTCGAGGAGTACGGAGTGGAGTGCGGCTGCGGCGGACACTATTTTCACACCGCCTACCGGCCCGAGCAGCTCGAAGAGCTGGCCCGCGCGGCCGGACTCGAGGCGGCCGAATCGGGCACTCTCGAAAAGGAGGTCAAGTACGCCGCCAAACTGCCGGCGGCTCTCCTCCTCTTCGTCCGCTGGATCAACAAGGCCCTGCGCTCACAGCGGCTCGGCCGCGCCAACGAGGCCTTTTTCCATACCTTCACCCTCGCCTGCCACCGCTTTTGCGTGGCGACCGGGCTGGAGCGGCTGCTGCTCCCCCTGGTCAAGGAGGGGGTGCGCAGCTATATCGTCATGAGAAAACCGTTCACCCCAAGGGAGCCCGGCTGACACGATGCAGATCTATTTCGCGACCTCGATCTCGGGCGGGCGGCGTTATCTGCCCGCATGCACCCGCATGGTGGAACTTCTCAAAACGCTCGGCCATACAGTCCTGACTGAGCACATCGTCGCTGCGGATGTGCTGAGCGGGGAGATGAACTATAGCGCGCGCCAGATCTATGAGCGCGACGCGGCCTGGCTTGAGTCGTGCGACCGGGTGGTGGCAGAAATTTCCAACCCCTCACTGGGGGTGGGCTACGAGATTTGCTATGCCCTCGATTTCGGCAAGCCGCTCCTCGCCCTCCACGAAGAGGGGCTCTTCATCTCGCGCATGATCACCGGCATCAGCCGGCCGGGCATCACCGTCGTCGCCTACCGGGACGAGGCCGGCTGGCGTGAGCCGATCACCCGTTTCCTGGCAGATGCTCGCTGACCGGGCAGGGGACCCAACCGTGTCCAGGACAATCCTTCATATCGATATGGATGCTTTTTTTGCGGCGGTAGAGCAGAACGACCATCCCGAGTGGCGCGGCAAGCCGGTGGTGGTGGGTTCCGATCCCCAGGCAGGCCGGGGCCGCGGCGTGGTCTCCACCTGCAGCTATGAGGCGCGGCGCTTCGGCATCCATTCCGCCATGCCCATCTCCCAGGCCTGGAAGCTCAATCCCGATGCCATTTACGTCCGGCCCCGCGGCAGCCGCTACGCCGGCATTTCGCGCCAGGTGATGGCCATTCTCGCCGATTTCAGCCCCGATCGCGAGCAGCTCAGCATCGATGAAGCCTTTCTCGACATCACTTCCACGCAGAAACTCTTCGGCGGAGCCGAGGCCATGGCCGTGCGGATCAAGACGGAAATCCGCACCAGCACCGGCCTGACCGCCTCGATCGGTATCGCGCCCAACAAGTTCGTCGCCAAGATCGCCTCCGACCTGCGCAAGCCGGACGGGCTGGTCATCGTCCCGGAGGGCGGGGTTGAACCTTTTCTCGCTCCCCTCGAGATCAGCCGGCTCTGGGGCTGCGGACCCAAGACCGTGCCGGTCATGCAGGCGATGGGCATCTTCACCATCGGCGATCTCGCCGCCCGCTCGCAGAAAGAGCTGGTCGACCGGTTCGGGCAGACGGGACTCCATTTCTGGCGGCTGGCGCGCGGCCTCGACGAGCGCCCGGTCTCCAACGATCATGCCGCCAGGTCGATGAGCCGAGAAACCACCTTTATGACCGACTGCAGCGACGAAGAGGAGATGCGCAGCACCCTTCTCGGCCTCTGCGACGATCTGGCCTACGATATGCGCCGCCATGCGGTACGCGGCTGCACCATCACCCTCAAAATCCGCCTCGCCGATTTTACGACCTTCACCCGTTCCCGCTCGCTGGAGCGCGCGACCGACAGCAGCGAGGAGCTCTTCAGCCATGTCATGCAGCTCTTCGCTTCCTTCAAGCGCGGGGGGCAGAAAGTCCGGCTGCTCGGGGTTGCCCTCTCGCGGCTTCAGCAGGGCGAGGGGCAGATGGAGCTCTTCCGGGAGGGGGATGGACGCAAGGAGAAGGTAGACAGCATTATGGATGATGTGCGCAAGAAATTCGGCGCCGGGGCGATCAGCCGCGCCAGCCTGCTGCAAAACCGGCGCGATTCGCAGTGGATCAGGGAGTAGGGATGCCACTCACGGAGTACAAAACCTACTGGCATCGCCTCCGGGCGATGAGCCCCGCCGAGGCGGCGGCCCGTCTGCGGGGCCATCTCGCCGCACGCTGGTCGCGCCGCCTGGCCGGCCGTCCGGCGCCGGCTCTGGAGGCTCTCCTCGCCTCCCCGGTCCAGGAACCGGCAGCGCTGCTGGCCGCCGCCCGCACGCGCCGGCTCTTCCCCTTTGAGCAGGAGCCGCCCGCCCGCCCCGGTGAATGGTTCGCCGCCCGCTGGCCCGCCGGTCATGCCGGGCTGCTCGCCGCGGCCGGCAGAGCGGCCGACCGCCGCTTCACCCTGCTCTCCTCGGTGCTCGAATTCCCCGCACGCATCGACTGGCATTTCGATCCCCTGGCGCAGCGCTCCATGCCCCTCAGCCACTGGACGGCCATCCCTTACTGGCGGCCCGGCTGCTGCCCGGGCGTCAAGGAGATCTGGGAGCTCAACCGCCACCAGCACTTTGTCACCCTCGGCCAGGCCTGGCTGCTGGAGGGGGAAGAGCGCAGCGCCCGCGCGCTCCTCGATCAGTGGCAGAGCTGGCTCGATGATAATCCGGCCGGCCGGGGCATCAACTGGACCAGCATGCTCGAGCTGGGCCTGCGGCTGATCTCGTGGAGCTGGGCGCTGGCCCTGGTCAAGGATGCGCCCCAGCTGACCCCCGGGTTCTACGGCCGGCTGCTGGTCTCGGTCCACCAGCAGGCCGAACAGATCGCGCAGCACCTCTCGCGCGGATCGTCGGCCAACAATCATCTCCTCGGTGAGTGTCTGGGGCTCATTCACGCCGGCACATTTTTCCCGGAACTGAAGCGGGCGCCGGCCTGGCGGGAACGGGGATTCGCCCTCTTCTGGAAAGAACTGGTGCGTCAGGTGCACCCCGACGGGGTGATCAAGGAACAGAGTACCGGCTATCAGCGTTATCTATATGATTATGGAACGCTTGCGATTATCGCCGCCGCCGCGGCCGGAGAGAGCGTCCCCGCGGCTGCACTGCAGCGGCTGGAGCGGATGGCCGATTTCACCGCCGCCCTCATCGATGAGGCGGGCTCTCTGCCGCAGATCGGTGACGGGGATGACGGCCAGGCCCTGCTCCTGGATCCTGCCCGCGCCGGCGGCCGGACGACAGCGGGCGGGGAGAGCGCCTCGCCCTGGCGCGATCTGCTCGGCTCGGCCGCACTGCGTTTCGGACGCGCCGATTTCAAAGCCCTCTCCGCCGGCTTTTCGCCCGCCCTTTTCTGGCTGCACGGAGCGGCGGCCGCGGATGCGTTCGGCCGCATCCCGGCGCAGGCCGGGCCGAGGCCGGCCCTGCGCCTCTTTCCCGATGGCGGCTATGCGGTGCTGCGCAGCGAGTGGGAGGCCGTCCGTTCAACCGGACTTTTCGATGCCGGCCCGCTCGGCCTGGACGCCATGGCCGCGCACGGCCATGCGGATGCCCTGAGTTTTACGCTCACCGCCGCCGGTGAGCCCCTGCTCATCGACAGCGGCACCTATCAGTACCGCGGCGAGGAGAGCTGGCGCCGCTATTTCCGCGGCACCGCCGCCCACAATACCGTGCGCGTCGCGGGCAGGGACCAGTCCGGGATTCTCGGTCCCTTCCAGTGGGGCCACCGGGCGGAAGCGCGCCTGCTGACGCCCGGCGAGGCCGGGGGAAGGCTCTCTGTTGCAGGCGAACACGACGGCTTCAGGCGGCTGGGCGTCCTGCACCGCCGCCGCGTGGCGGTGGAGAAGGGGCTCTGGGTGATCGAGGATGAGCTGGCGGGCACTGGACGGATGTTGGTGGAGTTGTTCTGGCATCTCGCTCCCTGTCAATGGACGATGCCGGCGCCTGACCGCGTTGAGGCCCGCTTCGAACGCTGCCATCTCTCCATCCGCCTATCGGGGCCGGCTTCACTGCAGCTGCAGGTGGTCGAGGGGGCTATGGAGCCCATTCAGGGGTGGTTTTCGCCCCGTTTTGGGGTCAAGAAAGCCAATCCTGTGCTCTGCATCAACACAGATGAAGCCCTGCCTGTGCATATTATGAGTGAATTCCGGATTGAGCCCGCTGCTGGGCGCTCGATCCCGGCGGGAGATGAACACGTATGAGAGAAAAGTTGAAGAGTTGGGCCGGCGCAGGCTTGTCCGGATCGGCCATCGCATTGGCCTATCTCAATCTCGCGGCCTATTTTGCGCTGCCCGGCAAACCGGCGGTCTGGATCGTCGCGGCGTGCGCTGCGGCCGGCCTGGCGGGTGCGCTGCTGATGCGCCGGCTGGATGAACGGCCGGAGGTGGCGGCGGATGCGTTCCGGCCGGCCGAACCGGGCCAGCCCGGGATACTGGAGCAGGGCCAACCCTGGCAGGTGGACCGGCTTTTCCTCTTCAATACCCTGCACAATGCCGCAGCCCTGACTGTCGCCAACCCCGAACAGGCGCGCACGGTCATCGAAAAACTGGCCCAGTATATCCGGCTCGCCCATGAGCTTGACCAGCAGCCGATAACCCTGCTCAATCTCGAGATGCGCTGCGCGGCGATGTTTCTCTCCATCGAGCGCGCCCGCTTCGGCGAACGCCTGCAGCTGGCCGATGAGGTGGCGCCGGACTGCCTCGAGTGGAGAGTCCCGAGCCTGCTTCTCCAGCCTTTGGCCGCCTACGCGGTCCGCAGCGGCGTAGAGCGGACCGATGCCCCGGTGACGGTCACCCTCAAAGCCCGGCAGGAGGGGAGCGCACTGCTTCTGGAGCTGCGCCATGACGGTCCGGGCATGGCCGGTCCGGCCGGAGGGGAAGGATTTCCGGAGGATCCCGGTTTGCTCGCTCTGGCCGAGCGGCTGCGCGCGCACTATGACACGTCCGCACATTTTGAGATCGAGCCCCTCGACCCGCAGGGGGAGCTGCTGAGCATCCGGCTGCCCCGCGATGACCGCCTTGCCGGTCCCGGCGAAACGGATAAATAATTCCGCATTTATGGCGCGGAGTGCGTAATAAGCTGTATGGAACATCCATCGATCCGGCAGTTCACGAGACGCATCTCCGGCCTTAACATCAAGTTGGTAAAGAATGAAAAAGATACACCTTGTCGCTCTTATTGGCCTCTCTCTCTGCACACGGGCACTTCCCCTTCCGGGTGAGCCGGCCGGTCTCAGATTGGGGTTTGTCCCCCTCGCCAATCCCGCTGCCGATCCGGCGGCGGTCGACCGCTTTAACCAGACCATGAACAACGCCCTCGCCTGGCTGCCCGCGCAGCCGGGTGTGACCCTGGTCGCCCCGGAGGCCATCCTCGAGCACCTCGAGGAGCAGGTCACCCCCGAATTTCCCGACAACTTTGAGCCCCTCAGCCTCGCCCGCGCCAATCTCGACCTCGGCATGGATGGCGTCATCTTTTGCCGGCTCGAACGGCGCTCGGGCGCTGCAGTCATCACCTCGCGGATCCTGGAATTTCCGTCGGGCGTGGTGGCGGCAGTCAGCGAGCAGACTCTGCCGGCGGACACCCTGCCGCCGGTGGCAGCGCTCCTCGCTCCCCTGCTCGAGCGCTTCGCCGCCGGCGATTCCCTCACCGGTCACGCTTTCCGGCCGGATGAACAGGGCGTGGTGCTGCTGACCGGCGACCTGGAACAGGAGGAGTATCTCGAGACCTGCCGGGAGTTTTTCGCCGCCCTGCGCATGGACGAAAGTCAGCGGCCGCTGCGGGTCAAGATTCTTCCGCGCGAACGCATGATCCCCTCCGGCTCTGAAGTATGCGGACTGGCCCGCGACCTCCTCGGCTCCACCGGCGCTTCCTGGCTTTTTGATCTGGCGCCCTCGGCGGCCGGCGTCCGGGTCCGCTTTGCACTGCCGCTTTACCCGCTGCCCCAGCGTCCTGTCACCGAATGGATTCTGCCGGTCTATCCCCAGATCGATGAAGTGGCCTGCGTCGAGCTCGCCGCTGACACTTCCGCGGCGCAGATGATCAATGCCGCTCTGCTTGAGGCGCCGGCCGGTCTGCTCGCTTCGGCGTCCGCTGCCGCCTGGCGGGAGAATCCGGTGCTCGCCTTCAGGGCCGCCTGGCGCGCCCAGCAAAACCTCGCCGGCGCCCGCGGCGCATCGAAAGCCACCCTTGAGACCGATTGCGAAGCCCTCTACCGGCTGGCCGGCGAGGGAGCGAAGCAAAAGCCCCTGCAGGCCTGGTCCATTCTCCATCTCGGCGGACTGCTCAATCAGGCCCGGCGCAGCAGCGAGGCGATCGAGCCCCTGCTCCAGGCCGAAACCCTCTTCGGCCCGATGGCCAATCCGGCGGGACTGATCCTGAGCCGGCGCGAACTCGCCGACGCCTATATGGAGCGCAAAGAGTGGCCGATGGCACGGCAGACTCTTAACCGCCTGCTCAACATCCCCCCGGACAGCCTCACCCAGGCTTACACCCTGGAAAAGATCGCCCAGCTCTATGAGAAAGAGGGGCGGACCGCCGAAGCGGTGCAAAGCTACCACCGCGCCGCTACCATGAATCTCGCCATCGGCCGCCCGTACGAGTCCGCCATGGTCTACCAGCGCCTCGGCCAGCTCATGCGCGAGACCGGCGACCTGCAGCGCTCGGTGGCCTATCTCGACACCTTCCTCACCCAGGCCGGAGCCATGGCCAGCGAGCCCGCCCTCGCCCGCGCCCATTTTCAGATGGGACTGACCCGCCTGGCCCGCGCGGAACGCGAGACCGCCCTCGATCACTTTCTCAAGGCCGGCGACTATCTGGAGATGCTCGGCGACCGCGGCGGCATGGCCCGCGCCGACCTCAATATCGGCGCCATCTACTGGCAGCTCGGCGATACCCTCAAGGCGCGCCAGCGCTACTTTGCGGTCATCAACCAGGCCACCACCAGCGGTGATTCGGTCATGGTCCTGATGAGCGCGGTCAACCTCGCCGACATCCATCTGACCCAGAAGAACTATGAGCAGGCGCAGGCCTTTTTCGACCGCGCCCTTGCCATCGCCCAGCAGGCCCGGAATTCGCGCGAGCAGGCCAAGATCACCTACGCCAAAGGTCTGGCCTACCTCAAGGAGGGGCGGCTGCGGACCGGCTACGCCCGCATCAAGGAGGCGATGGCCCTCGGCGGCGGATCGGTCAACGGCGACGCCCAGAAGGAACAGGCCTTTCTTGACAAACTCTCCCTGCTCATCGGCGATATCGAGACCCTGCGCGGCGCATCGCCGCCGCGGCCGTAAAGGCCTCGTCCGCGGCGTGGCCGGCCGAACCCACATCCCCGAGTACGAGCGCGCCCTCGCCGCCCGCATGGACAAGGCCGTCCGCGAGTACGGCATGCTCCAGGCGGGCGACCGCATCCTGGTCGCCGTCTCCGGAGGAGCCGATTCGATGGCCCTCCTCCACCTCCTCTCCCGCCGTCTGGCGGTCTACGCTCCGGCCGGACTGCTCCGCGCTGTCTATGTCGATATGGGGTTCGGGACAGAGAGCGAGACCCGTTGCCGGATCATGCGCGATTACTGGCGGCAGCTCGGCGTGAGCGGCCGCATTCTCCGCACCGCCATCGGCCCGCTCGCCCACAGCGAGGCCAACCGCGAAAATCCCTGCTTCCTCTGCTCCCGCATCCGCCGCAAGGAGATCTTTGCCACCGCGGAACTCTTCAACTGCAGCAAGATCGCCTTCGGCCACCACAAGGACGATCTCGTCGAAACCCTCCTGCTCAACATGGTTTTCGGCCGCGAGATCAGCACCAGTCCGCCCAATCTCGCCATCCACAGCGGCCGCTTCCATCTGCTGCGCCCCATGCTCTTTGCCGAAGAGGCGCTGGTCAAGACCTATGCGGCCGAAACCGGCATTCCCGTCATTGCGCAGGAGTGCCCCAGCGACGGCACCTCCCGACGCCAGACTATCAAGGCCTGGCTCGCTGCGCTCGAAGCCGAACATCCGGGCAGCCGCGAAAATATCTTTCAGTCGATGCGGCGGGTCAAGCCCGACTATCTGCTTTAGATCTCCGCCCCAAACCGCGCGCCCGCGCTTCCTCCTTGCAATTCCCGCGAAAATTTATTACTTTTTAGCGCAGCTCTGCGCCAGACAGCTGTGCCCGACAGGGCCCTGCTCTCCCATTTTACCGTGAAGGAACACGTTCCGCATGCGGCTCAAGCTGAGCTATCCCTTTGACTGGCATGGACTGGAGGATTTTCAATCCTACAGCTATGATTCCGCGGGACTGCCGCGCGTCGATTACGGCGGCGAAGAGGGATTGCGCTATAACCCCATCACCATCGCCCAGTACGGGCTCCATGCTCTGCAGCTCTTCGGCAAAGAGGAGAGGGAGGAGCACCGGGCCAGGGCCCTGGCCTGCGCGGAATGGCTGGCCGCCAACGCCAGAGCCTATGACAAGGATATGTTCGCCTGGATCTATGATTTCTCGCTGCCCTTTTACGGCCCGCAGGCGCCCTGGATCTCGGCCATGGCCCAGGGGGAGGCGGTCTCCCTGCTGGTCCGCTGCCACGTCCTCGAACACCGCAGCGATTTTCTCGACCTGGCCCATGGCGCCATCCGCCTCCTCGACCTGCCGGTTGCCGATGGTGGAACCCTCGGCCGGCTGCCCGACGGCTCGCCCTGGTTCGAGGAGTATCCGACCGAGCCGGCCTCCCATGTCTTCAACGGCCACTTTTTCGCCCTGCTCGGAGCTGCGGATTGGGCCGATCAAACCGACCTGCCCGATGCCTGGCAGCGCTACGAGCGCGGCGTGGCCAGCATCGAGAAAAACTGGCGGCTCTGGGACCGCGGCTACTGGACCCGCTACGATCTCCATCCCACCAACCGCCTCGCCTCGCGCATGTACCAGAAGGTCCATGTGCGGCTGATGCGG
>Ga0116148_1004034_pt1 | contig 13067 bp, 9 predicted proteins | sample AD_UKC055_MetaG_FD_89786 | JGI IMG/M metagenome (GOLD analysis project Ga0116148, IMG submission 89786) | Active sludge microbial communities of municipal wastewater-treating anaerobic digesters from USA - AD_UKC055_MetaG | ecosystem: Engineered > Bioreactor > Anaerobic > Digestate | place: USA... | reverse complement strand
TTTTTGACCGCCTGCCACTGTGCAAAACTGAAGAAGACTATGAAAAACTCCTTCCGTACAAAATCACTCCTGATGAAGTCGTCAAGACGCTTTGAAATTGACGGTTACCTTCTGTTTAGTAAACGATAAAGAAATAGTCGTGTATGGCAAGATTGTTCTGTATTGCAGTAAAAAAACAGTACGTCTCAGATTTATCCAACTGCTACTTGCCGGTGGAAGGATTGAATTCATATCGTTTTATCTACTATTGATACCACAATCTCTTGTACAATTTTGCGAGCGAACACAACCATGATAATTTTTCTTCTTTCTATACAGGATAACAAAATAAAACAGTATGAAATAAATATAAATGAAGACCGACGGATCTTTATCCGCGAGGTCTATGTAGGTTCAAAAATTAATAAAGTCCTTACAATGTAAGGACTTGAATGGGCCCTCCTGGACTTGTCCTATAGTCGCGCACTTCGTGTGCGCTCCTTCCGGGCCGCCTGCGTGGGCTTACGGCGTCGTTCTGGCGCCTCGCCCTCGCATCCGCTCGGCGCCCACTCTGGTTCAAGTCCAGGTGGGCCCCTCAAATAGAAAAAGCCGCTCACCCCTGCGGATGAAACGGCTTTTTCTACTGGGCCCACCTGGACTTGAACCAGGGCTCTGCGGATACAGAGCCCGCAGGTAATTTTTCTCCATGTACATCTACGGTTGCTCTTTCAAAACTTTCCTAGTTTTGAAAGAGCCTCGTCTGATTCTTTTTTTTCATCATCTCGGTATAGACTTTTTCTGTGATCGGGTATTTCGAAAGGATAAGTATACCGCACACAAATACCAGCGCCGGTACCGGCCCGATGAGCAGTTTGATGGCTGTGAGCGAGCTTTTTGACTGTACCGCATCCGCGATATAGCCGCTGAAGCTCAAAACAAGCCCCGAAACGCCGATGGAAAGAGCCTGACCGCATTTGGAAAAAAACGTCCACATGCCGTAGTAGATGCCTTCCTTTCTGTTGCCGGTGTGCACTGCGTCCCATTCGATAGTGTCCGGAACCATTGCCCAGGGTGCAACATACGTAAGGCCGAACCCCGTACCGGCAAAAACCATCATGGCATATACAAAACCGAGCCCCAGCCGGTCCCCTGCAATCCAGATAATAAAGCAGCCCACAGCGATAATTCCCAGCCCGATCTGATAGGTCAGCCGTTTGCCGATTCGTTTCGAAATCGGTACCGACAGCGGAATACACAGCATTGCAACCACCAGAAGAATGACCATCGCAACAGTCGTTTGGCTTTCGGCGTTAAAGACGTATTTAAAATAATACACCAGTATTCCCTGGAGAAAATTGATCGCGATGATGTTCATTGCATAGGTTGCAATCAAAATGGTATAGGGTTTGTTTCGGAAAACTGCCGCATAGGTTTTTATAATGCCTTCGTTCGGTATTTCACCCTGGTTGTGGGCCGGTTCACGAACGGAAAAAAAGGTGATCAATGCGGTAACAACCATGACAACGCCCATGACAAGACCCGCTGCCGAATATCCCGATGACTTGTCCGGGAACGCATTAACGATCGGCAGTACAATAGCCGCCCCCAGAATAGTTCCGACAACGGCAATTCCGAACCGGAAGCTGTTCAGTGTGGTTCGCTCATGATAATCCTGCGTCAGTTCCGGCGTCAGCGCGGAGTAGGGGATGTTGACGATTGTGTAGGCTGTATTAAGCGCGCACAGCGCAATAACCGCCCACACTGTAAGCGACAGCTGCGAATCAATGTGCGGATTTGTAAAAAAATACCACATGGCAATTCCGAGCGGAATCGAACCGAAAAGGATATACGGTCTTCTTCGTCCCATGCGGCTTTTTGTCCGGTCTGATATGTATCCCATCATCGGATCGGTTACCGCATCCCAGAATTTACCCACCATTATTGCGAAGCCCGCGGCTGCTGCCGACAGCGCAACCGTATCGGTCAGGTAGTTGAGCGTCCAGAAGCCCATCGCGGTAAAAAATAGATTGCCTCCAAGATCGCAAACCCCGAAACCCAGTTTCTGTCTGATGGACAGCTTAGCGGAACTCATGTCTGTACTCCTCTATGCAGCGTTCAAAACGGTCATGCAGATCGACTGTCACATCCTGCATTGCGCCTTTTTTATCCTTTTTGTATTTTTCCCGGTATGCATTGAGGTTCAACGGTTCTCCGGGAACTATTACAGGATATTTGTCAATAATGTTAGCACGGTTTCTTAAAGTTCCACCTTTTAATCTGTTGAGTGCGTCAAAAAAATTGTGGGCAATTTCGACCAGGGTTTCAAAATGCGCTTCAGCCGGAATGTTCCGGAAATCGACGTAGATCAGAAGCTCGGACAGTTCCATGTGACGCATGGCGAACCAGGCTTCTCCCGCCTCGCGTTTGGCAAGTTCGAAGCGCAGCGGCGTCATTTCCCGCAGATCGCTTCGGAACAGCCGGTCCCAGCCTGCAGTACGGATCGTGTAGAGCCGTAGTATTGCTTTTTTTTGGGGATCACAGGGAATTCCCAACATACGTTCGGCTGCAAGGAGTGCCGCTTCAAGTATCACTTTCTGCGTATCTGCCGAGGGAAACTCCGGAGCGGATTCTGTACCGTTTGTAACGGGCAAGCCTCCGTATTCACCATAGAAGGCCAGAAGATGGGAGAGGATGGCCGGGCCGATGCGGGAAAGCCGCTGTGCAACAGCCTTGTCGGTGGAATCCACCGTACGCAGTTTTGATCCCTTTGGGAGCAGACCGCACTCTATTTCCATCGTGCGAATCATACGTGAAAGCTGCGGTCTGGCACGCTTGCCGTACCGGTAATGGCTGGAAAGCGGAACAATAAATACATTCTCGGTGCGTCCCGCTTTTTCAAGGTCTTCCATACACCAAAAACCGAAACGCGCGGTTCCTGTCTCGAGCTCCAGAACGCGTTCGCTTCCGTACGTCACATGACCTTCAGGAGCAAGCGCCACCGGGAACGTTCCTTCGGAAAACAGTTTCCGTATCCGGCTCATTCCCTTTGCGTCCATGTGGATGTGATTTATCGGCACCGCTCCGACCCGCGGCAGCAGCCAGCGGACGAAGGGTCCAGACCACATCGGCACTTCAACCCCGTAAATAAAATGGGCATGCGTAAACCGGGGAAGCTTGATCCCGATTTTCCGGGCTGCTTTCGGCATAACATGATGAAAAAGATACGCCGTCAGCTGGGGATCGTCCCCGTACGGATGGCGGAATCCCGCAATCATGCGGTTTTTACCGTCAGTAAAGTCCTTGTACGTTCGTACTAACCGTTCAGGATACAGCAGCACCGGTTCGCGGAATTTCAGGGCGCGGGCATACAGCTGGATAATGCTCCGCAGCGCTTTCATCAGCGGATAGTGCAGTGTCGGTTCGGGCAAATCAAGGGTGGGAAGCGGTTCTGTTTGCGGTATATACATATATATTCAGTGTATGAGACGCCGGAAAAAATGACAAGATGCTTTCTTCTGCCCCCTTCCGGCAGATACACCGTGTCTACTGGACTAAAAGTGTATAAATACGCTAAATTATCGAATAAATATGCAAGAATCCGAAAGAGACACCTGTTTTTCGGGGAAAACTGCATACAATGCATCAGGCGCGATACTGTGCAAAGGGGTTCCTATGTCTCAGCTCATGATACCCGCAGGGTACAAACCGCTTCTTTCCGTAAAGGAAACCGAACAGGCGATTGTCCGTATAAAGGATTTTTTCCAGCTTGCGCTTTCTACCGAACTTAATCTGACCCGGGTAACCGCGCCGCTTTTCGTTCCGCGCGGAAAAGGCCTGAACGACGACTTGAACGGTATCGAACGCCCGGTTCATTTTCCGGTCAAGGACATGAACGAACAAGAACTCGAAATCGTACATTCTCTTGCAAAGTGGAAACGGCTCAAAGTCTCCGACATGAAACTTGCCGGCGGTTTCGGGATTTATACCGACATGAACGCAATCCGTGCCGACGAAGATCTCGACAATATTCATTCGCTCTATGTCGACCAGTGGGACTGGGAAATGGCAATGGACGAACTGGATCGTACCATCGATTTTCTGACCGGCGTCGTGCGCAAAATCTACCGCTGTATCAAACGGACCGAGTTCTACATCTACGACAACTATCCGGCGATCAAGCCCTCGCTGCCGGAAGAAATAACCTTCATTCATGCCGAAGACCTGTACCGCCAGTACCCGGATCTGACCGCAAAAGAACGGGAAAACGAAGCCGCGAAAAAGTACGGTGCCGTATTCATTATCGGAATCGGCTATGCGCTCAGCGACGGCAATCTTCACGACGGGCGCGCGCCGGACTACGACGACTGGATTACCGAAACCGGAAACGGCAAGCGCGGCCTCAACGGAGACCTTCTGGTATGGAACAGCATGCTCGATCAGGCACTGGAACTGTCCTCCATGGGCATCCGCGTCAGCCCGGATTCCCTGCGCGAACAGTTGCAGTATCGCGGCTGCCCGGAGCGCGCAAGCCTGTACTTTCATCAGCGCCTGCTTGCCGGCGATTTTACCCAGACAATCGGCGGCGGCATCGGCCAGTCCCGCCTGTGCATGTTCTTCCTCCGCAAGGCGCATATCGGAGAAACCCAAGTTTCCGTGTGGCCGGAGACAATGATCGACGAGTGCGCCCGTTCGGGTATTCCTCTGCTCTGAACTTTCGGTGTAGAATCGCCCGTATGAGTTCAGTCAGACGGGCGGTTATCGTCCTTGTTTCCTTTCAGCAGCAGTCCTCGTTCCAGGCGGTTCCCCTTGGCGCGGCCTGCATCGTATCAGCGCTCAAGGCGCATCCTGCCGTTGCCGCCGCAGCGTCGGTGTCGCTTGTAGATTTTTCGCTCGAAGACACGCCGTTCGCCGGACTTTCACCTGCAGCAGCCGGAGAAGCAGCCGCACTGCGCATAGCATCCGGAGAACCATCAGACGTTTGCCGGGCTGCCGGGACAGTCATCATCGGTTTTTCCGTGTACGTCTGGAATCGTCTGGTTGCGGAATCATGTGCGCTCAAACTCAAAACACTCCTTCCCGGCTGTGTCGTTTTCGCAGGCGGCCCTGAAGTTACCTCTGCACCATCATCCTGGACCGCAGCCTCCGGTGTCGATTATCTTCTGCCCGGCGAAGGCGAGCAAAGCGCAGTCGACCTTGCCGTCTCGATTCTCGAATCCGACACTCGGACAGTCGCCGGCGCGGCGTCAGATCGTCCACAGAACAGTCCGCACATCCCGTCTGCTCCGGCACCGGTTCTATTGCAGAATCTCCCTCCCGATCTTTCAAAACTGCCGTCGCCCTGGCTCGACAGCACTCTGGTCAATTTGCCGTCCGTCCGCGAACATCGGGGCGCCCTGTGGGAGCTTGCCCGGGGATGCCCCTACAAGTGCTCCTATTGCTACGAATCGCGGGGCACCAAAAAAGTCCGGCATTTTCCGGCGGAGCGCCTTGAAAAGGAGCTTGAAATCTTCGTTTCGTCCGGCATCGAGCGGGTGTTCATACTCGATCCGACCTATAACGCAAACCGCGACCGGGCGCTCACACTGCTTTCGCTCATCGAACGGAAGGGAAGCGCTCTTCATTTCAACTTCGAAGTGCGCGCCGAACATCTTGACCGCGAACTTGCCGCCGCCTTTTCCCGCATACCCTGTTCGCTTCAGATCGGCCTTCAGTCTGCAAATCCGGACGTGCTCAAAGCAGTAAACCGGCCTACCGATCTTTCCCTGTTCAAAAAGAAAATAGGACTTCTAAACGATGCTGGCGTCATATTCGGGTTCGATCTCATGTACGGACTTCCCGGGGATTCTCTACGTTCCTTCAGATCTTCACTGGACTATGCCATAGCCTTGTATCCGAACAATCTGGAAATCTTCCGTCTTGCTGTTTTGCCGGGAACCGAACTCTTCGATCGCGCTGCAGATTTCGGCCTTATCTTCGATTCAAAACCTCCCTATCTGGTTGCGTCGACTCCAACCTGTCCTGCCCAGGATCTCGACCGTGCGGAAATTCTTGCCCGTGCATGCGATATCTTCTATACACAGGGGCGCGCCGTCGCATGGTTCCTTGCCGTCCTGCATCCCCTCAAACTGAAGCCATCCCAATTCTTCCAGGATTTTGCGTCCTTCCTTTCGGGAAAAAAAGTGTCTGAACAGTCCGACCAGAGAACATGCGAAAAACTCCAGCTCGAATTCATCCGCATCAAATTTCGCGAAAAGCAAAAAGCGTTTCTTCTGCCCGCCGTCTGTGATACGATAGCACTCAACGGCGCTTGGACACGCGCTCTTGCGGAAGGCGAAGAAACCCGCCTTTCGCTTTCGTATCATCCCGAAGACCTGTTCAGTCCCGATGCGATGGATCTTGAATACTTTACGGAAAACGCCTGCATGGAGCACTGTGAAGTCCGCGTGTTCCCCGGTGCGGAGGGTCCCGATCTGGAAATCATGTGATCTGAGGCAATTGCAAAAATCAGTGATTTTTGTAACTGCAACAAATAATGTATGTGGAGTTCAACAACAAGTCATTATATTATAAAGACTTGTTGTTGAACTCCAAGAGCTTCTTGCAAAAGTAACCGACTTTTGCAAGAAGCTCATCTGATTCGCGGTTTAAAAAAATTCCTCAGAATAAAGTGTAGACAGGACAATGATCATGAATTTCTCCAAACTGAATCCTTTTTACGTGTACCGCGGACTGCCCCGACCCGTATATGCGCTTTTCGCTGCAACGGTGATAAACGGCACCGGCATATTCGTTTATCCTTTTCTTACACTTTTTTTGACGCAGAGGCTTGGCTATTCCGTTGCGGAAGCTGGTCTTTTTATGTTTATTTCGTCGCTGCTCTACGTTCCAGGCTCTATTATCGGGGGGAAGATCAGCGACGCCCGGGGACGAAAAGTCGTTCTCATTGTTTCGCAGTCTCTGGCCAGCTTGCTGTTTCTGATCTGCGGCTTTCTGGGCGATTCTCCCGCAGTGCCGTTTTTGATTATGGGGAATCTGTTGTTCGACGGCGCAGCCGATCCGGCGCGGGGTGCAATGCAGACAGACATCACCAATCCCGAAAACCGTCAGCGCTCATTCGCATTGACCTATCTTGGGCACAACCTGGGTTATTCGATTGGTCCGGTACTTGGCGGCTTTCTCTTTTATCGTGCAACCGACTGGCTTTTTTTTGGCAATGCGCTGATGGGGTTTCTCTCCATGGTGTGTATTGCAGTCAGCGTCAAGGAAACGCGTCCAACGCGTGAAGAAATGGATGAAAGCATGGCGTCGGACCGAAGTGACAAGGCTGTCGAAGGCTCGTTTTTTTTCGCGCTTCGGGAACGGTCCTCTCTTTTGGTGTTCGGTCTGTTGATTACCGTATACGGCTTTGCGTATGTCCAAACCCTGTTCAGTCTGCCGTTGTCCGCAGTTGAAATGTTCGGCGAACGCGGGCCTGCGGTCTTCGGCTCGCTCACGTCGCTCAATGCGATTACCGTCATTCTTCTCAATGCTCCGGCGGTCTCGATTTCCCGCAGATTCCGCACCCTTGCAAACGTCGCCTTTGCCGGAATCCTGTATACAATAGGTTTTGCGGGCTTCGTGTGTGCACGGTCGTTCCTGGCTTTTTACGCGTGTACTTTTATCTGGACGCTTGGCGAAATTGTTGATGCAGTGAACACCTGGTATTACATTGCGAACAACACGCCGATGAGCCACCGCGGACGGTTCAACGCGGTGTTTCCGTTCGTAACCGGTGCGGGAAGGGCGGTTGCTCCGTATTTCGGTGGTCTTCTGATCCAGCGCTTCAGCCTTGCCGTTTTGTGGACAGTGTCAGCCGCCTCGACCGCCTTCGCCGGCGCCCTGATCGGCCTCAGGTCCCGGAAAGAGAAAAACTGACGCGCGTATCCTGATGTCCGGCGGAAGGCGGCCTTCTGCATTACAGACGCGCCGCGATGCGGTCGATGAACTGCCAGCTGTCCAACACTTCCTTCGCTGCCGGAGACGCTATCTTTGCAAGATCTCCGGTCATGATTCCGTCTTCGATGCACCCGAGAGTCGCCTCTTCAAGGCGTTTTGCGAATGCTGCCAGTTCCGGAGTGCCGTCGATTTCGGCGCGCTTTGCCAGGGCCCCCGTCCAGGCGAAAATGAGCGCGACCGGATTAGTCGAGGTTTTTTCACCTTTCAGATATTTGTAGTAGTGTCTCTGCACGGTTCCGTGCGCGGCTTCGTATTCGAACACGCCGTCAGGAGACACCAGCACGCTGGTCATCATTGCGAGGCTTCCCGAAGCCGATGCTACCATGTCGCTCATCACGTCTCCGTCGTAGTTTTTGCATGCCCAAAGGAATCCGCCCTTTGACTGCATCACACGGGCGACCGCGTCGTCGATAAGCGTATAGAAATATTCGATACCGGCTTGTTCAAACCGGGTTTTATATTCAGAATTATAAATCTGCTGGAAGATATCCTTGAATCTGCCGTCGTAGGTCTTGGAAATAGTATCCTTTGTGGCAAACCAGACATCGATTTTCTCGGAAAGCCCATAGTAGAAGCAGGCTCGCGCGAAGCTTTCGATCGAAGCATCAAGATTGTGTATCCCCTGCAGGACTCCAGACCCTTTCATATCCATGATCGTCTTGCGTAGTACCGTTCCGTCCGCGCCTGTGAATACGAGTTCCGCCTTTCCCGGGCCGGGCACTGCTAGTTCGCAGTTTTTGTATACGTCGCCGTAGGCATGGCGTCCCAGCACAAGCGGTTTTTCCCAGCAGGAAACAGAGCCTTTCACGTTATGCACAATGATGGGTTTTCTGAACACCGTTCCGTCGAGTTCAGCCCTGATAATTCCGTTCGGGCTCGGGGTCAGCTGCTTCAGCTTGTATTCTTCCATGCGTGCGGCATTCGACGTGATCGTTGCGCACTTGACGCCGACTCCAAGCCGCTTGATCGCTTCGGAAGCTTCATAGGTAATGCGGTCGTCCGTATCGTCGCGGGCTTTCAGTCCAAGATCGAAATACTCAACCTTGAGGTCGATATACGGTTCAAGAAGCTTTTCCTTGATCACTCCCCACAGAACCCTCGTCATTTCGTCGCCGTCAAGTTCGGCAATCGCATGTTTCATCGAAATTTTGGACATGTATGCATTTCCTTTGCGTTGTGCGCGCTGTAGCGGTAATGCATTGATTTTACCTGAAATACAGCGGCTATGCAATATTTGACACTGACTCTGCCGGCGCATCATACTTGTATGTACCATGGCAAAAAAAAAGGGACTGCATATACAACTCCTGCTTCCGCTGATTGTCTGTTATGTGTGTGTTGTGATTGCTCTTTCCAGCTTCGGCTATTATTCAATACACAAAGATATCGTGAACACGCTGGTCCAGTCGTACTACGGGGATCTGTTCAACACAACGCGCGAACTGGAATCCCTTTTTGCTTCAATCAGAAATGAAGTCCGGCTCTTGTCCGAACATCCGCTGATAACCGACCGGGATGATTCGTCATATACGTCATTTCTCGATGCCGACCCTGCAGTGTTTGTGTACCGGTATTCCGAAAAGGAAAAAGCGGTAATTAAGGTGCTTTCAGCATACCGCCGTTACAACTCCTCGGTTAATAGCGTGTATATGGGTCGGGAGAACGGTACCTTTGTGCGTTCTCATCCAAGATCAAGTCCGACCCGCTTTGACCCGCGTACCCGTCCCTGGTACCGGCTGGCTGTTGCAACTCCCGGAATTCCCGTGCATACCGAAGCCTATGCATCTGTTACCTCTACAGATGTCAATATCGGAACGGTTCTTGCCCTACAGGACGAAACGGGCGCTGTATACGGCGTCGTTGGAATGGATATTACACTGGACGAATTGTCTCGTCGTCTGAATGCAAAGCTTCTTCTCTATGAAGGCTATCTGGAATTATGGGATGCCAACGGCAAAGTGCTCGCCTCTCCGGACAGTAACCGGCTTTTCATGAACGGGGACGATTCCCGTTATCGCGCCGTTTCTTCCTGGCACTACATGAAAGTCGACTCGAACGGTTCTTTCTACCGCTTCGGCCTGCCTGTTTCGCAGCCCGTCGGCATGCTGGCAGCCTTTGTCCCGCAGGTGCGCATCAGACAGGAAGTATGTGCCCGCCTGGCAGAAAAAGTGATACTGGTCTCCTTGATATTCGCTGTCGTTTTCATCGTGCTCGCGTTGTCGATTCGTCATGCAGTCATCGTTCCGCTCGAAGAAATCTCCCGAACGCTTCATGCTCCGGATTGCTCCTGCCGCACGGACAGGCTGCGTGTGGCCGCCGGAAAGGAGATTGCCGGAATCGAGGAGCAGTACAACGTGCTCCTTTCGCGGATGGAATCAGAGAAAGAAGAACTGCGAAAATTGAGACTCGTCATACTGTCGGTTCTGGCTGATCTTTCCTGGAAACGAGACAGCGAAAAAGGCCTCAATATTGTAAAGTCCCAAAAATATATGGATATTCTCGCGTCAGCCCACATGGTTCTCTATCCGGATTCTCTTCTGTCTGCGGACGATATCACGACCCTCGTCCAGTTTGCGCCGTTGTACGATATCGGAAAAATTGTTATTCCGGATCACATTCTGGGCAAACCCGGCGGTCTGACTCCGGAAGAATATGAAGAAATAAAGCGTCATACCAGCTACGGCAAGGAAGCAGTCGAGCGTGCTGCAAAAGAAATAGGGCCGGGCGATGCACAAATGATGCAGAAACTTGTCCAGATGATATATTCCCATCATGAACACTGGGACGGGTCCGGATATCCTGAAGGACTGTCCGGAAGTTCCATTCCCCTGAATGCGCGGCTTATGGCTATCATTGATGTATACATCGCGCTTACATCAGACCGTTCATACCGGAAGGCTTTTACGCATGAATCCGCCGTTGCTCTTATTGCCAAAGGATCAGGAACCTGGTTTGATCCGGATTTGGTCGATACCTTTTTGACTGTGGAAAAACGCTTTCAGGAAGTGTCCCTGCTGTACCGCTGACACGGCAGGCTGCCCGATTGACCGAGCCGGACGAAACATCGTAAAAAAGAGAGATGCCGGACAAGACTGCAGAATCCATAGATGATATTCTCGACATAGCAACCGATTCCGGAGTTCTGATTTTGCAAAATGGGGGCGAAACCTATCGTGCCGAGGATACTATGACAGCAGTAGCCCGTTCGCTTGGCGCCCGATCATCTTCGGCTTTTGTAACTCCCACGGTTGTAATGCTCACGTGCACCGATCACAGCGGCATCAGCCACACCAGAATCCAGCGGATTAACGACCGAACAATCAATCTGGGAAAAATCGCCCGCGTCAATGAACTGTCCCGTCGTCTGGCCGCCTCCGGCCAAAAAGCCGATCTCGGAAGCACCGAGGCGATACTTCGCCGCATTTCGTCCTCGCCTTCCCATTCCAGACACTCAGTTATCTTCGCCACTGCTGTCGCCAGCTTCTGTTTTTCGCTGCTCTTTTCCGGCTCAATGGCAGAAGCCGCAGCCGCCGCACTGATCGGCGCCGTCATGCGGACAGTACTCTTTATTGCTTTGCCGCTCGGATTTACCGGCTTCCTTCTTTCAATAACCGGCGCCGCAGTTATCTCGCTTCTTTCCGGTGCAGCCGTCGCGCTCGGCCTTGTTCCCTCTTCGGGAAATATCAATATATCGGTTCTGATGTCCCTCGTGCCCGGCCTTGCCATCGTAAACGCCATACGGGATATTATCGCCGGCGACCTGGTTGCAGGATCTGCCCGGACACTCGAAGCATTCATCATAGCCGCTGCTTTGTCCCTGGGCGCTTCCGTCGGCCTGTTCGTATTTGCCGCCGACGCTTCCTGGATACCGTCGCTGCTGTCGGTAGCCCATCCGGTTGCGGTTTTCGCGCTCGCTTTCGGCGCAACTGCCTCGTTCGCCTTTTTTTTCCAGATAAGCCGCTATGATATTCTATGGGCTGCGCTCTTCGGTGCGGTCGGCTGGCTGGTATTTCTGTATGTTTCAGGCCGTACCGGGAGCATTGTTACCGGGTATATGTGCGGAGCCTTAAGTGTTGGAGCCTGCGCCGAATGTGCTGCTGTCCTGTTCCGCAAACCGGCTACGGTATACATCGTCCCCGGCATCATTCCGCTGGTGCCCGGCGGAGGAATGTACGAAACAATGCTGATGGCAGTGCTCGGCCGCGGCGAACAGGCCTTATCCATCGGGTTTTCCACGCTTACCGCCGCGGCTGCGATTGCCGTGGGAATCGCGCTCGCTTCGTCTATTGCGCGTCTGCTGTCCCGGATCCGGAAGGTTCGTCAGCTTCGATCTTCGAAATAAGAACCTTGTCGATCCGGTGGCCGTCCATGTCCACGATTTCGCATTGGTACCGTCCTGAACGGATGATATCGCCGGTTTTTGGTATATTGCCGTTTACCGCCAGAATGTAGCCGGCAAGCGTGTAATAGTCGTGTGCCGAACCTTCGGGGGCGGGCAGGGAGACATACTCCCCGATATCCTCCATTCTGATCTGACCGTCCACCAAAAGACTGCCGTCGTTCCTTCTGAACACAGCGGGATCTTCTTCCCCGGCGTTTGTCCTGGCCTCTTCGAGCAGTTCTGAAACCAGACCGTTGCGGGTAACCAGTCCTTCGATACCGCCGTATTCGTCAATAACGAATCCCGTTCTGCATCCCGATTCCTCCAGCAGTTCAAGCGTTCTGAGAATCGTTGCCGTTTCGCTCAAGTACAGCGGTTTTTTTACCAGCGCCTTAATCCCCGGCCATACCGGTTCGCACAAAGAAGCAAGGAATGCCCGGGCAGTCAGAACGCCGAGCACTGCATCGACGGTTCCCGCACACACGGGAAACTGGCTGAATTCCGGATGAGTGTTGATAATCCCGAGAATCTCGTTTTTTTTCATCCCGGTGTCAATCCAGACAATGTCTGTTCTGCGGGTCAAGGATGAACCGATCCGCCGGTGCGCCGGCAAAAAAATTCCCTTTTCTTCCTGTACTGTTTCTTTCATACGTACAACCGAATATACCGCTGTCTGCATTTTTATGCTATCCTGTGCTCTATGAGATTCCGC
>Ga0116148_1004033_pt1 | contig 13078 bp, 10 predicted proteins | sample AD_UKC055_MetaG_FD_89786 | JGI IMG/M metagenome (GOLD analysis project Ga0116148, IMG submission 89786) | Active sludge microbial communities of municipal wastewater-treating anaerobic digesters from USA - AD_UKC055_MetaG | ecosystem: Engineered > Bioreactor > Anaerobic > Digestate | place: USA... | reverse complement strand
TTTCTGCTTTTCTTTTTAGTTCTACTATATTGGCTGCAATATTCTGGTTTGTGGACAGGCTCTTGTCATTGGGCTTTCTGCCGTATTTTTATCTGTATGCGGCTGTTCTTTTTTGTACAATCTTTGTCGCGGGCTCAAACGTTCAAATGCATGATAAAGCCCAAATATCCTGAGTTTACAGATTTTCCTTTGAGAAAAGAGAGTCAATAAAGTTTTTTGACCAGTTGACTACAGGTCCAAGCAGAAGAACCATACAAAAGGTAATGACGCCGAAATGCAGGCCCAACAGCATGGAAAAAATCATAAAACCTGCATCATAGCACATTCTAATTATCCGGAAATGTACCCTGGGGAATAATTTTGCAATCATGAAAGGAAGTGCGTCATACGGAGAAACTCCAAGTCCAGCTGCTATATAGGCTCCTGCTGCAAAGACAAATACCAGAAGGGATGGTATAAGTACCGCAATGCGCAGCCAAAGAAAGGTAAATTCACCTTCCAAAAAATAGGTTTGCGGAATCAGCATAGTCCAAATCCATCGGAAAAAATCTGCGATGTAGCCTATGAATACCATGTTAAAGACTGTTCCATAGCCTATGTGTTTGCGCCCGAAGAAGAATACTAAGACAAATAGAATTGCGTTTGACAAAAACTGCCAGGTGCCGAAGGTAATGGGAGTTATATCTGCAAGGGCAACATTCACCGCCGTGTAAGGATCAGTTCCGAAGTTAGTTGGAATAAGAAAGGACACTGAAAAGCCCATAAAAAAAATACCCGTGCTCATTATGAGCATGCGTCTTTTAAAAAGCGGATCTTTCACCGGGGCTGCGAAAGCGTCATATATCATGTTTTTTATCATATAATCCTTGTTTTTCTTAGAGTCTTGCAGCAATTTCGTCAATAAATTCCCATGAATTGAGAACCTTTTTTGCCTTGGGTTCTGCTAAGGACGCAAGATCGCCTGTCATGATGCCGTCTTCGATGACTGCAAGCGTTTCCTCTTCAAGTTTATGTGCAAAAGAAACGAGTTGGGGCGTGCTGTCAAGTTCTCCACGCTTTGCAAGGGCTCCTGTCCATGCGAAAATGAGAGCAACAGGATTTGTAGACGTTTTCTCGCCCTTGAGGTAGCGGTAGTAGTGCCGCTGTACGGTACCGTGAGCAGCTTCGTATTCAAAAACACCGTCGGGAGAAACTAGAACACTTGTCATCATCGCAAGACTTCCGCTTGCAGACGCAACCATGTCGCTCATAACATCGCCGTCATAGTTTTTGCATGCCCACAAAATGCCGCCCTCGTGTTTCATAACTCGTGCTACAGCATCGTCGATGAGGGTGTAAAAGTATTCGATGCCTGCTGATTCAAATTTTGCTTTAAACTCGGTGTCGTATACGCGCTGAAAGATTTCTTTAAATCTTCCGTCGTAGGTTTTAGAAATAGTATCTTTTGTGGCAAACCATACATGCACTTTTTCGCTTAAGCCGTAAAAAAGACAGGCGCGAGCAAAACTTTCAATAGATTTATCGAGGTTATGCATTCCCTGCAAAATTCCGGGACCCTTCATTTCCATGATGGTCTTGCGGATTTCTTTACCGTCTTTGCCGGTAAACACAAGTTCAGCCTTTCCCGGTCCGTCTACATACATTTCGCAGTTTTTATAGACATCGCCGTAGGCATGTCGGCCGAGAATTAAGGGTTTTTTCCAGCATGATACTGTCGGAGTTATGTTTTTAACCAGAATGGGCTTTCTAAATACTGTTCCGTCCAGCTCAGCGCGGACTATGCCGTTGGGGCTGGGAGTCAGCTGTTTAAGATTATATTCTTCAACACGGGCCTTGTTTGATGTAATTGTTGCACATTTTACACCCACTCCGAGTCTTTTTATGGCTGCCGCCGCCTCATAGGTTATTTTATCATCGGAATCGTCGCGGGTTTTTAGACCGAGGTCGTAATATTCAACATTCAAATCTATAAAGGGTTCAAGAAGTTTTTCTTTAATTACTTTCCATAAGATGCGTGTCATTTCATCGCCGTCGAGCTCAGCGATTGCGTTTTTCATCTGTATTTTTGCCATGTTTAGTTCCTTCAATTTATTCTGATATTTACTCATTTTAGCAAATTTTAGAGCTTGAAACAAGTAAGAAGGGGAGAGGAACCAACTTTTGCGACGCGTAGTTTCCTCTCCCCTTAAACCCCTTACCTCCTTGCGGCGCTTTAAAGCTCTTTCGAATTTTATGTAAACACAGACCATTCTGGTCGCTTTTCGCAATCGGAACACATGGAAGTTAGGGTAGAGCTAAAGCTGCAAAGAAAATAAAAGATAAAGTTACTACTCTTACAAATCATAGAACAGATCAGATTATAAAATTCAAAAACTAAGGAAAAGCTATCTGTGTGTGCATTAAGCTCTTCGAGCTTAGTGCACACAGATTATGTCGTCAGGTGTACCTCCGCTTACCTGACTTCTCGAGTATTTTGCTTCGCAAAACCCGTAAGTTGACAGTAATAAATCCGGCGGCGTTCTTGCCGATCATTTAAGTGGTAGAGCTAAAGAAGAGGAAGAATTTTTAACCACTGATGCACACAGTTGCTTCGCAAACACAGATATTAGGGAGTTGAAGGAGAGCCATCAGATAGGGCTCTATTTCTTATCTGAGTTCATCAGTGGTCATTCTTCTCCTATATTTTATTATCTTTGATATGCGCCCCTTCGGGTCGTTAATGCAAGGACTACTACTAGATTTTTCTCGTTCATTATATTCGCTGCGATAAATCTGATTATCTGCGCCATCTGCGGATAATCTTATCTGTGTGCTCCGTGTCTGTACAAAGTGCCTGTGTGGGAGCTTATTCTGAAAATGGGGGTGAATAGATTAGTATCGCCGCTGCGCCAGCTCGCGGCTCATCTGTGAAATCTTAAAGCTCGTAAGAGCTTAAAGCTCTTCGAGCTTAGTCATCTGCGGATTTTCTTAAACTATCTCTGCCTATTTTCCTAATACCGTTATTGACGAAAACTGGAAATAGTCATAGTATAGGTTAATCGATTAACTTAATACATGCGGGATTTTATGGCAAAGATTACAATAGAAACGGTGGCGCAAAAAGCAGGAGTAACGGCAGCAACGGTATCGTATGCGCTTTCGGGCAAAAAGAAAATAAGCCTTGAGGTAAAGCAGAGGATAATGGATGTTGTTAAGGAACTCGACTACAGGCCCAGTATTACTGCCCGAAACCTTGCCAGCAGTAAGACGTGGACAGTAGGTCTTTATGCATCTCCCACACAAAATATACGGGAAGACTATTTTTTTAACAATATTCTTGCAGGTATTCTTGATGTTCTGCATGAAAAAAAATATCAAATTCAGCTTTATGCAGATTATCAGAGTGAAGAAGAGTCGGAACAGCCGAATATTCATATGACGCAGCCCATTGACGGTGCCTTAATCATGAATCCCCGAATTCATGATAAATATATTCAAAAAATAATGCAGAGAAATATCCCTTTTGTCGTCATAGGAACTCCCGAAGATAGAGAAAACTGCTTCTATGTAGATGCCGACATTACTGCCGGCTATTATGCTGCAGTACAGTATCTCATAAAAAAAGGACATACAAAAATACTTCTCATTAACGGGTCAGCCGAGTATATTCAGACAGAAAAACGAAAGGCGGGATATATCCTCGCATATAAGGATAATGACCTTATGTTTGAGGATAAATGGATACGAAATGTTCAAATGCTCGAAGAAGACGGGTATAATGAGTTTAAAAAGATTGTAGAAGAAATATCGGATTTTACTGCAGTTGTTACCTTTAACGATACAATAGCAGTAGGGGTATTGAGGGTTTTAAAGGAAAAAGGGATATCGGTTCCAGGTAAGGTTGCAGTTCTAAGTGCCGGTAATACAATGATTACGAGAATTCACTCTCCGTCAGTTACCAGTCTGGATATGGGCTCCTACGACATAGGCATGAAGGCTGCCGAACTCCTTTTGGAAGTGATAGAGAAAAAACGCATTCAGCCGTCCCATACTATCATCCATACTCATTTAGTAGAAAGAGAGAGTACTTAAGCTGATTCATATAAAATTGATGTTTTTTGCTTGACAAATTTGAATAAGTGGGTTTATAGTAATTTAAGCGGTTAACCTTTAAAAAGCATATTTCTGGTTTAACGCTTATATTTATTGTAGAGATACTTTTTCAATAAGGAGGAAAGTATGAAAAATTCTGGTAGATTAATTCTTGGATTTCTATTGGTTTGTCTTGTAATGCCCGCATGGACTGGTGGAAATAAGGACAAGAGCAAGGAGACGGTTCAGGAACCGAAGGTCACTGAAATCACAATTTGGGACTTTAAGTATGGTGATGCTGCCGGTGTTCAGCCTGTAATGAAAAAAATTGATGATTTGATTATGAAGAATAATCCTAATATTAAAATCAATCATGTGGGTCAGGCAAATGATAATTATTATCAGCTGGTGACTGCTGCAGTTCAAGCCGGTAACGGTCCTGATATTGTAATGTTTCACGGTGGTGTTCAGGCTTATGAGTTTGATAATTATACACTGCCCTTGGACTCTTACATTTCATCATGGAGATCTGAAATATCAGAATTCAGCTGGGCATATTGCTCTGAAAATGGAGATGCTTCAAAACCTGTACACATGGTTCCTTTAACAACTCAAGGTTTTGGTATCTATTATAATAAAGCTCTTTTCAAACAAGCAGGTCTTGACCCTGAAAAAGCTCCATCAGATATTGATTCTTTTATGGCTGCTTGTGAAAAACTGAAGTCTGCAGGTATTGTTCCTATAACTGCAGGTTTCCAGGGAGGCCCTTTTACGATTGACTTCCTGTTCCGCTGTTTTATAGCTAATATTTACGGAGCCGATGTAAAAGATTTAGGCACCGGTAAACAGAACTTCGCCGGAAATGCAGCTTTTAAAAAGGCATCAGAACTTGTAGCTGAAATGTTTGAGAAAGGCTATATGGATCCTGCAGGAACCTCCACTCCGTATTTTATGGATGCTGGAAATAATTTTGGAGCAGGAAAGGGCGCGATGTTTGTAGGTTTATTATCCGATGTTAATCACTGGAAGAGCTTTAATGATGCTTTAGGAAAAGATAATGTAGGTTATTTCCCGACAATAAATTTCCCGGAAGCAAAGTATAAAGATCAGCAGGTTGGTCAGCCGGCTGGTATCGGCTACAGTATTATGAAATGGTCAAAAAATCCTGATGCTGCTGCGAAAGTTATTGAAGCTTATTCACGCGGTGAAGGCAATGCAATATGGATGGGTATGACCGGTGCTCTCTCTCCCAATAAAAATGTCGACATTAAGAGTTTAGGTTATCCTTTAGTAGCTGAAATTCTAAAGAGGCCCTTCGTTCTTGACTTTAATACATTATTGTTAAATGAAGATGCTAATAGCAATTTTGACCGCTATTGTGCTCAGGCCTTTGTTTCGAAAGAAATTTCAATAGACAAATTTATTGAATCCTGCCAGAGTATGCTCGACAGAAAACAAGAATCAAAATAAAAAAATTGAATAGTTATCTGTAAATAGAAATATTTACAGATAACTATTAATGGTATGTGGAGTAGAATGTGAAACTAAAAAGATTAAAAGGTGAAACTATTGATGCGTATGTTTTAATAGTTCCTTTACTTGTACTGCTTGCAGTCTTTATATTGTATCCTGTATTAGCAAATATTTATGTTAGTTTCTTTAAATGGAAGGGAATTGATAAGCCGGTTTTTATAGGTCTTCAAAACTATAAAACAATGATCAATGATGAAACCTTCTGGGTGTCAATTAAAAATACATTAGTTTTACTCATATATATTCCTCTAGGTGCTCTGTTACCCATACTCCTTTCAGCTATTCTTCGCGAAGGCTTAAAAGGATGGCCGTTTTTCCGGGCTGTAATTTATTTACCGAATATTCTGGGTTACGTTATTCTTGGAATGATTTTCAGCATCGTTCTGAGAAAGATAGGGCCGCTCAATAGTTTGCTGACAATTGTAGGCTTGGGTTCTTTAGCACTAGACTGGCTTTCAAAACCAGACCTCGCTCTTCACGCTCTCGGGCTTATTTACGGAGTATGGTTAAGGCTCGGGTTCGGATGTATTTTCTTTTTAGCTGCAATGAGCAGTGTCGATGAATCATTATATGATGCTGCAAAAATTGACGGAGCTCTGTGGTGGAGAACTTTTGTAAGTGTAACTCTGCCTTCTATCCGGTTCTCAATCGAGTTCTGGATTGTATTATCTTTTATAGAAATCCTTGCGCGCGCATTCCCCTTCATTTATACATTCACGAGGGGCGGTCCGGGGTTTGCAACATTTACCTTGGAATACGGAATATATAATTCAGGCTTTGTTGCATTTAAACTTGGTTATGCAAGCGCATGGGCGACAGTTTTATTTGTTCTGTGCGGCATTATTGCATTCTTTCAAGTAAAATTGATGAGGAGAAATATTAATGGCTAATACTTATACACGAACTATCAATAAAATTATGTATTTAGTGTTGGGCATCTTTGCCGTTATTGCGGTGTATCCCATCTTTTTTGCTTTTTTTACAAGTATAAAATCAGCATCAGAATATGTAAATAATAAACTCTCCTTTCCCGTAAAAATCACCTTTGAAAATTATTATCATGTATGGATAAAGGGGAATATGCTGAAATATTTCATTAACAGCTGTATTCTCATACCCTGTGCTTTAATTCCATATATTTTTGTCTGTGTGTCAGCCGGTTTTGCATTTGGAAGACTTCGTTTCCCCTTCAGATTTGCAATTTTCCTTACTGTGTTATTTTTAATGATCTTTCCTCAAATGCTTCTATCAATTCAAATATTTCAAATTTGCAGAAAGCTGAATTTAATAAATAATTACTTTGGATTAATTCTTACATGGGTAGCATACTTTGCACCATTCGGTACATACATTATGACAACATATTATTCAACAGTGCCCATGGAGTTAATTGAGTCTGCTAGAATTGACGGAACAAATATATGGCAGATGCTTTTTAAGATTATGTTTCCTATTGCAAAACCCATGATCGTAATCATTGTTATAATCGGTTTTCAATCAATGTGGAACGAACTTCCCTTTTCATTGTTATTGCTGCAGACAGAAAGTCTTAGAACTATAACGCAGGGGATCGGTATGATGCAGGGACAATACGGTCTTGATGATACTATATTAACAGCCGCAATTCTTTCAGCCTCTATTGTTCCGCTGATATTATTCATGTTTTTCCAAAAGCAGATAACAATGGGCGCATACGGCGGCGCAGTTAAAGGATAAAACAGGCAAAGGAGTACTGTTACCATGAAGCAAAAAAACCGGTTTGTTTTCGATATGCTTGATCAGGATGCAGCAGAAGCAGAAAATGAAGTGCTGTATAGAGCGGGAAAGCCTGTGTCCTTCAGAGAAGAAAAGGGAACAGGGATTTATAGTATACCCTATAATAAGTACGTACTAAAAAATCAATTTCTGTATACCAGTCCAGACAGTAATACAAAGATTATAGATGCTGTTGTCCGTTGTTACGGAGAATCAATTGTAAGAATAACTGTGTCTTGTAACGGACACATACCGTCTGATGATGCTAATCCTATGTTTTCCTGGGATCCTTCAATACCGGAAAGACCTCTTCATGTTAGTAAACATGATAGTGTATGGAAGCTGTGTGATGAAAATAATAACATAAAAATGAGTGTTCAAGCACAGGAAGTGCAGCCTGAAATCTGGAGTACGCTCCAGCCTGAGCCTTATGACGCATTTAATGCATCAGTCTTTCCTTCACCGGCAGCAGAGGTCTCATTTGCAGCACATGATGATTTTTTCCCGTCTCAGTCTGAGTCATTCAGTTTGGGGTACGTTGAAAGAGACCAAAAAGCTAACCGGTGTGTTTTTTCTCTAAATGCAGAACATAATGAAAAATTTGCAGGAACGGGAGAACGATTCGCAGGTATGAATCTTGCAGGTAGAACTTTTATTTTAGAAAACACCGACGGTCTTGGTGTTAACAGCAGAAGAGCCTATAAAAATGTTCCGTTTTACATTTCGAGCAGGGGCTATGGACTTCTTATTATGACATCTTCTCATGTTCGTCTTTCTTTAGCAGATATTTCTACAAGAGCTGTACAAGGTTTAGTAGAAGATGATGTCCTGGATTTGTTTTTTATAGGCGGAGACAACGTCGAGCAGATAGTATTGAATTACAGAAAAATAACCGGCTTTCCAAAAGATGTTCCTCTGTGGTCGTATGGAACTTGGATGAGCAAGATGAGCTACTTCAGCGCAGAAGAAACACGCACTGTTGTAAAAAAAATGAGAGAACATAAATTTCCCTGTGATGTAATACATATTGATACGGGCTGGTTTAAAACAGACTGGAAGTGCGAGTGGGAATTTAATGCAGACACATTTCCAAATCCTGAACAATATTTTAAAGACATGGACAAAGATAATATAAAAATAAGTTTATGGCAGCTTCCCTGTATTGCAAAAAATACAATGCATTATGAAACAGCTCAAAAAAACCGGTATGTAGCACCCAAGAGTAATAGTGTTGCGCTGAGTTCAAATTTCAGCGATGTTGAATTTGACGGTACAATTGATTTTACTAATCCTGCAGCCGAGATCTGGTATAAAAGCTTGCTCGAGCGCCTTTTAAAAATGGGTGCCTCTGTTATAAAAACAGATTTTGGAGAGGTAATAGAAGAGGACGCAGACTATTTTGGACTTCCGTACAAAAAACTTCACAATCTTTATGCGCTTCTGTATCAAAAGGCTGCCTACGAAATAACAGAAAAAGTAAAAGGAAGCACAGACTCTATGATTTGGGCGAGGGCCGGCTGGATCGGCTGCCAGAGGTATCCAATTCACTGGGGAGGAGACTGCGCATGCTCATGGGAGGGCATGGCAGGATCCTTGCGGGGAGGGCTGCATCTTGGAATCTCAGGTTTTGGTTTTTGGAGTCACGATGTTCCCGGATTTCAGGGTGTTCCGAGTTTTATGAACAGCCGCCCTTCAAATGAGCTCTATGTGCGCTGGACTCAGATGGGCGTGTTCACCTCGCACCTGAGGTATCATGGAACGACGGAACGAGAACCCTACGAGTATCCGGAAGTTGCAGATACGGTTCGGCAATGGCTCAATCTCCGCTACGCGCTCATTCCTTATGTAGCTGCAGAGGGGAAAAAGACAACACAAACAGGCTACCCGGTGTTGCGCTCTTTAATTTTTCATCATGGTAATGATACTCAATGCTGGACTATTGACGATGAATATTACTTTGGAGAATCATTTTTGATTGCTCCGGTAATGAACAGCGGCGGGGTGCGTGATGTGTACCTGCCGGAAGGCTTATGGATTGATTTTTGGAGCGGTGAAGAAATGAAGGGCGGTATCTGGCTGCAGAAAATAAAAAGCCCGCTTGAGAGAATGCCTGTGTATGTAAAAAAAGGTGCAGAGGTTCCGGTGTATCCTGAAATTGTACAAAGCACTGCAGAAATGGATATGAGCCGTGTACAAAAAATACGTTTCGATGCAGGCTACAAAGGCTTTACTGCATCGCTCTTAGGAAAACATATCAGTCTTGGAACATAAAGGTACAAATAAAAACCAAACAACTATCAGCTGGAATAGATAAGGAGATCCAATGAATAAAAAACTTACTAAGACAACCTTTGACAAAATTGAAAATTGTCTTCACCTGACAAATGGTGAAACAGAACTTGTTATTACAACTGAATTTGGTCCGCGTATTTTGTGTTACAGAACTAACGGAAGTAAAAATGTGTTTAAGATCTTTCCTGAACAGATTACACATATTGAAAAAGATGTCTGGAAGAGCTACGGAGGTCACCGTCTGTGGCATGCGCCTGAGGTGTATCCCCGGACATACTATCCCGATAATGAAAAAATTGAATGGGAGTGGAATGATGAGGTGCTCATTTTAAAAAGTCCTGATGAGAAGGGCAACAACATCGGGAAAGAGATAAAGATAACACTTGCAGAACAAGGCTCGCAGGTTACACTTGAACATACACTGACTAACACCGGGGTGTGGCCGGTTAAAGTTTCGGCATGGTGCTTGAGTGTTATGGCTGCAGGCGGAAGCGTTATTGTACCTCAGGAAAACTACAAGCCGCATCCTGATTGTCTTGTTCCTGCACGTCCCTTAGTATTGTGGCATTTTACTAAAATGAACGATCACCGCTTTTTATGGGATGAAAAGTTTATTCAATTAAAAGAAGACAGCAATGATAAGACAAAGCAGAAGTTCGGTGTATGCAATACAAAGGGTTGGGCCGCATATCTATTGGACAACACTGTGTTCATGAAAAAAATTCCCTTCTATCCTCAGGCACAGTACACCGACATGGGATGCAATCAGGAGTTCTATACAGAAGCAGGCTTTCTTGAAATAGAGACGCTGTCGCCGTATACGGAACTTGCTCCGGGAGAATCTCTAACTCACACAGAAAAATGGCTGCTGGTTGAGAATAAGGTCACTCAGGATAAGATTGATATTGATGCATTAGAAGAACTTGCAAAGACTATACAATAAGGAGAATCGCTATGAATAATGTTATGAAGGGAGTTATTCTTCCGGGAAACAGTACGGTTGAAATAAAGGAATACCCTATACCGGTTCCGGGACACGGGGAAGTGCTTATAAAAATGAAGTCTTCAACAATATGCGGGAGCGATATACGGGCAATTTACCATGAGCATCTTGGAAAGGGACCCGAGGGCTACCAGGGCTTTATTGCAGGTCACGAACCTTCCGGGCAGATCGTTACGTGCGGACCCGGGACGAGACGCTTCAAAGAAGGCGACAGAGTTATTGTGTATCACATATCCGGCTGCGGAGTCTGCAACGACTGCAGGAGGGGCTACATGATCAGCTGTACCAGTGAAAAATTCCGCCGCGCCTACGGATGGCAGAGGGACGGAGGCATGGCTGAATATCTGCTTGCAGAAGAAAAAGACCTTGTATTTCTTCCCGATGAACTGTCATATACAGACGGTGCACAGGTTGCCTGCGGTTTTGGAACAGTGTATGAAGGGCTCGAGAAAATCGGTATAAGCGGCAATGACTGTGTGCTTGTAACAGGCCTTGGTCCTGTGGGGCTCGCAGCAATGATGCTTTCGAAGGCAATGGGTGCATCAAAAATAATCGGCATAGACGGCATCAAAGAACGAAGAGATCTTGCTGTAAAACTCGGTCTTGCAGATCTCGTCCTAGATGCAGGCCCGAATAATACCTCAGATGTTAAAAAGGCAACACAAGGGTACGGGTGCGAAAGAACAATAGACTGTTCCGGAAATGACAAGGCAAGATTAACCTGTATTCAGGCGGCAAGAAAATGGGGAAAGATTTGCTTTATAGGAGAGGGCGGAACTGTTAATTTCCTTCCAAGTCCGGACATCATACATGACCAAAAAACAATTTACGGCAGCTGGGTCACGAGTATTTGGAAGATGGAAGAAGTCGTAGAAAGAATTGTAAGATGGGGTATTCATCCGGAAGATCTTGTAACACACCGCTTCCCTCTGGAAAAAGCAGGAGAGGCATACGCATTAATGGCATCAGGCCGCTGCGGCAAAGTCGCTGTAGTTTTTGATGAAGAAAACAAGTAGAGGTTCACAGGTATGATAAACAATAAAACAGAAATATTGAGTACCGGCGGTGTAATCCCTTCGAAAACGCTGTGTACCGGAAAAAAAATACCGGTCATAGGGTTGGGAACATTTGGAAGTGATCACGCAAGTCCTTCAGAGGTGGCGGATGCTGTACGGAAGGGAATTGAGATTGGCTACCGGCACATAGACTGTGCATCGGTGTATGGAAATGAAAAAGAAATAGGACTAGTTCTCAAAGAATTTATTGATTCCGGAAAAATTAGACGGGAAGAGTTTTGGATAACTTCTAAAGTCTGGAATGATCATCACGGACAGGGCGATGTATTACTGTCCTGCGCGCAAACCCTTAAAGACTTGCAGCTTGATTACCTTGATTTATATCTTGTTCACTGGCCTTTTCCAAATTATCATACACCGGGCTGTTCTGCAGATTACCGCAGTCCCGATGCACGCTCTTACATTCATGAAAACTATATGAAGACCTGGCGCCAAATGGAAAAACTATTTACAACAGGATTAGTCCGCCATATAGGAACATCAAATATGACAATACCAAAAATGAAACTCCTGCTGCGGGACTGCTGCATAAGACCTGCCTGCAACGAGATGGAGCTTCATCCGCATATGCAGCAGACAGAGTTTATGACATATTTGGGTGAAAACGGAATACAAAGTATAGGATACTGCCCGATTGGTTCTCCGCAAAGACCTGAACGCGACCGCACAAATAATGACACTGTTGATATTGAAGATCCGGTGATCGTGAAGATCGCAAAGGAACATAATGTTCATCCTGCCGTTATCTGTGTTAAATGGGCTGTTCAGCGGGGCGAGATTGTAATACCGTTTTCGCTTAAGGAAAAAAATATGCTGAGCAATATGAACTCGGTCATGAGTGATCCTCTCAGCGAAAAAGAAATGGCTGAAATTGCAGTCATAAATAAAAACTGCCGCCTTATTAAGGGTCAGGTTTTTTTGTGGAAAGACGGTCAGACTTGGGAAGCTCTTTGGGATGAGGACGGAACAATAACAGCTCCTTAGAAAAAAAGAATGAAAACTCACGCAAAGACGAAAAGCGGGAAAGAAATCTATATGTTCATTTTTTTTCCGGCCTAGTTTACGGTAGGCATTGTAGAAAAGAAAAAGAAGAACCACAGGTCCTAAAGCTCTTCGAGCTTAGGACACACAGATAATAGGGTAGAGCTAAAGAAGCAGGGAGAATTTAAACCACGGATGCACAGGTATGTGGTTTGTCAAGTAGTATTCAGGAGTATTTTACTTTTAACTTCAATGAAGTTAGAAATATCAATATACCCCAATTCTCTTAGTCTCTCTTTCCCAATTTTTGATGCATGTTTTTGTAGTTTAGTTCTGATCATCTGCGAAACTTCTGTTAATTCACTTC
>Ga0116148_1004032_pt1 | contig 13079 bp, 6 predicted proteins | sample AD_UKC055_MetaG_FD_89786 | JGI IMG/M metagenome (GOLD analysis project Ga0116148, IMG submission 89786) | Active sludge microbial communities of municipal wastewater-treating anaerobic digesters from USA - AD_UKC055_MetaG | ecosystem: Engineered > Bioreactor > Anaerobic > Digestate | place: USA... | reverse complement strand
GACCATGACCGTGAACCAGTCGCGCACGCTGGCGTTGATATCGACCTGCCAGACCAGCCGGGGGGTGCCCAGGCGGTCGATCCAGATCGCCTGACGGCTGACCGGCTCGCCAAAGCGCGTCAGCCGGGCCATGGCGGCGGGGATCTCCTCGAGCCGGCCTTCCGACTCGAGATGAGCGCGGCTCTGTTCGACCGCCTGGTCGCCGTCGATCCGCGCTGCTGCCGGATCGATGCCGGCCGGCGTCGGGGCATAGCGGCCGTTGACGGCATAGACCTGGTCGGTGGCATCCACATGGACGTAGAGTTCATTGGCCCAGACCGGCACGCCCTTGAAGGACTGCTGCAGGCGGAGGTGGCGCTTGCCGAGTTCGTCGGTCTCGTAGCGGCTGAGGGAGAGTTCGGCGGCGGGCTGGCTGAGCTTCAGGGAAGAGGCGAAGGTTTCGAGCCAGCTCTGGGCGAGTTGGAGATCGCGCAGGGCCTGGGGCGTCTGCACCGCCGACTGCATCGTGGCGCCGGGGATGACGGTCGATCTGAGCTGGGGGAGACGGCCCAGGTCGCCGCTGATAAAGGTGATGGTGCCGTCAGCGGCCAGCTGCAGGTCGCGCACGGTCAGGCCGCGGCCGGCGGCAGCCGTGAGCAGCGATTGATCCGGGCGGACAGCGCTGGCCAGTGTGCCGGCTTGCGTCTTGGTGGCCTTGAGCCGGACCGGGTTTTTCCAGACCGGGCCGGCGCTGCGGATGTCCCGCGCCATGATCGGACTATCGTCCATGATCCGGTTCTTCTGGTGATCCTTGCCCTTCAGGACAGCGGCGTGGCCGGGCAAGATAAAGGCGGCCAGCACGATAAGCATCATGTAGCGATACCATTTCATTCTCTATCTCCTTCTAAATTTCTGCGTTGAAATGCTGCATCCCCGCTGCATGGACGGTGGCGCCCCCTTTAAATCATACAACAATGTACGATCGGGGTTATTGCGTGGAAAGAAAATCTGCAGCATCCGGCAGCTGGGAATGCCGTATTCTGCAGTCTCAAGCCTGGCAGGCGGGTCAGCTTCTTTTGCGGTCCTGATCGAAGAGAATGCGGCCGTCCCCGGCGTCGACAAAATAGTCCCATTTGGCCATGCCGCCGCGCAAGGTGACGTGCCAGGCGAGACGCAGCTCTTTTCCGGACGGATAAAAGACGAGGGCGGTCTGTTCGACGCTCTCCATTTTGTGGGCGAGCCCCTGTTCGAGCGCGATGGCTCCGGCTTTTGCGGCCGTGAGGGCCGGCTCGCTGTCGAGGAGACCGGTGGGATGGTACTGCCCGTTGACCATGTAGAGCTGGGATTTGTTGTTGACGTGCAGGATCAGCTCGTCGCCGTAAACGGGCACCTCCTTGATGAGGCGGGCGTAGCGGTAGTGGGTGAAACCCAGTTCATCGTCATCGCTGCGCAGGAGCTTTAATTCCATCTCCGGCGCCTGGATTTTAAAGATTTCGCTGTTCTCCCTGAGAAAGATCATCAGGGTTTCAGCCTGCTTTTCTTTCTTTACTTTGGCGAGATCGGCGAGGGCGCCCTTGACCATCGCGGGGGTGGCAAGCCGGTCATGGTTGGTGATTTCAATGTCCTGGCGCGAAGCCAGACGGAGGGTGGCAGGGTCGATGTTGTGTGCACAGCTCAGCAAGAGCGGCACAGCCAGAAAAATGAGGTTTCGCATGGAGCGTATTCTCCCGACGCTAATGATGTATAATTCTGCAACAGAAAACAGGCCTTCCCTATTCCATGCGCAGGGGCTGCGGCGGATCCTCCGCCAGGCGGCCGGCCGGCCCCAAATTCGCCTTGCTATTTTCCTCAGGAATTGATATCTTGCACCTTGGCCAAATCACAAACGCAGAGCAGCCCTTGACGATCGATCCCGCCCAAAATACCTATCCCTACGAAGGCGAGCAGCCCCCCAAAAAGAGGCGCCGTAGAAGCAAAGCCGCAGCAGGGGAGAGCCCTGCGCCGCCGGCCGCTGACGATAGAGCCGGATCCGCTGCAGCTGCCGGAACCGGCGAATCTGCCGGCGCGGCAAGCTTAACCGGTGAGTTCTCCGGCGCAGCCGGCACAACCGGCGAGACCGCCAATGCAGCCTCCCCGCCTGACGCTGGCCCGTCTCCGGCCTCCGGTGGAACGCCGCCGCCCCCGGACGACGGCGCCGGCCAAGGCCCCGAGCCGCCCGCGCAGGATCCCGAGAAACGGATGCCCTTCCTCGATCACCTCGAGGAGCTGCGCTGGCGCCTTATCTGGAGCATCCTGGCCGTCATCGCCGCTGCGGTGGGCTGCTATTTTTTCATCGATGAGATCGTCGTCCTCCTCGTCCATCCGGCGCCTGCGGACATCAAGCTGATCTTCCTCTCACCGACCGAGGCCTTCATGACCTACATCAAGGTGGCCGCCTATGCCGGTCTGGTGGTAGCGCTGCCCTTTGTCGCCTTGCAGTTCTGGCGCTTTGTCATGCCGGGACTCTACGAAAAGGAGCGCCGGGCGGTCGGCCCGATCGTGATCTTTACCGTCCTCTGTTTCCTGGTCGGAGCCCTCTTCGCCTATTTTTTGATCATCCCGTTCGGACTGAAATTCCTTCTCAGCTACCAGACCGATTTTCTGGTCGCCAATATCACCATCGGCAAATATCTCGGATTTGTCGTCACCCTGCTGCTCGTCTTCGGTCTGGTCTTTGAACTGCCGGTGCTGGCCTATTTTCTCTCGCTGATCGGGGTGCTGACCCCCGATTTCCTGCGCAAGAAGAGGCGGTATGGCATTCTCATCCTCTTCATCGTCGCGGCGATCCTGACCCCGCCGGATGCCTTCAGCCAGATGATGCTGGCCATTCCGCTCCTCATCCTCTACGAAATCAGCATCTGGGTCTCGGCCGCCGTTCATCGCAAACGCAAAAGCCGCGAGGCCGAGCGGGAGAAGCAGTGGGCGGGATGAGCCCGTCTGCAGCATCGGAAAGGATTTATATTGTCCGCCCAAAGTTATATCGATCTGCATATTCACTCCACCTACTCGGACGGACTGCTGAGTCCTGCGGAGATCACCGCCTATGCCCATCAGGTCGGTCTCGCCACTATCGCCATCACCGACCATGACGACCTTTCGGCCTACCCCGAGGCCAGAGCCGCCGGCGAAACGCTGGGGCTGGAGGTCATCCCCGGTATCGAACTCAGTGCTATCTACAACGGCTGCGAGACCCATATCCTCGGCTATTTGTACGATGTGACCAATGCCCCGTTGATCTCCTTTTCCGAACACATGCGCGCCAACCGCATCGAGCGCGCCCGCGAGATTATCCAGCGGCTGCGCCACCTCGGCATGCCCATCTCCTTCGATATGGTGCAGATGCGCGCCGGGCATGGCGCTCTCGGCCGGCCGCACATCGCCGATATCATGGTCGAGGAGGGCTATGTCTTCTCCTTCAACGAGGCCTTTCAGAAATTTCTCGGCGAGAACAAGCCGGGTTATGTGCCCAAGATGAAGCTGCTGGCGGCGGAGGCGATCGCCCTCATCCACGACAGCGGCGGGCTCGCCTTTCTCGCCCATCCCGGCACCGGCACCACGATCGAGGCCATCGAAGCCCTCATCGAGCTGGGTCTCGACGGCATCGAGACCATCCATCCGCGCCATACCCCGGACATGGTTGACTATTACCGCGATCTGGCCCGGCGCAATGGCCTGCTCGAGACCGGCGGCTCCGACTGCCATGGCGCCCGCCGCGGCGAAATGATGATCGGCACCCAGTCGGTCCCGTGCGATTTTCTGGCCGAGATGCGGCGGCACCAGGCCCTGACCAATTTCTCCGAATCGGCCTGATACTCCTTCGAGCCGGTGCGTCTCTCCATCTGCGGAGCCCCAATGCCCGACGCTTCGTCCCCTTCCGTCACCCTGACCTTTCTCCCCTCCGGACGCCGGACCGTCGTACCCGCCGGCACCTCCATCCTCGACGCCGCCCAGGCGCTCGGACTCGAGATCACCTCGCTCTGCGGCGGGGCCGGCCTCTGCGGCCAGTGCCGGGTGCTGCTGCGGCGCGGGACGCTCCCCGTCACCCCCAACGATCTGGAAAATCTCACTCCGGAGGAGCTTGAGAGCGGTTTCCGTCTCTCCTGTTCGGCCCTGCCTGCGGCCGACTGCACCGTTGAGATCCCCGCGGCCGCCGGCGAGAACGGGGTGGAGATCCTCGCCGCCGGCGCCGGCCGTCCCGTCGAATGGAACCCGGCGGTGTGGGCCATCCCGGTCGTCCTCGACCCGCCCGGTCTGGAGAGCGGGCCCAGCGATCTGGAGGTGCTGCTCGAGGGCCTGCCGGCGGGAACCCGGCCGCCCTCCCTGCGCCTGCTGCAGGAGCTGCCCGTCCTGCTGCGCCTGAACAACTGGCGCGGCCGGGCGATCCTCATCGGGGAGAAGCTCGCCGGCTTTCAGCCCGAACCTGCGCCCCTCTGCGGCATCGCCGTCGACCTCGGCACCACTACGGTGGTGGCCCGGCTCATCGATCTGGAGACGGGCCGGCTGCTCGCCACCGCCAGCGGACTTAACCGCCAGCGCCGCCATGGCGAGGATGTCATCGCGCGCGTCGCCCACGCCAACGCGCACGGGCCTCAGCCCTTGCAGGAGCTGATCGTTGGCCAGCTCAGCGAAATGGCGGATGAACTCACCGCGGAGGCGGGGATCCACCGCAGCGACATCTACGAAGTGGTGGTGGCGGGTAACAGCGTCATGGAGCATCTGCTGCTCGGAGTGCCGCCGCGCCATCTCGCCGAAATGCCCTACGTCCCGGCCGCAAGAAGTTTCCCGCCCGTAGCCGCCGCGGAGATCGGCCTGGAGCTCCATCCGGAGGCGCGGGTGGTTTGTTTTCCCCTCCTCGGCAAGTTCGTCGGCGGCGACACCTCCGCGGTGCTGCTCACCCTCGCCGACCGCCTCGACGCGACCTGGCTGGCGGTGGACATTGGCACCAACGGCGAGATCCTGCTCTGTCATCAGGGGCGGATCTGGACCACCTCGGCCGCGGCCGGCCCCGCTTTTGAAGGGGCGCAGATCAGCGCCGGCATGCGCGCCGCCGCCGGGGCGATCGAGCGGGTGTGGTGGAGGGGGGATCATCTCGAAGCGCGCGTCATCGGCGGGGGGGAGGCGGTCGGGATCTGCGGCTCGGGCATCATCGATGCCGTCGCCGCCCTGCTTGAGGCCGGCGCCCTCGACGCCAGCGGGCGTCTGGCCGAGGGGCATCCGCTGGTCACTACAGCCCCCCATCCCGGGGTGCCGGGGCTTCAGCCCGCCGCTCACCTCGCCGGCCGGGTGGTGCTCACCCAGCGCGACATCCGCGAGGTCCAGCTCGCCAAGGGCGCCATCGCCACGGCCATCGAGCTGCTGCTCCGGGCCGCCGGCCTGGGGCCGGACGATCTGGAGCATATCTACCTCGCCGGGGCTTTCGGCCAGTACATCTCGCCCGAGGCGGCCCTGCGCATCGGTTTGCTGCCGGCGGTAGAGCAGACGCGGATCAAGTTCATCGGCAACGCCGCCTGTGCCGGGGCGGAGATGGGGCTGCTGAGCCTCAGCGAGCGCCGGGCGATAGACGAACTGTCCGCGCAGGTGGAGTATGTCGAGGTGGCGGCCGGGGCTGCTTTTCAGGATCTCTTTGCGGAGAAGATGTTTTTCGGGATGGGGTAGGAGGGGGGCTGGGAAGTGGTGCTCTTCCCGGCTGACATCCCGTCCGTTAATTGCATATTTCTATTATTTAGCTTGTTTTATTTTTTTCTTTTAGATATATTCGATCCATGCGGTTGTTCTGACTCTTTTCGCCCGGGGAAGCTATGGACATGATACGAATGCGCCACTGCATTTGTGAGTTGGCCCGATCGGGACCTTACCTTTTCCTTTTTCATATCCTGCCGAATTAAAACCCTGATACATCTATACCATCATCTTTCATTCTCTGGGACTGTTTGAAAATGCTGAAGAGACGCAGGCGCTTCGTTACAGGGTGGGTTGTCGGCTGTTTATTTCTCCTCATATTGCTTGTTTCGGGATTTGGCACACTCCAGGGCGCCTCGAGAGAAGCGGTCCAGGTGGTTCTTTTGCTCGATGCTTCGGGTTCCATGCGCGAGACCGATCCGCAGGGTTTCAGTAAACTGGCGGCCGGATTGGTTATTAACCTTCTTTCGGCGCAGGATGAGGCTGCCATCGTAGAGTTCGCCGGGGAAGGTAAAGTTATCTCCGGTTTCCAAACCGCTGCGCAAAAGGAAGAGCTGATCCAGGCCATAAACAGGGTCGGGCGGGAAGGCCAGTTCACCGATTTCCGGGCCGGGTTGGAGGCCAGCCTTGAACTTTTCTCCTCCACCACCAGCAGCTCCAGGCGGCGCATCGTCGTCGTCCTCTCCGATGGCCAGCTTGACCCTGATCCCGGCAACGAGGCCTACGCTCCCTACAGTCTGGAATACCGGATGGCCCTACTTGGGCGGGGCCATGAAGGAAGGAAAGCGATCAGAGCGCAATTCAGGCAGAAAGTGGTGCCCGTCGCTGAACGTCTTATCGGCGATCAGATCATACCGACATATCGCAATGCCGGTATCGAGATTTTCAGCATCGCCTTCGGTGACAATGCGGATGAAGCCCTTCTGACCAGGCTGGCTGATCAGACTACTCAAGATTCCCGGGAGTATCATTTTTTCCACGCCCGCCGGGCCAACGACCTCGCCCATGCCTTTCTAACTCTTCTCCAGTACATTCAAAACCGTTCCATCCTCTTTTTGCAAGAGGGAGCCATCCGCGGCGGAGTGGAGCAGCCGCTCTATATCGATTCCTATGTCCGCAATCTGACCCTCATCGGCATCACTGAATCGCCGGCCCAACTGAACTGCCGGGTCAACGCGATCATGGAACAGCCTGCGCGCGACTGTCATCCCCAGCTGCAGCTGATTGAACTTGAAGGGAAGACACCGCCTGCGGAGTGGCATTATTCCTATTCATCCGGTGCGGGCAATTACTCCATCTTTCTGCTCGGAGAGAGCCTGATTGAGATGGATCTGGAGGGCCTGGCGGAAAAATACCAATATGGCGAACCGATGAATCTATTTCTGCATGTCCGGGGCGCCGATGGAAGACCGTTTAGCGAAACCTACCCGGGGCAACTTGCCGCCGTGGCGAAGATCATGGTCGACGGCCGCCAGCAGGGGGAAGTGACAGGGATACCAGAGAAGGGGGTGTTCCGGTTCAGCTGGACTGCCCGGCCTGCCGGCCCGATGATCATTGACTTTACCCTGACGGGCCGTGACCCGGAGGGCCGTGAGCTTTTGCCGCGGCCCAGCCGGCGGAACCGGACCCTGGTCGTGGAGCGGTTTTATGTGGAACCGGCGGAATACAGCTGGGGGGATTTAAAACGCGGTGAATCCCGGCACGTCGAGGCTCTCCTGCACAATGGACTCACCACCCCGACTCCGGTCCATATCCACAGCGTCATCAAGAGCTGCAGCAGGGGGCTGGGCCCGGGCCGGCCGCAACCCGGCATTGAGGAGCATTCATGCACCATCGAGCCGGCTGCAGCTCACAATGTGCAACTCACCCTCTCGATTCCTGAAAATGCAAAATGGGGCGACTATAACGGTGAAATCCTTTACAGCGGTGACGGCGAGGTACTTGCCCGCCAGTCCTTCCGGCTTCACGTCCCCAGCATCTGGGAGAAAATAACTACCGGTTTGCTCGTCCTTTCCATACCGGCCTTGATCACGTTGATATTTTTTATGATCGCCTGGTGGAGGCTCAAGCGCCCTGTGGGGGTGCTCAGGCCCCTGATGTGGCCAACAGGTGCTTCAGTGGATCAACTCAAATTAAGCCAGGTCAAACGCGGTTTCTTCCGCCGGCATCTCTCCTGGCGTAAAAACATCCTGCTGATTTCCGATGTTTCGCAAGAAATCCGGCTGGACATGCTGCCGCCCGGTATGGCGGTGGAGCTGATTTTTTACCGCTTCGGGGCCGATTACATCCACCATCAGCCCCGGGAAGGAGTGGCAGAAACTATCGAAGTAACCAGCCCCGATTTTGGCGGCGAGTTCACCATTTCACTGGAGCCCGGCAAAAGAGTGCATCTCGAAAATGGCAGTACGATAAAGATGGGCGCATACCTGTTTGAATACACCAATTCCTGATGGGAGGCAGAATGGAAGATTTTTGGGCTGATATGGTGCTGACCGGCGACGGATCGCCGCGGATGAAATCATTCGATGAGCTGAAAAAAGTGGCCTCCTTGAGGCCGACCATTTTCATCGGGGCGGGCGGTTTTGGATGCGGCGTGGTGCGCAAGGTCAAGGAAAAGATTTACGATCTGGTCCCGGATGAAAGCAGCCGGCAGGGTTTTGCCTTCATCGGCCTTGATACCAATCCGCATGACAACCGCGATATTCTCAACAATAACAGCGAGTTCATCGAGCTCTCCATTGGAGTCCATCCCAACACGGTCGCGTCGGACAGGCAATACGCCGAATATCTGAACTGGTACCGCGAACTGGTGCGCAAATGGAGCGCCCGCAATATTCTCAGCGGCGCCGACAAAGTCAAAGCTGTCGGGCGCCTGGCCCTGCTCCATCCTCCGACCGTTGGCAACTTCAGCCAGGCCTTTATCCGCGCTGAAATGCAGGTGAGAGGCTTTTTCAAGGATTTTGGCGGCTCGATCCCCAAAGTATACATTATCTCCACCCTGGCCGGCGGCACGGGCTCGGGAATACTGGTCGATCTCTTCATCCTGACCAGCATGCTGCTCAGCCGCACCGGCACCACCTCCCATCAGCTGCAGGCGATAGTCGCCACGCCCGAAGCCCTGGAGGGCGAGGCCCGAGCCAGCGATTTTGTTGATTTCTATGCCAACACCTATGCAACCATGAAGGAGGCCTTTCACTTCCTCCGCGGTGAGCAGGAAACCGTCAAGTACGCGGTTACCCAGATTAATCAGAATGTGGCCAAACAGGACGATGTCCCTAATCCGTTTTTTATCGTCACAGACCGCAACAGCAAGATCGTCGTCCGCACCCTCGAGGAACTGAGGGACATGCTCGTCTCCTACCTGCTCTTTGAAATCAAGACTCCTCTCATCGCCGCAGACGGCTCGCCCAAACCCCAGGACAAGGAAAATACCGCCCAGACCAGCTTCGGCCGCGGCGATATGCCCACCTCCTTTTCCAGCCTTGGCGTCGTTCAGTTTGGAGTCCCCTTCGATGTCGTCAAGGCGCTTTTCGCCGACTCGATTGCCTACGAAGCTTTGCGCAAGGAGACCAATCGTTTCTGCACTGCTGATGAGGTAGCCACCTGGATCAACAGCAACAGATTAGGGGAGGATGGCTCCGATCAGCTTCAGGAGACCCTGCGCATGGATGCCAACAATCAGATCCTGCACTTCGCCATCGATACCGAAGGTCAGCTCTCTGGAAAGAAACGGACCGAGATGGCCAGGGAATGTGAAGCCATTTTTCAAAGGCAGGAAGAGCTCGTCAAAGCGCAGATGCGCAGAGTCATCGAGGAAAATCGGGAACGCAAGGTGAGTAGTGTGCAAGCAACCCTCGCCGCACTCCTGGAAAACGAAATCAGGGGTAAATCCGTCGGAGCGGTCGTAGCCTATCTTGACACCCTGCTGCAGGTGCTGGGCGTGCACAGCGAGGCGCTCAACAAGGAACTGAACGAAAAACTGGGTAAATTTCCGGCTCTGCGGGAAAAAGTGCGCACAGCCATCTCCGGAGTGGCCACAGCCGCGGCTTCGGGCATTCTGACGCGCGGGACCATGATCAAAAACGCTTTGGGCAATTTTGATTCGCAGATCGAAACTTTCTTCAAATATCAGATCGTGATATGGAGTGAGGAAGAGGCTGCACTGATCTATGACCAGATGATCAGCTTCTGCCGTGACCAACTCAGTAAATGGGAGACAATCCTGAAAAGCCTTGAGGGACGTGCGGCTTTTATCAAAAAGCGCTCTGAAATGTTCGCGTTGGAAATCGAAAAGATGTCCAATATCAACGAGAGAGGCCCCGGCAACCGTTTCAGCATCATCGACAGCCGCCATGCCAAGGCTATCTTTGATGAATTCATTGAGCCCAACGCGGCGGATATGGCGCTGCGGGCCAGCAGGGCCTGGCGCGAAAACAACCTGATCTATGAGATAACTGCTACCGAAGAGAGCTGGGTCGAAAAGGCTGAAGATCAGATCAAGCAGGAGATCAGCTCCCTGATGGGCAACCTGACCATTCTTAATATCCTCGACAGGTTTTACGCCGATCCCGTCCGGAGAGATCTGCTCCTGCAGCAGGTGGTCGAACTGGGTTCACCGCTATTCCCCCTTGATCCCAATAATGCCGAGCAGAGTTATGAAACCAGTTGGGTTCTCGCCGTGAAGCAGGAACTCGCTGCGGATTTTCTGCGCCTCTTCAAAAAGTACCACAAAAGCGGTGATGCCATCCAGACCGCCTATTTCAACGATCCTTTCGAAGTGATCATTTACAGTATCTCCCATGGCTATACCATTCACTCACTGTCCGAGATCAGAAATTACAAGGCGAACTATGATCTCCTGCAGGGGAAGTATGAAGCCGCTCTCAGCAGAGGGCTCGCTCACCGACCCATGCATGGCTGGGTGAATGCGCAGGATTGGGAGGAGCTGATTCCCCCCACACAGGATGAACAGGAGGCGCTCAAGCTGTTCAGCCTCGGCCGCGCTTTCAGCCATCTTTTTCCCACTGGCCTTGGAGAAGACGGACTGCCCGATCCCCAGCGCAACAAGGCTTTTATCTATAACCGCGGATCATACTATTACCTCGAAGATCGCCAGGAGGGCAGTTCAGAAAAGCTCGGCAACGGACTCGAAGAGTCCTTCGCCAACTTTTGTTTGCACCCGGTTTGGTGGCGGCCTCTGGAAAATGCCATTTTTAACAAGATCGCCGCCGAGGGGCAAGCCAAGGTTAAAAACGCGCTGGAAAATAACTATATGCCCATCCTGGGAGAGGAGATAGGGACCGCCGAACAAAACGGCAAGACCGACCGCAAGAAGATGCTGGAAGCGATGAGAAAAACACTCACCAGGTTCATCGCCCAGGAACTCACAACTCAAAGGATCTAGCCTCATGCCGCTCGAGCACTTGCCGGGCAAAATCCGGGAAACCACGCGGGCTCTCATGTCTGGTCACCAGCTGCAGGTGGCGAGAACTTTTCATGTTGTCATCTCGCCGGGCCTGGAGATGCTGCCGGAATGGTATGCAGAGTGGTTTCCGGAACAGGACGAGCTGCTGACCCGGGAGCATCCCTGGCTGATCCTACCGCCGGGATCCACTGCTGATCAGGCTTTCGTAAACCGGGTGACGGAAATATGCATGGCCGCATTTGACGTGGGTGCGGTCAATGAACTCATCGGCAAAGGCTATCAGCTGCGCGAGAACCATAACCAGGTGATTCTGATCGCTGACGCGACCGATCCGGATGCCCTGCAGAGTCTGCGTGAGGTCAGGAAGGTTTTTGAGACCGTCACCACCACCCTGCTCAACCAGGCGCACCCTTTCTTCTTCTCTGCCATCCTGCTGCTGAAAAAAATAGTTCAGGCCGGGCAGCAGATCGAGATCAGGCAGCCGAATAATAAAGAGGAACTGCAGCAATGGCTGAGCCAGGAGGTGGATCGGGCCTTCCTGATCGATCTCAATAACGCCGGCTATTCGATCAAGGAAGAACTCGATCTGTTGTTTCTTGTCGGGCAGCTGATCCATTTTCTGGCTCAGTCTGCCGTGCAGGATAGCATGGATCAGTTCGGCGAATGGATGCGCAGAGGAGGAGCCCATGACGGGCAATGCGCTGGCTTGTCGGCGACATCACTCTCTGTACCTATCGAACAGATCCTGGAGAACCTGCTGGTGATCAAGGGCGCTGATCTGCTCGACGCCCGGCTCCTGGGGGAATACGATGAGAAGCAGCTGGCAAACCATCTCCTGGTCTGGTATAACCACACCTACAGCCACAGCCTCGAATCGCTCACCGGCCATCTGCTGACACACTGCGAGCCTCGACTTCTCACCCCGTTCGGCGTGGAGAACGAATCGCTGCCGGAGATCTGGTCTGTCGAAAATTCAGGAAAGGTGATGCAGGAGGTGGATCTTGCGGACGCAGCCATGCCCGCTCGCCTTGCCGAGAATGAACAGATCCTGTCCGCCTTTTGTGAAACGCGCGAACTGGACTATGGTTATGATCTCTCGGCTTTTATCGATGCGATCATTGCGACCAGCAGGGGCGGTTTTGGCCTGGCGGAGGCTTTTCTGCTCTCCCTGCGTGAAAAGATCGAGGAGATGATTCCTGAAGAGATAGAAGAACCCCGCTACCTTGATGTTGCGCCCTTCCTGGCCGACCTGCGTAAAAAAGTCGACAACGGCCCGCGGCTTATTCCCTTGCTCCTGCGTGCAGGATTGTTTGCCCTTCCTGCCCTGATTGCTGCTTTGCTCGATTTTCAATGGCCTTTTGTTGCTGCGGCCCTGTTTTGCGCCCTTTTGCCGCTTTTACAGTGGCATGCTTTCAATACGGTTGTTGATCGCAAGGTTGTCCGATTATGGGAAGCCTTCAGCAATAAATGGCAGGCATGCCTGCAAAACATCGGCCTGCGCAAGGCATCCGATCTCCTGAACGGTTATCTGCATATCATCGACGAACAGCTTGACCGGCTTGGTAAGGCCCGGCAGAGAAGCGAAACCCTGATCACTCTTTTCAAAGAGAGCGCTGCACGGCCCATCCGGGATGCTTCAGCTTTCTGGCACTATGTAATGCACACGCCGGAGGACTATCTAGAAGAGGTTGCGCAGTTGGAGACCGATGCACCCGGCATCGAAGCGCGATTCATGAATCAGGTCAAACTGGAAAACCTCGTCGACAGGCTGGCTCTCGCCGGTACTGAGCCCCCCTCCAGTGCGGAGTGGCAACTGCTCGAGGAAGCAGCTCTGCTCTACCTGCCATCCGCTGCTCACCTTGTCGATAGAAATATCATGGAGCTGCTCCTGGGCAAAGCCGAAAAGTTCAAGACATTTTTCGCCATTCTGCAGCAGACGGCAACACCTTTCTTGCAG